>JAEEGF011846261.1_pt1 | contig 27580 bp, 20 predicted proteins | sample 9134171 | NCBI WGS metagenome assembly JAEEGF01 (sample SAMN16246542, study PRJNA631951) | gut metagenome | biome: gut microbiome; feature: rumen; material: AP-attached | host: Bos | place: Iran: Karaj | collected 2018-10 | reverse complement strand
GCCTCTTAACTTCAGAGGTAATCTTGGATACTTTACAATGCAGTTTGACTTTGTATCAGGTATGCTCACAGCTTACATTGTCTGTGCCTGCAAAAAGCTCATTGATACAAAGGATGATTTTTATAAGACAGTAATTCTCAGCGGACTTATTTACCTGGTTCATATCAAGACCACAGGCATTGTCCTTGCGGGAATCTGCGTCCTTATCATGATCGGTATGGACATGATTCTGGGACAGGAGGAAGGCCTTAAGCGCTATACATTTTCCATTATATGCGGCGTGAGCCTTCTTATCTCCAAGCTCTCCTGGACAGTGTTCTGCAGACTAAACGGCAAGTCCGAGAAGTTCGATGTGGGCGTTGCTCTGCAGAAGCTCCCGGTGGTGGCACTTCTTGCGGTAATACTTGCACTGGCGCTGGCAGCTTATGTGATCTTCCTTCTTCTTGTAAAGAGGAAGTTTAAGCTCTATGTGGCAGCTCTTATGCTGATGGCAGCAGCTGTCTTCGGAGGATCCCTTCTTATTATTCCGGGAGAGATCAGAGTCAGCACCGTAGTTAACTTCGCTAAGATGGTCCTTTCGAATTATGCGGTGGACAGGGAGTACGGCCTGGGAAGTCAGTTCCTTATGCCCTATATCATCCCCATGATCTGCCTGCCCTTATTTGGTTACATGCTGGCCCTGGGCCTTAAGGATGATGCAAAAAAGACGGAGAACAGAACTCTGGTTATTTTATTAAATGCTGGATTTGTGCTGTACGCAGCAGTGACCTTTTTGACAAATTATTATGGCAGAAGCCTTACCCAGACTGCCAAGGCAAAAGAGTGCGAGAGATATCTTTTTGTCTATATTATTGCGTACCTTCTGATCTATCTTTTCCTGTTTATGAAGGATTATGACGCTTCAATAATCTACAGACCTCTGATGCTGGTGCTTCTGACGGTGGGCTTTTTTATGACAAGCAAGTCCTTCCTGGTTACACAGCTTACAGAGAGGCCTGAGGTTGAGACCTTTGACGGCGTTGACTATGTGCTTCCTCTTACCAAGGAGGATAAGTTCTATTTTGTGGATCAGAGAAAAGAGCAGACTGCAGAGCGCTTTTATCTTAAGACCTCCCCGGCAGCCATGGTCAAGTGGGATTACACAGATCTCTATCTGTCGGAGGATGGCAGGGATGAGCAGTTATCCCATGAGGAGTGGGTTGAGCAGCTTATGAGCTGCACCTATGTCTATGTTGCCACTGTGGGCGAGGATTTTGCAAAGACCTACGGAGATGTCTTTGAGGATGAGATAATCGAGGGCCACATCTACACAGTTACTGTGGTGGGAGATTCCGTAAGCCTCAGGAGCATTGAATACTGATAAAAAACTGAAAGGACTATTACAATGCCAATAATAGTTTCACTGCCTATAGCCGCGGCTATAGCCCTAATTTTCAGAAAGAGAATTGAGAATACCATAAGTCTGGCGATATTTCTTATAATCACCCTGCTTTATATATCAGGAATTGTGGCCAATTTCACACCGGGCATAGTTCTGACCTTCCTTACGGCAGCGGTGGCGGCAGGTTACACTGTTTACAACCTTTTTAAGGACAAGAGTAAGTTTAAAGAGTATCTTTTTACCCCGGGACTGGTGGTATTTATTGCTCTGGCAGTGTATTTCCTTCTGGTTTCCTTCGGAAGATATATCAACCACGGCACCGATGAGTTTCATCACTGGGGCCTGGCTGCCAAGTATTTCTATATGTTAAATGATTACTCCAACGTGCCCATGACCACGGATTCTTCACCCTATCACGGTCCTGCGGTGACACTTTGGAGCTTTTTCAGTACAAGGTTCTGGCTCTCCTGCTCCACAGGAATGATGATGTGGGGACAGCAGCTTCTGGCGGTGAGCCTTATCCTTCCTATCTTTCAGCAGATCGATAAGTTCAAGTCCAAATATAAGATCCTTCTGGCAACTCTTTTTATAACAGTGCTTCCATATTGCTTAAGGGACGTATCCAGCATTGGAATGGGATACACCACACTGCAGACCAATACTGTGCAGGCCCTTCTTTTCGGCTTTGCTCTTATCTATTTCATGGAGTACTACCAGAAAGAGGATCGCTTCTATCTGGCTCTTAGCCTTTATGCCATGTTCATCCTTCCTATCACCAAGAGAACAGGCATAATCGACGCCATGATCTTCTTCTTTATCATCTATTCAGCCATGATCCTTCACAGGAAATACGACCTTAAAAAGGTATGGAAGATAATGGTTATGTACCTGGTTCTTTCCTTCGGCTCCTACCTCTCCTGGGAGGCCTATATCGCATCCTCAGGGGGAAAGGGAAGAGGACTTTTATCCGCAGTGGTGGGTATTGTAGGTAAGCTTGCTTCAAGAGGCGCTTTATTTGTGGCGGCAGGAGTTGTTGTCCTTATTGCAGGAGTGCTTTTTGTAGTAGTTCTTCAGAACAAGCATCCAAGGATCATTGTGGGTTCCATTGCCATTGCTTTCTCAGCAGCGTGCCTTCTGTTTATGAGGTCCTATGATTCTCCTGCTGAGCTCAAGGAAGAAGCCACTGTCATGGTGCTTCGCTCTTTATTCGGATTTGACTACAGGGGATACGGCGAGAATATCAAGATGGACGTATTCCAGATTGGACACTTACTTCCGTTGTCCATCGGACTGTTCTTTGTTATAGTGTATCTTCTCTGGAGATACTACGTTAAGGGCAAGAACTACGCAAGGGAAAAGGATCTCTTTGTTCATTACCTGGTGGTTCTCAGTATTATCGGCTATGGCCTTTTGCAGATATTCAGACTCACCGGTGCGGTGACCTTCATGGGCTACGAGAACCAGGCCAATCTTGCCATTGCGGATAACTATATCGGAGGCTATTTCTTATCCTTTATACTGTTTATGGTATATGACTTTCTCACAGAACAGAGGGAAAAAGAGGATTTCGAAGGTAGAACAGCTCTTGTGCTCCTGGCAATCCTGCTTTCCTTCTTTAACTGCAGCGCAGCTCTGGTGAGCCTTGTGGAGAAGCCCGAGGGCCATTACTTCTATGCCCTGGACGGATTTGAGTTTGAATTCGGTGACAAGGTATTCCTTATGGATGTCAACAAGGAAGCCTACGACCTTTTTGAAGAGTTCTACTACGAAGCTGCTCCCGCCAAGATCGGCAGCGGCACCTGGTATATTGAATATATGGGCGATAAGTACACCATAGAGCAGGTATCCCGGAAGCTCATAGACGGCGGATATAATTACGTTTATATAGAGAACCTTGGACCTGATTTCAAGGAATATTATGCAGACCTGTTTACAGATCCTTCTACCATTGATAACAACCATATTTATTCAGTGAAGGCAGAGGGAAACAGTGTTAAGTTGGAGTTTGTAAGATAAGATGGGAATTTTAAAGAAAGTAAATCATATTTTAAACAGAAAACAGAAGATCGGTTTTATTGTGAATGTGTTCTGGGCTCTTATTGCAGCTCTCTTTGAGCTGGTGGGAGTATCGGCACTGGTAAGCCTTGTCAATGTCATGCTGGATGCGACCGTCATTGAGACCAACAAGTATTACAGGATGTTTGCAGATATCTTTAATGCCCATGATCTCAAGAGTTTCATGATAAGCTTCTCTGCATTTCTTATTATTTTCTACGTAGTGAAGAACCTTCTTCTTATGCTGAGACTTAAGATACAGATGGACTACACCTACACCAACAAGAAGCTCCTGGCCCTTCGTCTTATGAAATGCTATCTGGATCAGGACTACCTTTTCCATGTGGAGCATGCTCCCACAGAGCTTCAGCGTAATGTAGAGAAGGACGTGGGAAACTTCCTGGTGGTCATCTCAGCCCTTATCACTGCTCTTGTTGAGATTTTCACCTTCGCCTGCATGATAGTTTATCTGGCAATGACAGACATTATCACAACCCTTATTCTTGGCGGTATTTTTGGAGTTGCCTTTGCGGTGATCCTCAAGATCTACAGAAAGCATCAGGTTCAGGCAGGAGCAGACTCAAGAGAGGCCTACAAGGATATGGTTAAGTGGATCAACCAGTCCTTTGGCGGTATCAAGGAACTTAAGGTTCTTAACAGAGAGAATTTCTTTTTACATAATTTCAGCGATGCCTATGACAAGTCCAACAGGGCGGCTCTTAAGTTCAGCCTTTTGTCCCACTATCCGAGATATGTGACAGAGATGCTGATGATTGGCGGTCTTCTTACAACCATCATTGTTCGTATGTCCATGGGAGTAGATGCCAAGACCTTTGCCACAACCCTTTCAGCCTTTGCTGTGGCAGCCATGAGAATTCTGCCTGCCTTCAACAGGATTTCCGAGCAGATGAGTAACATTCTCTATAGCAAGGCCTCAGTTATAGCTGTTTATGAGGATTTTGAGCAGGTTGAGGGCCTGGCCACCGTCAAGTCCCAGAGTACAGGCAACAAGGCTCTTGTGCTTAACAATGAGCTCCTGGTTGATAACATTGATTTTAAATATCCCGAAGGGGATAAGCCTATTTTCAAGGGCGCCAGCTTTAGCATAAAGAAGAACCAGTCCATCGCCCTTATCGGTGAGTCCGGTTCAGGAAAGACCACCATGGCGGATATCATGCTGGGACTTCTTCGGCCTGACAAGGGAACCGTTACCGTGGACGGCGTTGATATTTTTGAAAATGAAGACGCCTGGCACAGATCTGTGGGCTACATCCCACAGATGATCTACCTTATTGACGACACCATCAGAGCCAATATAGCCTTTGGCTCAGAGGATATAGATGAAGACAGAATCTGGAGCGTTCTTAAGGACGCCCAGCTGGACGGCTTTGTAAAGAGCCTTAGTAAGGGCCTTGATACTGTTGTGGGCGACAGGGGAGTTAAGCTCTCCGGCGGACAGAGACAGAGAATCGGTATCGCCAGAGCCCTCTACAACAGACCTGCAGTACTGTTCCTGGATGAGGCCACCTCGGCCCTTGACTCAGAGACAGAGAATGCGGTCATGGAATCCATCAATTATCTCCAGGGCAAAACCACACTGGTTATCATTGCCCACAGACTTTCAACCATCAGAAACTGCGACTGCATCTATGAGGTTGGAGGCGGAGCAGTAAGGCTCAGAGATAAGAAATCTGTTTTCGAGGAAGAATCAAAGAAGCTTAAGAACGTTGCAGAGTCTGATTCTTGAGAGGCATTACATTGAACAATAACAAAATGGCATATATAGCCAGGGCATCCGTGCCTTCTCCATCCACCAACAGCATACATGTGGCCAAGATATCAGAGGCCTTCTCCCAGCAGGGAAAAGAGGTGCTTCTCATAGTCTATGGCGGCGATGAATCCCTTGATGTGAAGGACTACTATGGTCTTAAGGATTCCTTCGAGATAGCAAGGATCCCGGATAAGGGAAAGGGAAGACCTGCCCAGATAAGATGGGCAATTAAGGCTGTCAAAAGAGCCCGTGACTACGGCGCAGATGTGATCGTCACAAGAGACCCTCTGACAGCCCTTTACAGCGTTATGAAGGGCAAGGAGACAGTGCTGGACCTTCACGGAGATCTTGCCCACCTCTGCGGCAGGTTTTACCGCATGATCAGATGGAAATTCTTTGCTGAGAGCCCCAAGTTCCATCCGGTATTTATTTCCAGGGGGCTTCAGGAGTACTACCTTAAGAAGTACGGTCTTCCCCTTGAAAAGGGCACTGTGCTTCCCGATGGCTGTAACCTGGATGACTTTGATGAGCCGGGAAAAAAGAAGCTGGAGCTGTCTCATGATCAGCTTCATCTTGGATATTTTGGCAAGGCACTGACAGGAAAGGGCATAGACCTCATCAGAAGACTGGCCCTTTTGGATAAAGAGGATATATTTGATATTTACGGCGCTTCCAGAGAAGATGCTGAAAAGGAGACCGGGAAGGCTTTTTCAGACAACGTGGTATTTCATGGTCACATCATAAACAGGGAAGTCCCTGCCAGAATGTGTGACATGGACATACTTCTTTTGCCCAACCAGGAGAGACTTGACTGTGAGGGCGAGGATATAGGTAAGTTCACCTCTCCCCTTAAGATGTTTGAATATATGGCCAGCGGCAGGGTGCAGCTTGCTTCCGACCTTCCGATCCTAAGGGAAGTTCTTGATGACAGCAATGCCTATCTTGCGGATTATGCGGATGAAAATAAGTGGCTGGAAGCCATTAACAGCATCAGGAACGATAAAGAGACTGCCATCCTTAAGGCAGAAAAGGCCAGGAAAGATGTTGAGCAGTACACCTGGCGCAACAGAGCCCGCAGGATGCTGGAGCTTGCGGTTAGATAAAACCATTGATTAAAGGACTGATATGGATAATAAAAAGAAAGTGATGATAAGAGGAGTGATGATTCTTCTGGCTGTGGCCGCTCTTCTAGTATTGTCACGACGATTAGTTACAGACTATGGCGTCTCAAGAGATGAGAGGGCAGAGAGAGAATCTCTGCTTGTGAATGCCAATTATATAGCGGGTCTTTTCGGGAAGGGCGATGATGAGATAACGCCCCTTTCTGAGTTCAAGGACAGATATTATGGGATGTCAGCCCAGTTTCCCATGCTGGTATTTGAGAGTCTCATGGGTGACAACCTGAGACATCTTTTCCTTGCAAGGCATATATACACTTTGTTTGTCTGCATTCTGGGTTATCTGGCATTTTACTTTTTCTGCGCCAGAGTCTTTGGTTCCAGGCTATACGGACTTCTGGGCTCAGCAATGATTTTTCTCTATCCCAGATTTTTTGCGGAACAGTTCTATAACATCAAGGATATGGTTTTCCTGTCCATATTTATGATGATGCTCTATGTGACCTATCTCTTTGTGGAGAGCGGGTTTAAAAGGAGATACGGCCTTCTTTTTACCTTTGCATGTTCAGTGGCCACCAATGTCAGGATTATGGGATGTATCTTCGCTGCCTGCGTCATCGGCTATATGTGGATGATGTTTCTGCGGGATAGGAAGGACCTTAGGAAGGTGATCTTCACAAGCCTGTATATCCTCCTGGGAATGTTAGTATTTATCGTGATCCTTACTCCTGCCACCTGGCATGACCCGATTCACGAGGTTCCCAATATGTTCAGGGCCTTCCTTAACTACGGCAGGTGGAACGGAACCATCGTGTTTATGGGACAGGTCATCGATAAGACCCGGATTCCCTGGTACTATGTGCCTGTCTGGCTTCTGATATCCCTGCCCATCTGGTATCTGATCCTTATGGTGGTTTCAGCGGTGCTTCTTGTAAGAGGCCTGGTCAGGACCGTTGCGGGAAAAGAGGACCTTTTTGAAAAGATATTTGTCACCAACAGATATGTGACACTGACCCTTGCAGCCTGCGGTATTCCCTGGCTCATGGTTGCTGTGACCGGGGCCACTATCTACGGAGGCTGGAGGCATCTTTACTTTGTGACTCCCGCAGCTGTTGTTTTGTCCCTGTATGGGATAAAATATATTATCGAAAACTTTGGGAAGGTATCCGCAAATGCTGTTAGAGCCCTGGTTATCGTGGGACTTATGACTCAGCTTATCTGGATATTCAGATATCATCCATTTGAATATGTTTATTTCAACGAGGCAGGAAGCCTTTTTGCGGCAGATTTTGACAGGGATTACTGGCATATGTACGAGCTTCCCGCCTACAGATATCTTGTTGAGGTCAATTCCTCCATTACAGGTAAGGACTGGTTTTCAGTGGAAACAGAGGGCGCTGATTATTTCAAGTGGCTTCTGACTGAAGAAGAACTTGCCAAGGTCAACACTGATATGGAGGATGCTGATTACTATGTGGCATCCTACAGAGGAATTGTTGGAAATGACTATCAGGTTGAGGGCTATGAAGAGATCAAGTCCTTCGTAGTCAACGGATTTAAAATAGCTACAATTTACAAAAAGGCACAGTGACAAGAGGCCTTAAGGAGGATATTACCGGTGATATATGTTGAGATGTCCGGCCGCATGGGAAATCAGATGTTTCGATATGCCTGCGGAAGAGCTTTTCAGATTAAAATGAATGACAGTGAAAAGATAGCAGTGGATTTCTCCAAGTATCCCAAGGGAAAGGGCAGCTTTTCCGAGAACTATCTTCTTAAGATGAACTGCGCCGGGAACATTTTTGAGAAACAGTACGTCTTCAAATGGTATCAGAAGCTGGCTCTGAAGGCCGGCAATTTCTGCTTGAAACTTACAGGAAAGCCCGATGACAAATACACCATAGAGCGGTTCCAGAAAAAGACTGCGGATTTCTTCGCTCTCTTTGGACTCTACAATTACAGAAGAGGCTATCATAAATACAGGATTCCCAAAAAGGGAGATGTTTTTCTCTCCGGTAATTATGAGGCCCATGCCTATTTTGATGATGTGAGAAAGCAGATAATAGAGGACTTTAAGCCCCTTAATATGTCTGAGTCCGGACAGGCCCTTAAGGAGCGCATCAGCGCCGGAGAATATATAGCTGTCTGCGTGCGCAAAGGGGATTTTACCGATAAGAGAGTGGACAGGCTTGATATTTGTACTCCGAGATACTACGAGGATGGTGTAAAATATATCAGGAAAGCCTGTGGCAAGGAGCTCCCCGTAATTATCTTCACCCTGGATGTGGACTGGGCTAAGGAGAACATCCATATTCCCGGAGAGGTGGAGTACCTTGGAAGAGAGCTTGATACCATAGAGCAGATGGAGATCATGGCCTGCAGCAGCCACTTTGTAATCTGCAATTCCACCTATTTCTGGTGGGCCCAGTATTTATGCGACAGACCGGGAAAGATTGTGGTGGCGCCTTCCTACTGGAACGGAAGAAAAAAGAAAACAGATCTGTATATGGATGAATGGATCCTCATTGATCCGGAATAACAGTTTGGAAAAAGATATGAATAGATTACCTGTAGTTTTGGTTTGTGATAAAAACTTTATAATGCCCACGGCGGTCACCATTACTTCTCTTCTGGAGAACAAGGCTGAGGACACTTTTCTTGATATCTATGTTCTTGGCGGGGACCTGGACGACGAGGTGAAGGAAGCGGTGGCTCCCTTTGAGAAGCAGTATAAGAACTGCTCTGTGACCTGCAAAAGATGTTCCCTGGATAAGTTCAGTGACATTGCGCAGCTCTCCAGTATTTCACCCGCCTGTCTTCTTAAGTTTGACATATGCGAGATGCTTCCTCAGTATGACAAGATCTTATATGTGGACTCCGATATGATAATAAGGGAAGACCTGTGGAAGATGTATAATGGGACGGAGCTTGGAGATAACTACCTGGCAGCCGTTCTTCATACCTCCTGTATCCTGGATAAGAGCCAGAGGATCAACGGGGGATTTTTGCTGTTCAATGCAGTGAAGATGTGTCAGGACAACATGAGCGAGAAGCTCCTTGAATACAGAAGGAGCCTTGGCAATAGAAAGTCCATGGATCAGCAGACCTTCAACGAATACTGCGCAGGGAAGATCGCTTTTTTACCTGTGAGATATAACTGCATCCTTTTCAGGATAATTGCAGAGCAGCATCCGCAGTTTTATACCATGGATGAGTTTAATGCATTTTTCGGAACAGATTATAAGAGCTGGAAGGACGCCGTGAAGGATGCGGCAGTCTATCACTATATCACAGGGGACAAGCCCTGGAAGAGCCATGATATCTATGCCGGGGACGAGTGGTACAGCTACTATCTTAAGTCACCCTATAAGGATGTGCCCCTTAAGAGGACCGGCAAGCTTGCCAGAATGAAGCGGATAGGGGCCCGGGAAGGCGCCAAGGGTGTCATTGAACACTACATCAAGATGCCTCTTAGGGCAGTGTATTATACTATAAGAGGCCTGGAGTTCAGGAAAAAGAAATGGGCCGGAAACAGCTGGGGTTGATATGGATAATTTGAAGCGAAACGATCTTATTTCAATAATGATCCCTGCCTACAACGTTGACAGATATATCGATAAATGTCTTGAGACACTGTGCAGTCAGACCTACAGCAATATTGAGATTGTAATTGTAGATGACGGTTCCACCGATACCACGGGAAAAAAGTGTGATGAGTGGGCAGGCCGGGATGACAGGATCAGGGTTGTCCATCAGGAGAACCGGGGCGTGTCAGGGGCAAGAAATGCCTGTGTAAGAAATGCCACCGGTGAATATGTGGCTTTTGTGGACCCGGATGACATGGTGGCTCCCGACTATGTGGAGACCCTGTACAGATGCATACTTGATAATGATGTGCCCATGGCCCAGGGAAGGAGCGAAAACTTCTTTTCCGAGGAAGATATCAAGAACTTTAGGAGCACAGATGACTGCAGGGTTCTCACCGGCAAGGAGATGTGCCATATCCTTATGACCGAGTATCACAAGGGCTGGGGAATCCTTATGACCAAGATGTGTAAGAGAAGCATCTATGACGACATTGTTTTTCCCCAGGGCAAGATCCATGAGGATGATTACTGCATCTACAGATTATACTGGAACGCCGGGAAGGTTGCTCTTACAGACAGGATAGTTTACTATTACCGCTCCAAGAGAGAGGGCAGCATAACCCATGTGAAATACTCACTGCATCGACTGGACTCTCTGGACGCCCTTACAAATAGATGCGAATTCTTCAGACAGCAGGGGCAGCAGAGCCTCTATGAGGATGCCTGCCTGTCACTTTGCAGGGCAAGAGTGAGTGCTCTTCAGAGCATGAAAAAGGCGGAAGTCGAGAACAAAGAGAAGGTCATCTCAGAGGTCAGAAGAGACCTTAAGGAGGACCTGAGGCGCCTTCGCAGCCTTAAAAATATCAGTTTAAAAAAGAAAGCCTCTGTATATATGGAGCTCTATATGCCAGGTATCAAGAAGGCTTTAGTTGGAAGGAAATAATATGGCTAAAAACGTTATTCCGGTGGTGCTTATAAGTGATGATAATTTTATAATGCCAACCTGTGTTGCTATAACATCCCTTATAGTGAACAAGGCTAAGGACACCGAATATGATGTATATATTATCATGGCGGAGTGCTCAGACAGCTCCTATGCCAAGATCAATGAACTGAAGGAACTGGGTACACCCATCAATCTTGTTAGGGCTTCCTTGGATGAATACAGGGATATCAAGCAGCTTTCCCATATCTCCATTGCATGTCTTCTTAAATTTGATGTCAGCGAGCTGGTGCCCGCCTATGACAAGCTCCTTTATCTGGACGGTGACATCATAGTAAGAGGAGACCTCAGCGAGTTTTATAATGTGGACCTTGGGGATCACTATGCAGCAGGCGTCAAGGAGCTTGCCAATATTGAAAATCCCACAGGTAATATCAATGCCGGCATTATGCTTTTTAATGCCAGGCGCATGAGAGATGAGAAGCTGAACTTGAAGCTTCGCGAAGTCAGAAGAAGCCTTGGAGACAGAGGCTCCATGGATCAGCAGACCTACAATATCGTTACAGGTAAGGACTATCTTTATCAGGATATTAAGTTTAACTGCATCCCGCCAAAGCTCATTACCTATGATGCCCAGAGCATCGGCAAAGTAAACGAGCTCTACGGCACCAACTATAAGAACGGACAGGATGTTATAGATAAGGCGGTGATCATCCACTATGCCACAGGAGAGAAGCCCTGGAAGTACACCTTCAAGCCCTGGGCCAAGGAGTGGTATAAGTATTACATGATGTCACCCTACAAAAATGTTGAGTTTAAGCTTAGGGGCATCTGGAGCTACCGTTTTGACAAGCTCAAAAAGAAGATATCAGAAAAGGGTATTGCCGGAGTACTGGAGATTTTTACCGACAGGAAAAAGAGTAAAAAGCTCACGGGGAAATGGGAATAAAGGGGGAAATTGGCATGATTGAAAGCCATGTGGTATTGATACCTGCATATAAACCCGGTGAGAACCTGATTCCTCTTGTGGAGGAGTTGGGACAGCACTTTGCCACTGTCGTTGTGGTGGATGACGGCGGCGGGGAGGCCTTCAGATCGATTTTTGACAGGCTTTCTGCCTTTGATTTTTGCAGAGTACTTACACATGAAGTTAATAAGGGCAAGGGTGCAGCCCTGAAAACAGGACTGGGGTATGTTTTTAAGAAGCTCCCGGAGTCTGTTGTTGGGGCTATTACCGTTGACGCGGACGGACAGCACAAGGTTAAGGATGTGGTCCGCATCAGTGAATGTATGGATGAGAATCCCAATGCCCTGGTTCTTGGCTGCAGAGAATTCAGTGACAAGACCATTCCTCTTCGCAGCAGATTCGGCAACACTGTTTCAAGGTATATGTATGCCTGGATGTGCGGAGTTAAGGTGTCCGATACCCAGACGGGCTTAAGGGGCATTCCCAGGGATTTCATGAGGATCTGTCTTGATGTGGAGGGCAACGCCTATGAGTATGAGACCAATATGCTCATAGCAGCCAGGGAGAACAAGGTTCCCTTCAGTGAGATAGCCATAGAGACTGTCTACGAGGGAAAGAACGAGAGCTCCCATTTTAATCCCATCAAGGACTCCATCAAGATCTATGCGATCCTTTTCAGATACGCCTTTGCTTCAATAGCATCTATGCTGCTGGATTACCTGCTCTTTGGAATTCTGACATTCTTCGGTTTGTCCATCATAGCATCCACCTACGCAGCAAGGGTGTGCTCTGCGGTATTTAACTTCGCCCTTAACAGAAGAGTAGTATTTAAGAGTGAGGGAAATGTTGTTAAGCAGACTGTTCAATATGCACTGCTGGCCTTTGTTTCAGGAACCGCTTCCGGTATACTGGTTACCATATTTACCGGACTGCTGGGAATAGACAGGATCCTGGTAAAAATAGTTGTGGATACACTTTTGTTTTTTGTTAACTACTACGTACAGAGAGTGTTCATCTTCACCAAAAACAAGAAGTAATCGGAAGGCGAGACAATGCAGTTCAATAATTACGGATTTATTCTTTGCTTTTTGCCGGTGCTGATACCGGTTTATTATCTGGCAAGTAGGTTCAGGGCGGTTTATGGGAAAATAGTTCTTATAGCCGCCGGTATCATTTTTTACTCTCTGGGAAGAGCAGACATGCTCATTTACCTTGGAATAAGCATGGTCATCAATTATCTGTTTGCTTATCTTATCAACAAGAAGCAGCTTAGAAGCAGGCTTATGGTGGCACTGCCTGTTGCAGTGAATATCCTGCTTCTTTTGTATTTCAAATATACAGGCTTTGCCCTGGAGAGCATAGGACATATCCTTGGGAAGGAGTTTTCTCCCATTGATATAGTGCTTCCCCTGGGTATTTCTTTTTATACCTTCCAGCAGATAGCCTATGTGGTTTCAATTTACAGGGGAGAGCCTGATAATGTGGATCTTATCGATTATCTGTGTTACATCCTGTATTTCCCCAAGCTTATAATGGGGCCTCTAATGGAGCCCTCTGACTTTATGGCTCAGATAAATGACCCCCTCAGAAAGAAATTTAAGGCTGAAAATCTTGCCTCCGGGATCAAGCTCTTCAGCTATGGTCTTTTCAAAAAAGTTCTGATTGCAGATACCTTTTCAAGGGCTGTGCTCTGGGTCTATGACAACCTGGAAGCTGCCACAGCCATGGACTGCGTGCTGCTCATTTTGTTCTATACCTTTGAAATCTATTTCGATTTCAGCGGCTACAGTGACATGGCTACAGGAGTATCGGAAATGCTGGGGATAGACCTTCCCATGAACTTTGATTCTCCCTACAAGGCAGTTTCTGTCAGGGATTTCTGGAAGAGATGGCATATGTCTCTGACCAAGTTCCTGACCAAATATCTTTACATTCCAATGGGCGGATCCAGGAAGGGAACATTTTTCACCTATCTGAACACCATGATAGTATTCCTGGTAAGCGGCCTGTGGCACGGAGCCAACTGGACCTTTGTGCTCTGGGGAGCTCTCCACGGACTTTTCAGTATTTTCGACAGAGTATTTGAAAAGGTGGAAAAGAAAGTTCCTGCTGTTATAAGATGGGCTGCTACCTTCGTTGTTGTAAGCATTTTGTGGCTATTGTTCAGCGCAGAGTCCATTGCTCAGTGGATTCAGGTTCTTGTGAAGACAGCAGGACTTAGAAGTCTGCAGGTTAGCGCCGGACTTAAGGCCTGCTTTGATATAGCGGAATGTGAGGCACTTTTTGACCTTCTGCATATTTCACCAAACAATATGCTGTTATTTATAGTGGCAACCTTTGCCCTGTGCCTTATTCCCAAGAATGCCTGCAGGACCAAAGACAGACTGAGCCCGGCTTCCATGGTACTTTCAATGCTCCTTTTTGTGCTTGGAGTTTTACGCCTTGGCTCTGAATCTACATTTGTTTACTTTGGATTTTAATGATGAGGATGAATATGAAAGCTAAGAACTGGCTGACAGCCTGGTTTGTGCTGGTGATACTGATGTTTACCGCGATAGGGACCTGTGTTTACAGGGTGGATCCATTTTTTCACTATCACAAGCCCGACACGTCTAAATATTTTTATACAATAGATAATCAGAGAAGCCAAAATGACGGAATCGAGAAGCATTTTGACTATGATGCCATTATCACCGGATCTTCCATGACCCAGAACTTCAAGAGCTCTGAGATGGATGAGATCTTTGGCTGTAATTCCATCAAGGTTCCCTTTTCCGGGGCTTCCTTCAAGGAGATCAACGACAATATAGCTACCGCCCTTAAGGCCAACCCAAAGGTGACAACGGTTATCAGGGGCCTGGATGTGGCAAGGCTCGCGGACTCTGCGGATTCCATGAGAATGGACCTGGGAGAATATCCCACATACCTCTATGACAACAATCCCTTCAATGATGTGAACTATCTCCTTAACAAGGACGTGGTCTTTGGAAGGGTATATCCCATGGTAAAGGGTGCCGCCAAGGGTGATGAGCCCGGCATAACATCCTTTGACCAGTATTCCAGATGGCAGGAGAATCACACCTATGGAATAAACAGCGTAAAAGAGGCAAGTCCCGATGCGTTCCCAGAGGAAAGGACAGGGGAGGTCGCCCACCTTTCAGAGGAAGAGAAGGAGACCATAAAAGAGAGCATAACCCTTAATATGACGGATCTGGCGGATCAGCATCCTGAGGTGACATTTTATTATTTCTTTACTCCCTACGGCGCTGCTTCCTGGAGAAAACAGGTATACATCGGCAATATCGAGAAGCGTTTTGAGATAATCAAATATGTGGCAGAGCTTATTCTGCCTCATGAGAATATCCGTCTCTATTCTTATACAGACAGATATGATATAACCACTGACCTTAACAATTACCGCGACCAGACCCACTACGCCTGCTGGGTTAACAGTCTTATGCTGAAGTGGATGCATGATGATGTGGGCAGGCTTACCCTGGATAATTACGAGGAAGTCCTCACTAAGGATATGGAGTTTTACAAGAGCTTTGACTACGAGGCCCTTGAGAGCCAGGAGGACTATGAGGCGGATAACTACGCCGGAGCTCTTCTTAATCAGGAGCTCACCGGGGCGGAGCCTATGGATGTTCTTAATTCAGACAATGTTTCTGCAGAGTTTAGTCGTGCCACAGAGCTTCAGGAAAATGGAAAAGTAAGCGCCGTAAGCTGCGTGGGAAGACTGGATAAGGAACCGGGAGAGGACGGCCTTGGTGCCTATCTTCTGGAAAAGGAATACATCGGAATGAAGGTGGTTCTTAGTCTTGAGGAGGGGCATAACTATCTTTCCTTTTACGGACAGAAGGCTACTGAATCAGCCTGCGGTATAATCTACATCTACGGCACTGAGGGACAGATTCTTGATAAGATCAATGCTTCTTCAGGGGAAGGGGATTTTGACAGGCATCACTATGTGGTGGATCTGTCAGCTTATGAAGGTGACATCACTGTGCTCTTTAACGGCGGAAGCCCCGACAACACCGGAGCTGAGGACGCAGAGTATTTGTTCAGTGACATAGTATTGTACTAAAAAGGGGAGGTTTTTAGCTTTGTCTAAAAAGATACGGATAGCCATCTTTGCTCTTATCTGGATACCATGTTTTATTATCTTTTTAAACCTGTATCCCGGGACCCTGAGCTGCGATACACCCAATCAGCTCAGGCAGGCAATGCTGGATGCGCCCTTTGAAAATGCCAATCCTTTTATCAACACCATAATACTTACCTTTTTTGTTCAGATTGGCACAAGGATTTCCGGGGCCAATCTTGGAGTGGCGCTGTACACTGTTTTCCAGTTTACCCTTTACTGCCTGGTGATGAGCTATTGCATAGAGGTGCTGGTAAGAAGGAAAGTAAGTAAGTTTATTATTGCATTTGCCTTTGTTTTCTATGCTGCCAATCCCATCAACCTTTTATATGCCGTGGGTATGTGGAAGGACAGCTTTTTTGCCATATTCTTTGTGGCTACTGTTGCCTTTGTCTATGACAGCATCGATAAAAAGATGGATGCAAAGCGATTTGCAGTTATGTTCCTGCTGGCTCTTGCAGCCTCGCTTTCAAGAAACAGCGGCTGGAGCTCGCTGCTGGTATTTGCGGTGGTTTTGCTGATATATTCCGAAAGGCGTAAGGAGAAGGATACAGGAATTATCGCAGCCTGTGTGGGAACAGCTTCGATACTCAGCCTTGTGATTGCCTTTGTTCTGCTTCCCATGATTGGCATCGGAAACGGTGGAAGCAATGTGGCAAGATCCATCCCCTTGCAGCAGATAGCAAGGACCGTTACGGATAATGAGCTCACAGAGGACGAGAAGCAGCAGGTCAGCCTCTGGATCAAGGAGGGCTATTCCTACGAGGATATTTCAGAGCAGTACAGACCTGAGATTTCAGACCCCATGAAGAGTCTTTTTGACGGACAGAAGATAAATGACAACAAGAAGGAGTTTAACAGGCTCTGGAGGGACCTGGGAAGAAAATATATCAAATCCTACATCGATGCCACTGTGGACCACACCAGAGCATACTGGTGGCCAGGGGAGAAGGTGTGGAGATTTGACAACAGCATCTTTGACAACCCCTACGGTGTGGTGAGAGAGTCCAAGCTTAAGCCCGGAGTGGACATAGCTGCCACCCTTTACGAGTCATATTTTTCCAGGATACCTTTTTACAAGGCCTGGAACTCCGGAGCCATTGTGCTGTGGATGATACTGGCAGGACTTATTATCAGCTTTATGAAAAAGAGGCCCATGGCAGCCGCCTTATATGTGATACCGCTTATGATCTTTCTTGGACTTATCCCGGTTTCACCGGCAGCACTTTTCAGATATATGTATTCAGCATTTCTGACTAAGCCATTTTTGCTTGCGTTTCTGTATATCAGGCGGTAACGTGGTAATAACAGTGAGAAGAGAATAATGGGAATTAAGTACAAAATCTACAGGCATTTTGCCGATAAGAAAAAAATAAACAGCATAGAGGATAAGGCCTTAAATAATCTCACTCTCAGCCTTAACAGGTTCGGCATCGGTGAGATTGTTTTTGATGGCAATCTTGGAAGGTTTAATAGCCTTGCCAAAAGGTTTGACTGGAAAAAGGTCTGCGGTGATCTCAAGGGGGAAGGCAAACTCTATGTGACTCCGGAAAAGAAAATGGAGGAGAAGGGGCAGTACTATTTTACCCCTGAGGAATTCCTTGCTCTTTTAGACACCCCGGATTACATTGCAGAGACTGAGATTCCAAGGATAATCAATACTATCGAGAATGACTTTGACAGGTTTGTGATTCTGGGGGAGTCCGCTTATGCAGACAGGATCAGCGAGTATCTCTCCGGCAACAAGAACATTGTCATTAAGAGAATCTCATTGGATGAAGTGGACAGAAGCGGCGATTCCTGGGTGATAAAAGACGACTCCATAGGCAGGGATGTTTTTGTTATAGTTCCTGACTTTTACGAATATCATAAGATTTACAATGCAGCAGGGCAGCAGCTTCGGACCTTTTTCGTCAGAAGGATCTACTGTCCTTTTAAGAAGTCCACGGAGTATCTGCTGGATCTTCGGGAATTTATCATTCCTACCCTTAGAAACAACAACGTTAAGGTGATATGGGCCTATACTCCGATTATCGATAAGCTTAAGAAGGCAAGGAAGGTGAAAAAGTCCAACCAAAAGTGGGAGAGGTTGAGCCGCTATTTTCCTAAGCGCTATAGGAGCCTCAGAGCGAGAAAAGAGCACAATATCGAGCTTATGAAGGAAGCCGCTTTAATTGTCAATGACAACACCAGGGGCTACAGTACCAATTACTGCAACGGACAGTATATCAATTACGACAACGGTTTTAGAAGGACCATCGGCAATACTCCAGATGCGTCCCGCAGTGTCCACGTATTTGGGCCCTGCTTTGTAAGAGGCAATAATTATCCTGATGATAAGACCATTACTTCCCTTTTGAAAAAAGAGCTTGGGGAAGGCGTCAATGTCTATAACTATGGCAGCACCTTCCACACGCTTGGCCTTATTATGCGAGAGAGGGAGTTTGCAGAGGGGGATGTGGTTGTTATATTTGGACCTATGAATATAGACAGCCCTGAGAAGATCCCCTGCGATGCAGAGCTGGATCTTACCATGGTATATGATGGGGTAGAGGATATTTACGACCATGTATTTGATATTCCTGAGCACTTCGATCAGGTTGTGGCAGGCAGAATAGTCTCTGCTCTTTCAGATATCATCAAGGGTTGGGAGGCAGGAACAGCTTCACAGTTTAAGATGGTGACCAAATTCGGGTCATTCCCAAAGAGAGTTGCTCCCATTGACTGCCTGCCGGACAGGGCCTTTGCCACCTGGCTTAAGAGCCTTGCGCCCTACGTGAAAAAGGGCGGAAGAAACGGCGCCATCGTTATGAACTGTAACCCTTTTACCAACGGACACAAGTATCTTATTGAAACAGCAGCCATGCAGGTGGATAATCTTTATATATTCGTTGTGGAGGAGGACAAGTCCGAGTTCAAGTTTGCGGACAGAATCGAGCTTGTTAAGAAGGGCACCGCGGACATACCAAATGTCACAGTGCTTCCCAGCGGCAACTATGTTATATCTGCCCAGACTCTGCCGGGATATTTTAACAAGGACAATCTTGGCACCACAGAGCTTAACGCCGAGAGCGACCTGGAGTACTTCCTGTCCATTGCGGATTTCTTTGGAATAACTGTGAGATTTGCCGGGGAGGAGCCCATAGACAGGTTCACCGCCCAGTACAATCAGAACATGAAGAGATTCCTGCCAAGGTATGGCATTGATTTTACAGAGATAGCACGTAAGCAGTCAGGGGAAGAGGTCATCAGCGCCTCCAAGGTAAGAAAGGCCCTCCATGAGGGAGACCTGGAGAAGGTTAAGCGCTTTGTGCCGGAGACTACCTATGATTTTCTGTGCTTGAATTTAAGGAAATAGTGGACAGAATGTATAAAACAAAAATATACGCTAGTAGCGTATATTTTTGTTTTATACGTATATTGCAAATTATTTATGATTATACGCATTTAATGTATTATTTACAATTATACGAATATAACGTATAATTTTTTATGGAGGAAATAATTATGCAATATATAGCTATAATCGGAGATATAGTAGATTCAAGGAAGCTTGAGGATAGATTTAGAACTCAGGAACAGCTGCGGGTCGTTTTAGAGTCAATTAACCGGAAATATGATCCATATATAGAATCAAGGTTTACCATAACGTTAGGCGATGAGTTCGAGGGTCTTCTTAAAGTGGAGAGTGCACCTGTTGAAATAATAAAGGAAATACAAAAACATCTATATCCTGTAAACATAAGGTTTGGAATAGGAATTGGTGAAATGTCAACATCGATTTACCATGACGTAGCAATAGGTGCGGATGGACCGGCTTACTATGGGGCGAGAAGCGTTATTGATGAGTTAAAGAAACGTGAAAAGAAGGAAAAAAATAAAACGCCGGATATTCAGCTCTGCCTATATGGAAAAGAGGAATTTGCCGTAAGGCAGATCAATGCTTTCTTTAGCATGATCAGACTGATAGAAAATACCTGGTCCTGGACACAGAGAATTACTATCTGGGATATGCATGATATAGGGGGGAGCCAGGCTGAATGCGCCAAAAGGCTCGGAGTATCGCAGCCTACGGTTCAGAGAAGGCTGGAAACGGGTAATTACAATTTATATTTTCAATTATTGGAAGTGGTTGAGGAGTCAATAAACAGATTGGGGAAAGAGAATGTATAATTATTTTTTACTACTTTTGTTGGGGCATATTTTAGGAGATTTCTATTTTCAAAGCGACAGGCTTTCTAAGGAAAAGGATGAAAAACTTGCTGGAGTGTGGAAACACTCTGCTGTATATACGATAGGAATGCTTATAGTTGCAGGACTGTTTTTTCATGTGGATATGTTGGTTTCTGTACTTGGTGCATCAGCGCTGCATTGTATTATTGATCTTTGTAAGTATTGCTATATAAGGAGTCATAAAAAAATAAACACGTGGAAGGTGTTTTTGGTTGATCAGATAATTCATGTGGCTACATTGTTAGCTATTTCATATGTTATGGAATATGTTAATTCAGCTATAGGGTATGGCGTGACAAACTTCCTGTTTGGTACTAAAACCTGGCTAGCTGTAAAATGGATTATTGCATTATTGCTTATTTTTAAACCGTCCTTTATTCTTACACAGGTGTTTCTGGCTGAATTTAAGCCTTATGAGAAGGCAGAACCAATTTCTTTTGCAAAGGACAAAAAGGCTGGAGGACATATAGGAAACCTTGAGAGATTGATAATGCTGATTTTTCTATCTCAGGGTCAGTATACTGCAATAGGTTTTATTCTGACAGCCAAGTCCATTGCCAGATATGAAAGAATCACAAAGGACAGAGAATTTGCGGAGTATTACTTGCTTGGAACACTGATCAGCGCAGTCTGTGTGATTATAATAAGCTTTTTGGTTAAGTGATTATCTATTATGTTTTGAGGTATTATGAAAAAAGTACTACATCTATTAAGCGGCGGAGGCGCCGGTGGAATTGAATTATTGTGTGAGCAGATAGGGCTAAAGGGTAAGGAAGATCACGAGTTCTGCGTTCTGTTTGACTGGGGAGAAATAGGGGACAGAATGAAGAAGGAAGGGCTTAAGACCTATGACTACTCAGAATTATCCCGCTCTCTTAAGTTAAACGGCCTTAAGCAGCTTGTAAGTAAGAACAGATACGACGCGATAGTCGTGCATCATGAGGGCGTTGGAATTTACCATCTTTACCTGAAACTTATGAAAAAGTTCAAGGGACCCCAATATATCAAGTACCTGCATTGCAGCTATGAAGAGAAGTTTTTTTCTACAGGAAATAAAATAAAGGATATGCTTCACTACAAGCTTCTTGGGGATTGCCTGAAAAGATCAGATGCGGTCATAGCTGTTTCCGAGTATACAAAGAGAAGCTATGTGGAGGAGTTTGGAATTCCATCAGATAAGATAAAAGTGGTCTATAATGGAATAGAAATTCCAAGGGAAAATGAGGTTGTTACTTCTGATAAGGAAAAAGAGACAGGTCTTCTCTATATCGGCCGACTGGTGGATGTTAAGGGCGTGGATGTTCTTATTGACGCTCTGGGCATTCTTGCAGGGGAGAGCCGGACCGGAAACATCCATCTTGATATTCTTGGAGACGGCCCCGCCAGGGCTTCTCTGGAACAGAAATCCCGGGAAAGGGGACTTACAGATACTGCCATCTTCCACGGAGTTGTGCTGGAAAAGGAATCCTTTTTCCGAAGGGCACAGATATTTGTATACCCGCCGGTATGGCAGGAGGCCTTCGGGATATCAATAATTGAGGCCATGTCCAATGGACTTATATGTGTGGCTTCAGGTGTGGGCGGAATACCTGAGATCATAACAGATGAGAAACAGGGCATATTATTTGAGGCAGGAAATGCCAAGGCTTTGGCACAGGCCCTTAAAAAGGCCATAGACATAGTTGGAAGCGAAAGAGCTTCCGAATACATAAGGGAATCAAAACAGCGAGCAGCTGCTTTTTCAATAGAAAAGTCAATTGAAGGGCTGGAAAGCCTTTTGCGGTAATGTTTTTATTTTAGGGGGAGATTATGAAACAGAACGTTCTATTGGTTTTCAGGAGCATAGTCATAGTGCTTATCTGCGCTGCCCTGGGGTATTTTCTTCTTACCCTGGCCTATATGCTTCCTACAGAAAAGATCGGTGCTAATATTTCAGGCGGTATCGCGCGGTATGCGGGGGAAGAAACCTATCCCGAGTGGATAGAGGGATGCCGCTTTACAGCCTGTGACGATTATACCGATGCTTCTTTTATACTTCCGAATGTCATTTACCCGGGAAAAGATAATGATAAGAATCCACTTCTTAACGCGGGACTTACGCCCCATGTGGACTACATGGATGTAAGCCATGACATTGTTTATGCCCTTTCAGAGGATGAAGAGGCAGAGCTTCCGGAGAGTTTTATATTTTATTACACCAGGTACTGGCACGGTTATCTTGTGTTCCTTAAGCCGCTTTTATCGGTATTTAGCCTTAACGCAGTGAGGACCCTGAATTTCATCTTCCAGATGATAATGATGGTAACAGTCCTGGCCCTGTGCATAAAAAGGACAGGACACCTTAAGGGGGCCATAGCAATGGGGATTGCACTTTTGCTTCTTAATCCCATCAGCTGCGGCATGAACTTCCAGCTGGCTGCGGTTATGAATGTGACACTTATTGCCCTTCTTGCGCTGCTTCTTATGGCAGATAAGCCTGACCTTGAGAAAAAGGCGCCGGTGTTCTTTTTGCTGGTGGGCATAGCAGTGGTATTTGTGGACTTTTTGACCTATCCCGTAATTTCACTGGTTTTACCTCTGGGATTATATTATTATCTTTTAGATGAAAAGGATGACAGTACTGCTCCTGTCAGTCCGCTGTTTGTGATAAAAAGCGGTTTTTTCTGGGGCATGGGATATTTCGGAATGTGGCTCTGCAAGTGGATAGTTGCAGCTATCGTTGCAACTGTGACTGGTATTCCTGAGAATCCTATTCTGGAAGCCTATGAGCAGATATTATACAGAAGCGGCTGCGAAGGACAGTATTATTCCCTTGCGGAGATCATTACCGAGAATGCCAGAGTTCTGTCCATAAGACCCATAAGGATGGCTGCGATATCACTGGTTGCTGTCTGGGGAATAGTACTTCTTTTGGGAATAAAAAGGGAGAGAGTTTTCTTTTCCTTCAGGCCCCAGGCTCTTTTTTCCTACCTGCTCATCGCCCTTATTCCCATCGCCTGGTACATGGTCGCCAGGGAGCATTCCTTTGACCATGCGGTATTCACCTTCAGAAACATGGCGGGAGGCGTCATGGGGCTGATGCTGACAGTAAGTTCATTATTTGGAGAGAAAAAGATTGAAAGATACGAAGATAACTATCGTTGTACCGATATACAACGCGGAAAAATATATACGGCGCTGCGTAGACAGCATCATCGCCCAGAGTTATAAGAACCTGGAGGTTCTTCTTATGGATGATGGCTCCACCGACGGCACACCGGCTATTCTTGATGAGTACGCCGCCAAGGACGAGAGGGTGAAGGCTATCCACAAGGAGAATACGGGACATGCCAATTCCCGCAACTGCGGACTTTTGCAGGCCACCGGTGAATTTATCACCTTTATGGACTGCGATGATTACATGTATCCTGATTTTATAGAGAAGATGTACGGCGCCATCTGTGAGGATGATTCTGATATGGCCTGCTGCTCCTTCAGATATGTGGATGAAGAGGGCAAAGAGCTGGGCTGGAGAGCACCGGTGCTGGAGAGAAAATGTGTCAGCAGCCCCGACGCCCAGAGGGAGTTTCTTTTAACCTTTAACATTGAGGGCTTTTCCTGGAACAAGCTGGTGAGACGCAGCATAATGATGGAACATGAGCTTCGCTATGCCGAGGACCAGAAGGCCTTTGTTGATATGCTTTTGTGGTACAGGTTCATCTCTTTTTCCAGGAAGGTGAGCTTCGTGCCTGACAAGCTCTATGATTACTATCAGATGCCCGGTTCTGTGGTCCACACCGTGGGGGATGAGAAGATGGGCAACTTTATCACCACCACCCGCAACATCAGGACCCGGGCCACGGAAAACGGTCTTGGCAGGGAGGGTGAGTACTATGCCACCTCCAGGATGCTGGACATGATCTATGACCAGATCAGAATAGATCTCAAGGGCTTTTTTAAACCCGGTTTCTTCCGTAAGTACGGCTGGGAGGAGCTCTTTGGGGCACCTAAGAGGAACGTGAGAAAGAGGATAAAGAGCTTTAGGAATGAGTGGGAGATCATGGGCGGTTTCAAGCTCTTTCTGGTAAATCTTTATCTCAAAAAATAAGATCGGAAGTAACAGCTAATGAAGAAGATCACATCAAAACACAGAGCCCTGCTTTGGGCTCTTATACTTATACTGAGCCTTATTCCCGTATTTATGATAGCTCCCTTTGACTTTGCCAGCGGGGATGACTACAACTACGGCGCTGGGCCCCACCTGGCGTTTCAGGCCACGGGCTCTGTACTGGCGGCGGTAAAAGCTGCTTTTGCAACCACAGCAAGTATCTACAAATCCTGGCAGGGAACCTGGCTTGACTGCTTTGTGTTCTGCCTGCACCCGGAAGTATTCTCGGACAGGGGGTACGTGCTGGTTCCCTTTATCTTCGTTATTCTGCAGATCGTCTGCTTCACAGCCTTTGCTCATCATTTCCTTAAAAAGCGCTGGGAGATGGGAGGCTGGTATTTCCTTGAGGTGGCACTTATTTTTCTGACCTTTTCCTTTCAGCTGGTACCCTCACAGAAATCAGGAATTTTCTGGTGGGTGGGCTGCGTTCACTATGTGATGCCCATGTGCATGGCCCTTATCGGCATTATCTTTGGTGACAGATTCTTAAATGACCACAAAGTGGGAGACCTCATAGGACTTACCGTTATTGCAACACTCATTGGCGGAGCCACCTACCCGGCAGCACTGCTTCTTCCGGAGGCTGTCTTCGTTCTCTGGCTTGAAAAAATGGTGATAGCAAAGGAGAGGAACAAGAAGGATATACTTCTTCTGATTCCTCTGGTACTGGAGGGCATTGGCCTTTATCTTAGCTTCGTGGCACCGGGCAACGCCGTAAGAAGTGCTTCGGACATCAGCCAGGGAGCAAAGCCCACAGGGGGAGCGGTTTCAACGATCCTTGCCAGTATCACCTTTTCCGTAAAGGATGCATGTACCAGCTTTATTGGGGATAAGACCTTTATCCTGATAGCTGTTTTACTTATAGCTTTTATTTCAGCGGGAGCCCTTAAGGCCGCTAAGGCAACCTACAAGACCGGCTTTGAGAAGCGTTTTTCCCATCCGCTTTTGTTTACAGTGACAGCATTTCTTATAAATGCCAGCATGTATGCCCCAAGGCTCTACGCCGGGGATGTGGTTTCCTCAGGCTATTACAATTTCAATTTCTGGGTGTTCTTTATCTGCCTCCTGGCAGTGGTGATCTATCTTGAGGGCTTTTGCATCAGCCGCCTTAACACCTCCTACAAGGGAAAGAGCACTGTGGGAAATCTTGTGATGTACGGAGCCCTTGTTTTGCTGATCCTTATCATCGCTTACGTGGGCCGTCATGGAGTGAAAGAGTACACAGATTACATCTGCCTTGATTATTACAGAAGCGGCCAGGCTACGGATTACAGGGAGCAGATGCTGCTGCAGATAAGGCTCATGGAGGAAGAGGGGGTAGATGACGTTATCGTCCCCGAGATCAACAACTATCAGGGACCTCTTATGCACATGCCTGTGGTGGCTGACCCTGAGAATGTGGACAATTATATGACAGCACTTTTTTACGGTAAAAAGAGCTGCAGATCCATGGGAAGACCGGAATGGATCGCCCAGTACGGAGAGAAGTACGGAGTGTCCCAATAATTATTATATTTTTATAAAATAAGCGGTTTCCGGACCCTTGGAATGAAATTAAATATCCTTAATTATGATAAAATAGATATGTATAGCCGTCGAAATAATGGCTGTACATATCTTTTTTATTTAATGATTTCAAAGCACAAAAAGTGCACAGAAGAAAGGGGCAGAATCATGTTTGAACAGTTTAAATTAGCTTACGATACCAATGGATTAGAGCCGCATATAGATCAGCTTACAGTGGAGACCCACCATGGCAAGCATCATGCAACCTATACCAAGACCTTTAACGAGCTGGCAGAGAAGGCCGGCATGGCAGATATGGACGTGGAAGAGCTTCTGGCAAGCCTTGATAAGGTATCTGATGAGACCCTTAGAAAAGGACTTCGCAACCAGGGCGGCGGTTACTACAACCACAACCTTTATTTCATGACTCTGTCACCCAATCCTGCCAAGGCTCCCACAGGGAAGCTTGCGGATAAGATAAATGAGACCTTCGGAAGCCTCGATGAAGTTATAGACAGACTTTCCAAGGCAGCTGCGGGACAGTTCGGCTCAGGCTGGTCCTTCCTTTCAGCCGATAAGGAGGGGAATCTTTATGTGACTGCATCTCCTAACCAGGACAACCCTATCAGCGAAGGTACCGGAAGGATTCCGATACTTGCTCTTGATGTGTGGGAGCATGCATATTATCTTAAGTACAAAAATCTTCGCGCTGATTACATCAAGGAATTCTTTGAGGTCCTTGATTGGAAAGCAGTGTCCGAAAAATATGAAAATGTAATCAAATAATTTAAGAATACAGGTGCAGGTGCCGAAATATATTTATATATTCGGCACTTGCATTTTTGCATTTTTTTGCCGCAGAATAAATGATTCGAGGAGCAGCTTATATGAAAAAAAGACTATTGGCACTGGCTATGGTGATCACTGTTTTTGCGCAGGCGACGACAGTTGCAAGAGCAGAACAGGTAGTGGACGACATTATCTTTGAGGATGAGGCGGGGTATGAAGCTTCATCAGATGCTGCCTATGAAGATGAAGCTTGCGATGAAGCGGAAAACTCTAATGCAGAGGAAAGCTTCAATGCAGAAGAAAACTTCAATGCAGAAGAGGATTGCCTTATCGAAGAGGAGTCTGCTTGTGATGAGAATTCTGACTATCAGGAATACACAGGCGCTGTAGATTTTGCGGAAAATGATAAAGAACAGGTTTTAGAAGAGATCCTTTTTTCAGAAGAAGAAATGATCTCTGATTTTGATGGGGAAGAGGAAGAAACAGAAACAGATGCTGAGACAGAGGAAGAGGAGCTTTTGCTGCTTCCCAAAGGGGATTTTGTAGTCTATTTTGAGACCGAAGTTGAAAAGGGCGGTAGCTTTGTAGCACCGGTTGGTGTGAATAAAAATGAGAAGATTTTGCAGCCTGCAGATCCGGTAAGAAGAGGCTACGTATTTGACGGGTGGTATTTGAAGAAAAGCGAAGCTGAAAGCTTTGAAGATGCTGTTTTATTTGATTTTGAAAACACTGTTATAGATGAAACATTTATAGCTGAATATATAGGCGATCTGGCCGAATTTACGATTTATGCAAAGTGGGATAAAGCCTCAGGTACTGTCATTGATAGTGGCAGGTATTATCCGGCCAAGGAACTTGTACTTGATAAAAAGTCAGTGAAACTTGGCTATGGAAACAGCGTGGTTATAAGTGCTACAAGGATAAGACCTGTAGCTGCAA
>JAEEGF012244506.1_pt1 | contig 27586 bp, 23 predicted proteins | sample 9134171 | NCBI WGS metagenome assembly JAEEGF01 (sample SAMN16246542, study PRJNA631951) | gut metagenome | biome: gut microbiome; feature: rumen; material: AP-attached | host: Bos | place: Iran: Karaj | collected 2018-10 | reverse complement strand
TCAAATGCGTGCAGCAAGATTACGTTCGTATTCTCGTCGAGCTATAAGCACACCTTTGAGTACAATGCCGACGACGGTCTCTATTACAACTATATGAATTCAAACAAGATGAACGACGCCGACGGCAAGCAGATGGCAGTCAACAATGTTATAGTCATTTACTGCAACGTTACCAAGTATAACGGCGACGCAAAGCTCGTTGAGTGGAATCTCACAAGCGGCGAAGGCCTTTACATTTCTAACGGCGGCTATGAGACGATTAAATGGGAAAAGGGCAAAACTCACGATATGCTCAAGCTCTATGACGCCCAGGGCAATGAGCTTCAGCTCAATACGGGTAAAACATATATCGGCTTTGTTCCCACCTCCAGCAGCGCTCAGACTGAGATTACCGCCTAATTAAATACAATCATTAGTGTAAGGTGTTTGTCTCCCTTATATTCCGCGAAGGTCGGGCTGATATAATCAGCCCGACCTCTTTTTTGTAACCGAATTATATACAACGGCAGAAGTGAATTAATGTTCACCAACGCGCCGGAAACAGCGTGATTTGGCGTCGTTTGCTGCCGATTTTTAACATTGATTTATCTACCGTCAAGTATGTGCTGAAAATATTGCACAAAAAATTTTTAAAAAATTTGTGAAAAAACACTTGACAAATATTACAAAGGGTGTTATTATACCCTCGCAGTTCGGAAAGATGATAACAATCTCGCGCAAGCGAGTTCATATATACCGACTCCTCGCGAAAGCGAGTTTACATACAACCATAACGTTTTTCATATATAAATCCTAACCCCCTTTTTTGTGAAAGAAACCGTATTCAGTACGGTTTTTTTCATTTTTTTATGTCTTTTTTCAAGCCACTTGTCATTTGCATTAATATATGTTAAAATGTAATATCTATAAATATGATCAGATTTATTATATAGCAGGAGGGCCTGATAATGGCAGACGAGCTTGTAACCTTCACCGACAAAGCTCCCGTTAAGAGCACTACGAAAAAGAAAAACAGGAAGCGCGCGCATCCCTGGGCGTTCTGGCTTGGGCTGCTGATTGCCGTTCTGTCGGTAATCGGCCTTGTTACGGTTGTGCTCACGGGCATAGGCGTAGCGAAGTACGTCAATATAAAGACGAAGAATATTGACGAGTACAACAAGATGCTCATTCCCGTCGTAATGAACGATCCCGATATGTTTGACGACATTTCAAAGGCGGATATGGAGCAGCTTCTCGACATTGCTATTTGGTCCGTGCTTCGCGGCGATATTTCGCCCGACAAGTACGAGTACGTTGAAAACAATATGATTATTCCCGAGGAGGATGTCACCGCCGCATATACCAAGCTTTTCGGCACAGAGGTTCCTCCCGTTCACGCAACCGTTTCGGGTTACGGCTACGAGTTCGTATATAACGCAGCCGAGAAGACGTATTCCATCCCGCTGACCGGCGTTGAGCCCACTTATACTCCGAGAGTTACAGATGTTGACAAGAAGAGCAACACGATAGTTCTGACAGTTGCCTATCTTGCGGCGGACGGCTGGAAGCAGAACTCGCAGGGCAATATGGTAGCGCCCGAGCCCGACAAATACGTTAAGATTACGCTTCGCGAGAGCGAAGGCAATTACTATATCGCGGCCATGCAGTCAACCTCGGCACCCGAGATTGCCACAACTCAGCCAATGCCCGAGCCCGAGACAACAACCGAGGAGGCGACGAGCGAGCCTGTTGCGAGCGATACCCAACCGGCAGCTGAGGGCGAGAGCGCAGAGGCTTCGTCAGAGGCAGCAAGCGAAGAACCCGCAACGACCGAAATCGCAGGTTAACGGAGAAAAGCTATGATTAAGATTTCACCTTCAATTCTTTCAAGCGACTATTCAATACTCGGTGACGAGCTTAAACGTATGCAGGACTGCGGAGCCGATATGCTTCATATCGACGTAATGGACGGCCATTTTGTGCCGAACATCACGCTCGGCGCACCCATAGTCAGGTGCATAAGAAAATGCAGCACTCTGCCGTTTGACGTGCACCTTATGATAAGCGACCCGTACAAGTATGTTCCCGATTTTGTAAAGGCGGGTTCGGACATCATTACCTTCCATGTTGAAGCTGACAGTGACGTTGAAAAAACGGTTGAGCTTATTAATTCGCTCGGCGTCAGGGCGGGACTTGCCGTCAAGCCGAAAACGCCTGTCGAGGAGGTTTACCCCTATCTCGACAAGCTTGCAATGGTGCTTGTTATGACTGTTGAGCCGGGCTTCGGCGGTCAGTCGTTTATGGCGGATATGATGCCGAAGGTTGCCGCGGTTAAGGCGGAAATTGAACGCCGCGGACTCGACGTTGACATTCAGGTTGACGGCGGCATTAACGGCACTACAATAATCGAAGCGGCTAAAGCCGGCGCCAATGTATTTGTCGCAGGCAACGCGATTTTCTCAAGCGACGACGCGGCGGCCACGATAGCAGGATTCAAGTCGAAAGCCGACGTATAAAGTCGTCGCAGATAAGTTTGTAATGCTCGTCAAGCTCGGCGCGGCGAAGCCGTGCGGGGCAGGAACGCACAAGTCCGAATTCGGACAGCACGTGTTTTAGATTAATTTTATCTAAAACGCTTTGGCAGAGTTCAACTGCATAGTTTTCACCGTCGGAATACAGACGGCAGTCCGTGATTACGGCGTCGTAACGCTTCAGCGCGTCGCACAGGGGGAACAGATCTTCCCTTGAAAACAACGCGCAGACATAACGGCGGTTACGTATTCTGAGGCGTTTTGTGCGGCGGACGGTGTCGGTCAGCGTGAGTATTATATACATCCCGTTTTCACCGTTTGAAACCGCGTCAACATTCAGGCGGCAGCTGCGTCCGTTAAGGCTTATTCCCGAAACGCTCAGCAGGTCGCTTATCAGCCTTCCGGTTTTTTCGTCGTCGAGTCCGAGCGAGCTGAAGGCAATATCGTAACGCTCCATATCGGCCTTATCAAGCTGTGCTATAAGCCGATCGGAGGAATTAGTGTGGATTTTCATTTCGCACCCCGAAAAAGTCTTTTAATATATCATATTGCGGCGGCGCTTGTCCTGCAATAAATAAATAATGGAAACAGAGGTAGTATTTTGAGCACCAACAAAAAGGTTCAGGCGGCTGATGTCAGCCCGCTGACCGAGGAACAGACGCTTAAAATTAAATACAACCGAAAAGCGATGCTTGACGTGCTTATCGTCCTTGCGGCACCGCTGATTACGGCATTTTACTACTACGGAATCCGAGCCCTGCAGCTTGCGGCGCTGTCGGTAGCGGCAGCCGTTATCTGCGAGTGGGCAGGCGCAAGGATTTTCAAGGTTGAGATACATCCGACCGACCTTACGGGCGTAGCAACGGGACTGGCCGTTGCCATGTGCCTGCCGGCCTCGTCTGCCTGGTGGCTGCCCTGCGCGGCATCGGCGTTTGCAATAATGGCGGTCAGAATACCGTTCGGCAGTCATAAGAATACGCTGTTCGTTCCTGCAGCGGCGGGTATAGCGTTCGTGACCGTCTGTAATGCGGAACGCGTGTTCGGCTATGGCATTATTCCCAACGCCATCTATAAGACGGCGGTTTACGGCGGCGAAGATTTTGTCGCAGGCGACTCGGTTGCATATATGCTCAGCCGCGGCAACTCAATCGGAACGAACGTTATTAACTACATTGATATTTTAGTCGGTAATTTCCCCGGTCCCATGGGCGCGGGCTGTGTGCTCGCCATGCTCGGCGGACTTGTATATATGATTATCAGACGGCCCAAGAACGCAGCAGCCCCGTTGAGCTATCTTGCGGTGTGCTTCGTTTATGCGCTGCTTTTCCCGAGAATCACTACGGGCAGACTGACATCTGCGTTTATGGAGCTGTCGGCGGGACTTCTGCTGTTCGGCGCGGTAGTATTCTTAAGCAACGAAGCGGTTATGCCCACTAAGTTTTGGGCAAAAATCTGCTACGGTGCTTTTGCGGGACTTGTACTGATGCTGATGAGAAGCTTTTCGGGCTTCCAGGACAGCACGGTCTTTGCAATACTGCTCGCCAATGCGGTAGCACCCTTCTTCGACGAATTCACAGGTCTTACCAAAAAGGAAAAGGCAGCTGCTGAGGCATCGGCTTCTCAGGGTGAAGAACAGCCTTCGCAAACGCCTGCCGAAGCCGTGACGGGAGGTGAGCTTGATGGCTGATAAAATGTCTGTACGCGAGGGCGTAAGAAACAGCGCCGTCATCAAGAACCCCGTTCTGTTTGAGGCTATAGGTATAGCGCCCGTTGTCGCTATGGCGATTTCGGTCAAGACGGCAATTATGCTTTCCGTTATTGCGAGTGTTGAGCTCGTAATTATCGAGAGCTTCGCATGTCTGCTTCTCAAAAAGGTCAAGCAGAGCTTCCGTGTGCTTATTTACGCGGTACTCGGCGTGCTTATCAATATGCCGCTGTTTATGTTCTTCAACCGTTTTGCTCCGAACGAAACGGCTAACGTAAGTATATTCATTCCCGTTATCGCAGTTAACTCGCTTATCGCACTTCACTGTGAGAGAATTGCGGTCAAAAACGATTTCAGGACTACCCTCGTTGACGCAATTTCCGCCGGCATAGGCTACGTCTTTATCATAATGCTTCTCGGAATTCTGCGTGAGGTTATCGGCTCGGGTACGTTCTACAGCTTTGACCTGAAATTCCCCGTTAAATTTTCGGGACTTCTGCTCCCGTTCGGCGGATTTTTGCTGCTTGGCTTCTTAGCGGCGTTCTTCAAGAATGCGATTAAGAAGAAGTATCCCGACGAAAAGCCCGAAGCGGCGTTCAATCTGTCCGAGATTTCGGAAATGCATTTTGACGAGATAAAGACTGCGGTTGAGGAGGATTTCAATCCCTTCGTTGACTTCTTTGCTGCCAAGGACGAGGGCGGGGAGACCGCCGAAGCCGAAGCGGTTCCCGAAAAGAAAAAGAGCATATTCAAAAAGTCCGATAAAAAGGAAAAACCCGAAAAGGAAAAGAAGTCAAAGAAAGCTGAAACTGTTGAAGCAGAGCCGTTGGTTGATGTTCAGCCCGTTAAGGATGAAAAACCCGCTCCCGAGAGAAGCGGAGTTTACGAGTCCGAATTTGACGACATTCTTGCCGAGCTCGAAGCGGCAAAGGCAAAGCCCGAAGAGCCCGCAGAAGAGGCGATTGAAGAGATTGCCGAAGAACCTGCAGACGAAACGGAAGGCGGTGATGAGCAGTGAGAGTAATTACCGATCTTTTACTTGCGGCGCTTTACGCATCGCTGTTCCAGAACTTCATACTTACGGGCGGCTACGGCGCGTCCGAGGCTATAAGAACTGCCGCCAAGCCCAAACAGCTGTTCAGACTGACGCTTTTCATCACGCTGTTTTCAACGTCGGCGTCGGTCATCTGCGTGCTGCTTGAACAGTTCAGGCGTGTACGCGCTTTAGGTACCATAGGCCACGCGCTGATATTCATAACCGTACTCGGCGCAGTATATTTAATCGTGCTTTTCATAGTTACCGCTATACTCGGCGCAAAGCAGAGGACGGTCAGAAGGCTCGGCATAGCAGCGTTCAACACGCTCGTGCTTGCCGTACCGTTTATCAATTACCGTGCGGGCTTCTCCATAGCCGAGGCGATTGGTTCGGGCATAGGCTCGGGACTTGCGTTCGCAATATCGGCAGTGCTTATAAATCTCGGAATACGCAGAATAGTAAAAAGCGATGCTATTCCCGAAGCTTTCAGGGGCACTCCCGCGATATTTATTTACGTAGCATTACTGTCACTTGCTTTTGTCGGTCTGTCCGGCAGAGGTATGACGCTTTAAGGTTTAACTATGCTGTTTGACAATGACAACAAAAAACACAGAAAGCGCAGCTATTACCCGTTTTCGAAGAACTATCCTTCCAAGAGCGGTAATATCTACGCTATCGGTGAATCGCGTACGCGCAGTATTAAGGAAAAGCGCAACCGGGTAATATTCTATTGCTCGCTGGTTGTGCTTTTTGCCGTTGTGTTTGTTGTTACCTCGGTGGCGCTTTCGCTTTCAAGAAAACCGCTGACGGACGTTGACGCGACGAAGGCGAGCGAGTATGACGGCAAGCTGAAGGCGTACTATATGCCCGACGATGCGCTGGGCGGCGGAATAGCCTTCTCGCTGTTCAAAACTCAGCTTATCAATGCCAAGGCAAACGCAGTGCTCATTGAATTCAAGGGTCCCGACGGCAGGCTTAACTATAAATCGGGCCTGCAGAGCGTTGCCGAAATCGGTGCGGACAGCACGGCATACGACGCCGCCAATTCGGTAATAAAACAGCTTAAGGACGACGGATATAAGATAATTGCAAGAATTAACTGCTTTGACGACACGCTTGCCGCTTCAATGCTCGTTTCGGCGGCCGTCAGTGAAGCTGACGGGTCAATGTGGCTCGACAAAAGTGCGCAGGACGACGGAAACCCGTGGCTAAATCCCTATTCAAAGCAGGCGCAGGATTATCTGCTCTCAATTATCGGCGAGAGCGTGTCCTTAGGCGCTGACGTGGTGCTTCTCGATTCGGTCAGCTTCCCGAAAAGCGACAGAGGCGACAGGGCTGTTTTCGGCGGCGAGCAGGAAAGCCTTGAGAGCCGCAACGCCGTGCTTCACTCGTTTGTAAAGAAGGCGGCGGAAGCCTGCGGCGAGGTGCCCGTTGCCGTATATCTGACGGCTGACGGCGCGCTCAACGGCAATCAGATGCTCTACGAGGGCTCGATGTTCGACTCCGAAGCGCTGTTCAACGCCGTTGACCTTCGAACCGACGCAGTTGACGGTATAATAACAATCGACGAGCGCAGCATTGAGAAAAAGGACATTAACGAAAACACGCTCATTCAGCTGAGTGTTCCGATTTTAACTCAGAAGCTTGACGATAACTTTACCACCAAGGGAATCATTCCCATAGTTGACGATGAAATTTATATCGCGACGCTTGAAAATATGGGAATAGAAAACTACATAATAATTAAAAGCGAGTCGCAGCAGCAGTAAACTGCCGCTTGACAATTTGCCGAAAAAATGATACTATACTCCCGTTAAAAGATACAACCGCAAGGGGAGTAGCTAATTTTTGATGATCAACAACCGGCGTTCTCGTCTGGTCATCAAACCGATTTTTATTGGAAGCAAGACCTTCGGCAGAGTTTGGCTCTGTCGGAGGCTTTTTTATTAGCCTCACCTTAGAAGGAGGAACAAAATGAAGCATTATCTCAGCTCGGTTGAAGATACCTTTAACGAGGTCAGGTCGGCCGATGACGGTCTTTCGAGTGCCGAAGCCAAGAAAAGACTTGAAGAAAACGGTAAAAACAAGCTCGACGAGGGCAAAAAGGAATCGCTTATAGTGCGTTTCCTCAAGCAGTTTGCGGATCCGATGATTATAATACTGCTTGTTGCGGCGGGTATATCCGCGGTGACCTCGGTATTCAATAACGAGTTTCCGTCAGACGTTATAATCATACTTTTCGTCGTTATAGTTAACGCAACGCTCGGCGTTTATCAGGAGAATAAGGCCGAGAAGGCAATTGAGGCGTTGCAGGAAATGTCGGCGGCGACGTCGAAGGTTCTTCGTGACGGCAGACTCGTTCACGTTAAGAGCGAGGAGCTTGTTGTCGGCGACGTAATAATTCTCGAAGCGGGCGACGCTGTTCCCGCGGATGCGAGAGTTTTTGAGTCGGCGAGCCTTAAAATCGAGGAGGCAGCGCTGACAGGCGAATCTGTTCCCGTCGACAAGTTCATCGAGATTATCAATCTCGGCGAAGCAAAGGACGTTCCCCTCGGCGACCGCAAAAATATGGTTTACATGGGCTCATCCGTTGTTTACGGCAGAGGTAAGGCTGTCGTAGTCGGAACGGGAATGGATACCGAGATGGGTAAAATCGCAGGCGCTCTCGCACAGGCAGAGGACGGCCAGACTCCGCTTCAGAAGAAGCTTGCAGGTCTTTCCAAGGTGCTGAGTTTTGCGGTTATCGGTATTTGTATTTTCATCTTTGCCTTCGGCATTGTCAGAAATATCGTTACCGGTCAGCCTGTTAACTTTGAATTTATACTCAATACGTTTATGATAGCCGTTTCGCTTGCAGTTGCGGCAATCCCCGAGGGACTGGTTGCGGTTGTTACGATAGTGCTTTCCATAGGCGTTACAACCATGTCGAAGCGTAATGCGATTATCAGACGTCTGACAGCCGTTGAAACCCTTGGCTGCGCTCAGATAATCTGCTCGGACAAAACGGGTACGCTTACGCAGAATAAGATGACCGTTGTCGATTCCTACACCGACGACGGCGAGCTTCTCGCAAAGGGTATGGCGCTTTGCACGGACGTCAGCGTTGACGCCGACGGCAACGTCGAGGGCGAGCCCACCGAGGCGGCGCTCGTTGCCTATGCGCTTTCAAAGGACCTTAACAAAAACGACCTTGAAAAGGAAATGCCGCGTGTAGCCGAGGCTCCGTTTGACTCTATGAGAAAGATGATGACGACCTTCCACAAGACCTCCGACGGCGTTATTCAGTTTACCAAGGGCGCGCCCGACGTAGTGCTCGGCCGCTGCACCAAGATTCTTAAGGACGGTCAGGTCCGCGACATTACCGCCGAGGACAGAAAGGCGATAATTTCCGCCAACAAGGCGTTTGCGGACAGAGCACTCAGAGTGCTCGCCTTAAGCTATAACCGTTTTGACAGTGTTCCCGAATTCAAGGCGCCCGAGGACGTTGAATACTCGCTTATCTTCTGCGGCCTTGTCGGTATGATTGACCCCGTAAGACCCGAGGTCAAGGATTCTATCGTTGAGTGCCGTCAGGCGGGTATCAGACCGATTATGATTACGGGCGACCACAAGGATACCGCCGTAGCTATCGCCATGGAGCTGGGAATAATCCATAATCCCGACGAGGCTATCACGGGCGCAGAGCTCGACGAGATTTCCGATGAGGAATTCGAGACGGCAGTTGAAAAGTTCTCGGTATATGCGCGCGTTCAGCCCGAGCATAAGACAAGAATAGTCAATGCCTGGCGTAAGCGCGGTATGATTACCGCTATGACGGGTGACGGCGTTAACGACGCACCGTCTATAAAGAGCGCCGATATCGGCGTGGGCATGGGCATCACGGGTACAGACGTTACCAAGAACGTCGCCGATATGGTCCTTGCCGACGATAACTTTGCCACGATAGTTTCCGCTATCGAAGAGGGCAGAAGAATTTACGACAATATCAAGAAGGCAATTCAGTTCCTTCTCGGCTCGAATATGAGTGAGGTTCTGTCTATCTTCTTTGCGAACATTTTCGGCTTCATTATTCTTGAGCCTACACACCTGCTCTGGATTAACCTCGTTACCGACTGTTTCCCCGCGCTTGCGCTTGCTATGGAAAAGGGCGAGAGCGACCTTATGAAACGCGCGCCGAGAAAATCCACCGACGGCATCTTCGCAGGCGGCGTCGGAATTGACGTTATTTATCAGGGCTTCCTCGTAACCGTGCTGACGGTTACGGCGTACGTGCTCGGCGTTATGATGGCGGCAGGCAGGGTCATGAACCTGCTCGACGTATTTGCGGTTAACGATGCGGCCGATACGCTGTTCCTGCATCAGAACGGTATGACAATGGCGTTCCTTACCATGTCAATGTGCGAGATTTTCCACTCGCTTAATATGCGTTCGCAGCGCGGTTCGGTAGTCAAGATGATATTAAAGGGTAACCACAACAAGTACCTTGCGCTTGCGACTCTCGGCTCGCTTGTACTGACAACTGCGGTTATCTACATTCCGTTCCTTGCAAAAGCATTTGACTTTGCCGCAATCGACATTAAGGAATATGCAACTGCGCTCGGACTTGCATTTATGATTATTCCGCTGGTTGAGATTATCAAAGCCTGCCAGCGCGCAATTGCAAAGAAAAAAGCGAAAAAGGCGTAAATACAAAAAACAAAAGACCGCTGAAGTTCAGCGGTCTTTTTTAATGCCATTATTAATAATTTCTTATCAAGCCTTTTACCTTTCCGAGAATTATAACCTCGTCAACGATAATCGGTTCGTATGCGTCGTTTTCGGGCTGAAGGCGGAAATGTCCCTTTTCCTTATAAAAGGTCTTGACCGTTGCCTCGTCCTCGATAAGCGCGACTACTATATCGCCGTTTTCGGCGGCGGGAGTTTTCTCAACGATAACTATATCGCCCGAGAGTATGCCCGCGTTGAGCATACTTTCGCCGCGAACTTTAAGCGCAAACATCGGCTTGTCCTTAGCTGCGGATGCGGCGAAGGGAATATAACCCTCAATCTGCTCAACCGCAAGTATGGGCGCGCCCGCGGTAACCGTACCGACGAGCGGTATCTGCATATAGTCGTTTTCAACTTCGTTGCACACGCGGATTGAACGCTTGATCATAGGATCGCGCTCAATATAGCCCGCCTGCTCAAGAGCGTCAAGGTTAGCCTGAACGGAGGAGGTGGACTTAAGTCCGACCGCCGCCGCAATCTCCCTTACCGACGGGGGAACCTTGCTGATCTGGGTGCGCTCCATAAGGTATTCGTAAATTTTTTTCTGAGTTTTATTAATCTCTGCCATAATGACCTCCTTACAGCGTATTCAAATATACCCGAGAGTATAATAGCACAAATGTTCGCGCTTGTCAAACATTTGTTCGATTTTTGCAAAAATTTTTTGTTGTCTGTGCATTATACATCATCTGAAAAAACACTGTCGATTTAATGTTTACATTGCGTTCAAGCATAATTCATAATGTTATTGTATAGTATAATTACTCAAGATGAACACCGCAATTCATTTTGAGAGTTTTATACCCCCTCCTCAAAACAACCCAAATGAAGGAAACGGTCGGCGAAAGCCGGCCGTTTTCCTTTTTGTATAATTTTCCAATATTTGCTCATACTGTCTGCGGAGGTGTTTTTATGAAAAAGCACATAAAAAACGCAGGCAAATTCTATGCGATAACCGTTCTTATACTCGCGCTGACGGCTACGGTGGCGTTCACCGCCGCGCAGGACAAGGCTAAAAAGCTCGCCGATTACGAAAAAAGTATGACGCTGCCGACCGCGCCGCCCGTTACCGTTTCCGACACGCCGACCGAGGTCAACCGTAATGTTACGGGTGTTCCCGACACGAGGGACGAAAGCGAACCCGAAAGCACCGAAGCGCCGTTCACAAGGGCGGATGCCTTTGTTCTGCCGCTTTCGAACGGCGTTATCAAGGATTATTCCGACGGCGATCCCGTTTACTCAAAGACTATGGGCGACTGGCGCGCCCATACGGGCGTGGATTTCGTCGGTGAGGAAAACGAGGCGGTCAGGGCGATAAACAACGGCAAGGTCGTTTCGGTGCGTGACGACGCGCTCTGGGGAACGGTTGTCGAGATAGACCACCTTGACGGAATGACAGCCAAGTACTGCGGTCTTAACGGCGACGACTGCGTACGCGAGGGCGAAACGGTTTTTGCGGGTCAGACGGTCGGCACGCTTCATAAGGTTCCCGTTGAATCCGCGGACGGAACGCATCTGCATCTCGAGATTGTTGTTGACGGCGTTTACGTAAGTCCGCTTGAGGTGATGGGAAAAGTTAGCGCGGAACTTGAAAACATCGAAGAATAATGATATAATAGCGCAAAACGCAACGAAGGATGACGAAAATGACGAAAAGAATTCTTTCAGTAATGCTTTGCGCGGTTTTGCTGCTGAGCCTTTGCTGCTGTGGGAAGCAGGATGAGGACGGCGGCAATACATACGACCCCGACACCGTTACAACCACGGCTGCCGCTTCCGGCGAAGCCGAACAGAGCAATACGGTCAAGGTTACCGTACCCGAGGGCTACACGGTGCTGCGACTTGCATGGCTGCTGGAGGAAAAGGAAATCTGCACAACCGACGCGTTTCTTGAGGCGGTTGAGAATTACGACCTGACAAGCCGTACAATTCTCAAGAGTTTAAGCGAAAAGGAGAATATCTGCTTCAAGCTCGAGGGTTATCTTTTCCCCGCTACGTATAATTTCGAAAAGAATTCCGACCCCGTCAAGGTTATCAACAAGATGCTTGACGCGCTGGAGGGCCGAATTGACGCCGATATGCGCATACGCGCCGACGAGATGGGTTATGACGTTCATCAGATACTCACCATCGCTTCGATTATCGAGAAGGAAGCCAAAACTCAGGAGCAGCGCGGGCTTGTTTCCTCGACAATTCACAACCGGCTTAAAAAGGGTATGCGCCTTGAATACGACGTAACGGTCAAATACTGCACTCAGGTTATTGAGGTTCAGTATCCCGAAAAGATTGATTTCTATAAGTATTATTACAACGGCAACCGCGTTGACGGAATTATTGCGGGACCCATCTGCAATCCGGGACTTGATTCAATCAATGCGGCGCTCTATCCGGAGGAAACCGATTATCTTTTCTTTGTAATCGATACCTCAGAGCCGTATCACGACGCTTTTGCCGCGACCTATGACGAGCATCTCAAAAATGTCGAAAAGTGGAAGAACGGCGAACTGTAATTTATAGTTAAGGCAGGACACCCTGCCTTAATTTTTTGTAAACTTTTCAAAAAAGGCTTTATTATAAAGAACAAATATGATATTATATGTAGGCAAAACGGCAGACCTAAAAAAGCTGTCGCAAATTGGAGGATATGATGAAAGAATATTTTAAGAGAATTACAACCCTGCCCACTAAGGCTGAGCTGATATTCTGGTGGATACTCAGAGCCTTGATGATTTATGCGTTTATCGCCGGTTTCTTCAAGAAGCCGTTTGACATTACCGACCCGCTTCAGGTCGGTGCAAATTTCCTGTGCATGTTCGTCTGGGAAGTATTTATGATGCTGCCCGAAAAGAATGCGCTTCGCCACGTTTCCCCGAGAGTTCAGACCTTCCTTATAATCGGGATTTTCTGCGCTTCGTTCGGAGGCAAGTTCCTCAATCTGTATTACGATTTCAGATGGTGGGACGTTATACTCCACTTTGTCGGCGGCGGCGCCTGCGTATTCTTCGGCTACGAAATGGTTGCAGCCATGCAGAAGCGCGATAAGGTTGCGATTCCGCTTTCAATCGCACTTCTCTGCGCTATGGGTTTCTCGTTCCTCGCCGGTACGGGCTGGGAGCTTTTCGAGTTCAGCTTTGACCAGATTTCCTGCATAAGTACCAAGGCGGCGGGCAACGCTATCGCTATGGCGGGCGACGCTCAGCACTGGAATCTTGCGGCGGCTCTCGGCACGCCCAAGGAGGCAACGCTTATCAATCCCGTATTTGCGGAGCGCTGGCCGATTATGGACACCATGGCTGACATCGTGCTCAACACACTCGGTGCGCTTGCGGCGATTATATTCCTGAGAATTTTCCCGTACAGACATAAGGGCAAGTACAACCTTAACGAGCTGTACAAGGATAATAAAGTAGTAAAAGAATGAAACAGAATTTTCAGCTTTTAATGGATGAAGAACTGAAAAAAATAGAGAGCACAGGTGAAAAGCCTGTGCTCTTGCTTCAGTGCTGCTGTGCGCCGTGTTCAAGCGCCGTGCTTGAACGCCTGACGGAGCATTTCCGTTTGAAGCTGTATTTCTATAACCCGAATATTTATCCCGAAGCGGAGTACAAAAAACGCTTTGAACAGTTTGACAAGCTTCTCGCCTCTCCGCGCTTCCAAAAGGATATCGGGATAATCCCCTGCGATTATGAAAGTGAAAAATTTGACGAAGCGGCAAAGGGGCTTGAAAACGAAAAAGAGGGCGGAGCGCGCTGTACGCAGTGCTTTATACTGCGCCTTGAGGAGACTGCAAAAAAGGCGAAGGAAATCGGCGCGGATTATTTCTGCACTACTCTTACCGTAAGTCCTCACAAGAATTCTCAGCTGCTCAACGAAATAGGAATTGAGACCGAGAAGAAGTACGGCGTTAAGTTCCTGCGGTCCGATTTCAAGAAAAAAGAGGGCTACAAGCGCTCGACACAGCTTTCCGAGGAACTCGGACTTTACAGACAGAACTATTGCGGGTGCAAATATTCAATGTGGTTTGAAAAAGAATAACAAACGAAGCGGGTGATTTGAATCACCCGCTTTCCATTTACAAACTCTGCTTTGTCTGAATTTCGGGTATTGTATGTCATCTGATTGTTTGGTATAATATATACTTGTAAAAACAAAAGGAAAAGGGGTTTTTCTTATGGCAAAGACCAAGGCCGCAAAGGCTGCCGATACGGCTGTCGGCGCGGCGAAAAAGTATATGAAGCCCTCTGAGATTGTCACCTTCGGCATAGGCCTTTTCGGCGTTGCGCTGCTTTCGGGCTGGATGCCGGACTATACGATGACCTTCTTTGCGGATTTCGCTTTCAAGGGCAAGGGCTTTGATTCGTCTCAGCTTGCGCTTACCGTTTCGACGGTATTCGGCGTTGCGGGTATCGTAGGCGCAATATGCGAGCTGGTTATCGGAATACTTGTTGACAGAACGAGGACCAAGCTCGGCAAGGTTAAACCGTGGGTCGGTTTCGGCGCAATTCCCTTTGCGCTCGTTGCGATGCTCGTTTTCATGGCTCCCGACACAAATTCGTTCACGGTCGCAAGTATATGGATGTTTGTAATCTATTCGCTTTATACGGCGGTTTCGTGCGCGGTTGAGTCGCCTGCCAACTGCTTCGGCGCGCTGTGTTCGCCTAATCCCTCCGAGCGTTCGAGCGCCATTTCGATAGCGTCGTTTCTTCGTTCGGTCGGTCAGTCCGGCGGACAGGTGGTAATTATCGTCGTTCCGCTTATCATGAAGGCGCTTATGGGACAGCAGCAGTACAAGAACGCCGAGGGACAGGGTATTGACCTTATCATTTCGACGGCGGTCTGCGCGCTGGGTATGATTATCTTCGTAATGATATTCTTCGCAAACAATAAGGAGAGAGTTCCCTATACTGCCGAAAAGGTTTCGCTGATAGAATCCGTTAAGCTTGTGTTCACAAACAAGAATCTGCTTATGGTTGCGCTGACCAAGCTTACGGGCTTCGGCAGAGGCGTTTACGGCACGGTTTCGTTATACATAGCGGTTTATCTTCTCGGCTCAAAGGGCCTGAAGCTTGCGCTTATGCTCCCGATGGGTATCGGTACGGCGGTCGGCACTCTGCTTGTAAATTTTGCATTGAAGAAGTTTTCTACCAAGAAAACGTACATTCTCTTCTGTTGCTACGGCGCGTCCGCGCTTACGATTCTGTATCTCGTTTCAAGAGGTATAGGCTTCAATTCAAATCTTATCGTTCCCTTCCTCGTACTTAATTTCTTCTGCGGCATCCAGCACGGTAACACCAATGTTACGCCCAATATTATGATTGCCGACTGTATCGACGAAATGGAGTACAAGACGGGCAAGCGTCAGGAAGGTCTTGCTTATGCGGGTATCGGTCTGTTCGCGAAAATCGCGTCCGCGCTTACAAAGTGGCTTGCGCCTATTCTCGTTTATACCTGGAGTAACTATCAGTTCTCAACCAGCCAGAATATCGCTTACGCTACTCAGACGCCCGAAACGCTCAACCGTTTCCTTGCGATATACACGATTATTCCCGCTGTATTCGTAGTCCTTCAGTTCGTTCCGATTCTCTTCTACGATATGGTCGGAGAAAAGAAAAAGATGATTACAGAGGCTCTTATTGAGAGAAGAGCGGAAAACGGCGACGAAGCCGCCGAAGCTTAAGGAGGGGTAGAAATGGCAAAAGAGAAAAAGACTTTTAAGGCAGGCCTCTATGCCGTAGTTGTCGGCATTGTGCTTGCGGTTGTTCTCGGCGTTATGGCTGTCTGCGCCTTCGTAACGCGCTATACGGCGTATTCACCCGAAAAGGTTGCGGTAAGCTTCGTTGACACGATTGTTCAGACGGGCGACGGCTACAACGCGTATAAGAATACGCTTGTTTCCCAAAACAAAAAGCTCAAGTACGGCGACTTTATCAGACGTGCGTATATGGTTTGCTTCGTAAACGAAAAAGACGCCAATGGTAAGGATGTACCGCAGGCGGATTTCGTCGGCACGGGTTCGGAAGCCGAGCAGAAGGCTATAGACGAGGTCTATAACACGATGTACGACTATTATGTTGAACTGCTCGAAAACGTCGGCTGGGACGATTACGAAACCTTCTTTATGAGCTATTTTTCAAAGCTCCGCGAGGTTCGTAAGCAGGTTTACGGTGATGACTTTATGAATATGGAATATATGTTCGGCGCGCTTGAGGCGAACGTTGCCGCTTACGGCGATTCGCTGACGGGTACCGAGCGAAAAATTGCCTCCGACAACAAGACAATTCTCCGCGAGGAGACGGTCGGCAAGTATCAGGAGATGTTCGGCGTAGAAAAGGAAGTTGAGGCTGAGAACATCGTTGACGGCAAGAAGCAGACGGTTACCGAAAAGCAGCTTAAGTACAAGTTGACAACGCAGTTTATTTCGTCTGCCTCTCTTGAACCCGACGAGGTTAAGGCTTACGCCGAGGGCTTCCGTAACAGAATTAAGGCTACTGCCGAAAGCGGCGAGGCAAAGGCTGATGTCTTCGGTATAAAGGATGTTAAGGAAGGCAAGAAGGAAAATAACGCAAAGTCAAATATGATTTCTGCTTACGAGAAGCTTGACTGCGCCGACGACATTACCGATGTTAAGAAGGTGAGCCTTGAGATTTACGCCGGTGAGGGTGACGCGACAAAGCTCGTTGCAACTCAGGACGTTTACGTTGTTGCGCTTGACGGCGTGTGGTACGTTGACAACACCAACATTGACACCTCCGCGTTGTATCTTGCGCAGTAATCAGACAATAATAAAAACAGACCTGATGCTTCAGGTCTGTTTTTTGTTGACTAATTATATCGTAAATGATAGAATAATACTGCCAAGTAATCCAGCTAAATAATTAGCCTACAAATGTGGCATGCTATTTTTATCAATTTGATAAAAATGCATGCTCTGTAATAGCATACCGCTTTGTAGGCGACTATGTTGGATTGTTTGGCGACAGTTGGAGTTATGCGTTTTTTGTGCGTAGCTTCGGCTGCGCACTTTTTATTAGGAGGTCAAAAAATGAAGTGTCCAAATTGTGGTGCGGAGATTGGAGCGGCAAAATCATGTGATTATTGCGGTTCTCAAATATCTGCAGAAATGCAAAAAGAACAGGAGCAATTAAACAAGTCGGGGTGTCCAAAATGCTCCAGTACAAACATTACTTTTAAAAGGGAAAATCAAGGCGAAGTACGAGGCAAAAATTCAAAGCAGGTTATTCACAGAACTGTTGGGTACTGCAACGACTGCGGTGCAACATGGTACGCAGACAGTACTGAGAAAAAGAGAAAGACTTGGCTTTGGGTTTTAGGGTGGATATTTATTTTCCCGCTTCCGCTTACATTAATACTTATCAAAAAGAAGGATATGAAACCGATTTTGAGATATGGTATTATTGCAGTTGCTTGGATTGTATATTTAATAATAGGATTTAGCGGTAATGCATCTGATACAAAAGTTCAGCCATCATCAAACGACAATAGTATTACAACTTCTCAGCAGAGCGAAGTGGTGACACAAAAGGATGATAATGAAGCAACAACTCAAGAGATAACTGAAACCACAACTGAGCCGGTACCGACCGAGTATCTATCGGCTTTAATCAAAGCTCAGATGTATAGCGATACTCTTTATATGTCAAAGGCAGGCATATATGATCAACTTGTTTCTCCGTATGGAGAAAAGTTTTCAAAAGAAGCGGCTGATTACGCCATAGAAAGAGTGAATGCCGATTGGAATCATAACGCTCTTATGAAGGCAAAAACATATCAAACAGATATGGCGATGTCACCTTCGGCAATTCACGATCAACTTGTTTCTCAATATGGTGAAAAATTCACAAAAGAAGAAGCGGATTATGCTATTGAACATTTGAACGATTAACGAATTATGAAAAGGACGGCTATAAGCCGTCCTTTTTCTTATTTCTTTTCAAGCTCTTCCTTTTTTCTGACCGCTTCTCTTATCGAAAGGGCGGTGAGCATAAAGGAGACGAGAGCCGTAATTACCGCTATAAACTTTTTCATATCTGCACCCCGTTTATCTTTTTGACTGCCTGTTTGTAATCCTCAACGCTGAGGTAGGTGTTTATAATTTTCAGCATACTGTTTGCACTTGTCTTTTCGGGCAGACCGAGCATTCTGAGAAGCTCCTTACGCTTGGCAAGGGAATTGCTCCTGCCGCAGATACCGTCCTCGTACAAATCGGTTTTTGTAACCGTCGGCCTGTCGGAATCGGGCTCGGTTTCGCCGGTGATACCCGCTTTTTCGAGCGCGTCGAGTATGATTTTTGTGCTCACGCCCTCTACGCCGAGCTTGCCCTCCTTCGACGGCTCGGTCTTACGTTTTTCCTTGCCGAGCACGTCGGGAATATAGACGTGCGTCATCTGCCCGGGCTTTACGATACCGCTTAAAAACGAGCGTATAACGAAGCCTGCCGAATCACTGTCGGTCATAATCACTATGCCTCGGTTTTCGGCTAAAGCGCGAATGAATTTCTGTTTTTCCTTGTCTTTGAAAATGCCGAAGCCGTCAGTCGGAATAATAACGGTGTCAAGTATCGATTCAAGCTTGATTTTATCGTACTTGCCCTCGACTATAACGGCCTGTCTGATTTTTATCATATCAATTATCCTACGGTCTCAAAAAGCTCGGTCAGGAGTTTTTCGAGTATTATTTTTTCATCTGTTGTGCGAAGCTTGAGCTTCATATCCGCCTTTTCGAGAAGCTCCAGGCAGCCCTTGATTTCCTCAAGCGAAAGGCGCTGGGTGTCGCGGCGGGCGTTGCGGAGTCTGAACGCGGTATTCTTATAGTTGTACGCGTCCTTCAGGTATTCCGCGTTTTTTCCGCCGAGTATCGACGCCTTTACGCGGTACATATCGATAAAGTTCGAACACAGCGCGCCGAAGATAACCTCGGGGCGCTCCTTTTCGGTCAGGAGCTTGTTGAGTATCGCCATGGCGCGGGCAAGATTTTTTGACAGCAGAGCCTTTGACAGGTCAAATATGCTCGCTTCAAGTGACTTGATGCAGACCGCGTCTATATCCTCGCGCGTGACGGTTCCGCCGTTTTTGTAGTCGGCGAGCTTTTCAACCTCGTTGAGAAGCAGGTTGAGGTCGTCGCCCACGCAGTCGATAAGATAAAAGGCGGTCGGTCGGTCAATCTGAGCGCCGCGCTTGTTAAGTCCGCCCGTAACGGTTTTGACAAGCGAGCTTTCGTCCATTTTGTCAAGGCAGACCGTTGCGCCGTGCCTGTCGAAAAGTTCAATGACGTTTTTCCATTTTGACTGCTTTTTCGGATTGATTTCTTCGGTGTCCTGCCAGAAAACCGCAACCGTTGTTTCGGGCATCTCGGCAAGCCAGCTTTCGAACCTTGTCTTGTCTGCCGAATACATTTCGTCGAGCGCGAAATCCTTTATGACGGTACAGCTGTGCTCGGAAAACATAGGCAGAGTATCGGTAGCGTCGATAAGCTCCTGAATATCGTTGCCGTTCTCGGCGTCAAACCGACGCAGATTGAAGCCCTCCATACCCTCGTCAACAGCTTTTTTTGCAATCAGATTTGCGTAATGCTGCTTGAGATAGGGCTCGTTGCCCCATATCAGGTATGAAGTGAAAAACTTTTTCTCTTTGAGTTGATTTTTAAGCGTCAGCTCATCAAGAACAGCCATTAATGAATTCCTCCGTCTTTTGAAACGTATATCATTTCGGGCGAGGCGAGTGACGAAATATAGTCTTCGTCAATTATCAGCACTCCGCCGTCCCTTTCTAACATTATATCATCTGAAAATAAAAATACAATCTTTGTTTTACTAAAATCTGTCACAACGCGTTTTCCGTCGGCGCTTATATTAAGCTCGCCGTCGCATAGCGAAATGTCTTTTCTTATTTGCGTTTCGCTGACACGCAGACTGTCTTTAAGATTATCTGTTCCTGCAGCGTCGTCGGTCGTTATCAGATAATCCGCGTAAGCTATGCCGCGACTGTTTGCGGCGCTGATAAGTGCGCTTGAACCGTATGAGTCCGCGCCATTATAAATAAGCGCCGTTTTGCCCTTATATGAAACGGTTGCCGCTACACATTCGCCGTTACACACGCAAATGCACAGACGGTTGTAATCAATCGCGAACACAAAAGCGTTTGTCACAAAGAACGCAAGTATGCACGTAACGGCTGCTACGCGTATAAGCTTTTTGTTTTCAGGCTTCGCTATAAGAATAATTGCGAGTACGGCTATCCCGACAATTACGGTAATTTTAGACGCTGTCGAGCTGACATTTATAAGCGCGTATCTGAAACCCGAAAGCTTGTCGGCGACACGTATGAGTATTGATGACAGCACACCGCAGAATTTCATAAGCGGCGAGCCCAAAACCGTCAATCCCGTTATTATCAGCACGGACGCGATGCCCGAAAACAGCATACAAACCGAGCCGATAAATACCATCGCTAGATTTGAAACAATGCCGATTGTTGACATATTTCCGAAGACGAAAACGTAAACGGGCACCGTTGCAACCGTAGCGCACACGGTTACCGAAATAAGCGAGAGTATATAATTGACAACTGATTTTGCGTATCTGTTTTTGAGCTTTACGAACGGTCTGTAAAGCTTTTGAGAGAGCGGGAAGGCGTACGAAATAATTGACAATGTGGCGAGAAGCGACAGCCATAGGCTCACGCTCAGCGCATTGTACGGGTTAATAAGAAGCATAATCAGAAGCGACAACCCGATTGAATTGGAAGCGTCGGCTTCACGCGCAAACAGATTTGCCGCGAACACGCAGATAAGCATAAATCCCGCTCTGACGACGGGCGGATTGAAGCCCGTAAGCAGCATAAAGAATACGCAGAAACCTATTGACACTGCACTTGACTTCTTCTGAGAAAAGCGAAGCTTGCGAAGAAAGCTGAACAGAATCATCGACCACAGACTTAAATGAAAGCCCGAAACCGAGAAGAGATGCGATATTCCGCAGTTGCGGAACGCCGCTTCGCTTCGGTTGCTCAGCTGGGTTTTGTCGCCCAGAAGCATGGCGCAGATTACCGCACCCTTGTCGCCGCCGAGATCGTTCATAATATTCTGTGAGAATCTGTAACGCAGCTTGAGGAGCACGCTCGGGGGAGTGATGCGACTGCTTTTGTCAATAACCGCTTTCCCGGCATCGCGGATTTTTGCGCCGAGGAACAAGCCGCGTGATTTGTAATAGTCGAGATAACTCTCGCCGTTTTGCCCGAGCCGGAACACCCACGCCTTTACTGTAACACGGTCCGTCGGCTCAAGGTCAAGGGGCTCGTCGCTGACAAGGCGTATGTTAAGCTTTTCACTTTGTCCGTTTACGGTGTCGGTTTTAATAACGTAATAGTATTTGCCGTAGTCGCTGTAGGGCAGCTGAGAGGGCGTGCCGCTTATCATAACCGTTTTACCCGCGTACGCAGTTACGGCATTCCCGTAGTGAACGTCAGCCGTGTACAGGGCTACTATACTGACAAGCACAATGAAAAGAGAAAGAGTAATTGTCCCGTATTTCCTGAGCGGTTTCGCGAAAATGAAGACAAGAAAAGCGATAAGCGCTACCGCAAAAGCAACGCTCATCGCCGTATTGTTATTAAGCTTTGAGAATACGAACAAAGCTCCGAGCATCGTGAAGCCGGCTGTCGCCAACGGCCTTTTCATAGCTCAGACCAGTCTTTCCCCGAGATTTGAACCGCTTAAAATGTGGAAGTGAAGGTGCATGACCGTCTGTCCCGCGCCCTCGCCGCAGTTGTTGATAATTCTGTAATCGGTAACGCCGAGAAGCTTTGCAATTTCGGGAATTTTTTCAAAAATATAAGCTACAACCGCTGAATTGTCGGCGTTAATTGCGTTTGCACAGCAGATATGCTCCTTGGGAACAACGAGTGCGTGAACCTCAGCCTGAGGATTGATATCGCGGAAGCAGAGAATTCTGTCGTCCTCATAAACCTTGTTTGACGGGATTTCACCCGCAATTATTTTACAGAAAATGCAGTTATCCATATCCGTACTCCTTATTTAATAAATCCCTTGACTATATCGGCCGCCTTTTCGATAGCCGTGTCAACCTTTGTTATGTCCTTGCCGCCTGCGCGTGCGAAATCTGGCTTGCCGCCGCCGTTTCCGTCGGCTATTTTTGCGACCTCGCGTACAACGTTGCCCGCAAGTACGCCCTTATCAATCGCCTTCTTTGAGCAGGCGCAGACGAAGGTCGCCGTACCCTTTTCACTGTTAACAGAAGCGAGAACAACAACGCGGTTGTCTTTTTCGTCTCTGGTCGTTTCCGCGAGGGAAGCAATATCAACCGAAGCGTCGATGCCTGCGCTCGCAACGAGTTCAAGCTCGCCCAGGTCAACGATGTCAAAGGACTTTGCCTTCTGTGCGTTTATTTCACTGTTAAGACGGGCAATTTCCCTGTCCTTTTCCTTAAGCTCAGCCGTTAAAGCCGTCGCTTTGGCAATAAGGTCGTTCACATTGGAAAGCTTCAGAGCCGAAGCGGCTGAATAAAGAGTTTCGTTAAGCGAATTGAAATACTTAACCGTGTTGAAGCCCGTGACCGCGGTAATTCTGCGTACGCCCGAAGCAACGGATGACTCGGAAATAATCCTGAACAGTCCGAGGTTGCCGGTGTTTTCGGCGTGTGTACCGCCGCAAAGCTCGGTCGAGAAATCGCCTGCCTTTACAACGCGGACTATGTCGCCGTATTTCTCGCCGAAGAGCGCCATTGCGCCGAGCTTCTTCGCTTCATCAATCGGCATTTCTTTTGTAACAACGGGAACCGCCTGCATAATAACGGCGTTTACTTCGTTTTCGACTTTCTCAATCTCCTCGCTTGTCATTGCAGAGAAATGAGTGAAGTCGAAGCGGCATTCGTCGGGATTGACGAAAGAACCTGCCTGCTCGACGTGACTGCCGAGAACTTTTCTCAGGGCAGCCTGAAGCAGATGAGCGGCGGTGTGGTTTCTCATGGTCGCCCGTCTTGTCGCTTCATCAACTTTTGCTCTGACCTTATCGCCGACCTTGAGTGATTCGCCGCTTGTAATCATAGCGTGGTGAAGATATATGCCGTCATGAGTTTTGGTCGTACCTGATATTTCACATTCAAAGCCGTCACCCGTAAGAATGCCGACGTCTCCGACCTGACCGCCCGACTCCGCGTAGAACGGAGTGGTGTCAAGCACGAGCGTGAATTCGCCGTCGTTGCCGACGAAATCAACCCTCTCGCCGTCCCTGATAATCGCCTTGATTTCAGCGTCTGCTTCAAGATCGGTATAGCCGACAAATACGGTTTTTTCAAGTCCGTTGGTTGCAACGCCCGAGCCTTCCCATGCCTCTGCGCCCGCGCCCTTATGAGCGGCTCTTGCACGTGTTTTCTGCTCGGTTACAAGCTCTCTGAAGCGAGCTTCGTCAACGGTGAGGCCTTTTTCCTCAAGCAGTTCTTTTGTAAGGTCTATCGGGAAGCCGTAGGTGTCCGAAAGCTTGAAAGCATCCTCGCCCGAAAGCTCGGTGCCGTCAAGGCCTTCAATCATCTGATTGAAGATTGCAAGTCCCGTGTCTATGGTCTTTGCGAAGCTTTCTTCCTCAGCTTTTATGACGTTGATAATGAAGTCGTGCTTTTCAACGAGATTGGGATAAGCCGATTTGTTCTCATTGATAACGGTTTCGGCAACCTTGTAAAGGAAGGTGCCGTCGATACCCAGAAGTCTGCCGTGTCTTGCAGCGCGTCTTAACAGTCTGCGAAGCACGTAACCTCTGCCTTCGTTTGAGGGCATAACGCCGTCGCCGATCATCATTGTCGTGCTTCTGATATGGTCGGTGATAACGCGCAGGGAAACGTCCTTCTGTGCGTCCTTGTGGTATTCAACGCCTGCGATGTCGATAATGTGCTTCATGATATTCTGAACGGTGTCAACCTCAAAGATGTTGTCAACGTTCTGCATAACGCAGGCAAGACGTTCAAGTCCCATACCTGTATCTATATTTTTGTTCTTCATCTCGGCGTAATGTCCCTCGCCGTCGCTGTCGAACTGACTGAATACAAGGTTCCAAATTTCGATTACACGGTCACAGTCGCTCGCCTGTTCGAAGTTTTCAAAGGGGCCGTATGACTCTCCGCGGTCGAAATGTATCTCAGAGCAGGGACCGCACGGACCCGAGCCGTGCTCCCAGAAGTTGTCCTTCTTGCCGAGACGTACTATTCTGTCGTGAGGGATACCGATGCTGTTTTCCCAGATCTGCTCTGCCTCGTCGTCGCTTTCGTAGATGGTTATCCAGAGACGGTCTGCGGGGATACCGAGCACGTCTGTCAGGAATTCCCACGCCCACGCAATAGCCTCCTTCTTGAAGTAGTCGCCGAAAGAGAAGTTGCCGAGCATTTCAAAATACGTACCGTGACGCGCAGTTTTGCCGACGCTCTCGATATCGGGCGTGCGGATGCACTTCTGGCAGGTGGTTACTCTGTTTCTGGGCGGAGTAATCTCGCCGGTGAAGTACTTCTTCATCGGCGCCATACCCGAGTTTATAAGCAGGAGGCTCTTGTCGTCCTTGGGTATGAGCGAAAAGCTCTCAAGGCGAAGATGTCCCTTGCTCTCAAAAAACGAGAGATATTTTTCTCTCAATTCATTAAGGCCTGTCCATTCCATAAATATATCTCCTTAACAGTTAAGTGCAAATTAATCTAAAAAATTATACATTTATAATTGCTTGTTGTCAACTGAAGATATATAAAAAACTATTGTAATATTTTATTTGTTAATGTATAATTATACTGCTTAATTGTTGACAGAAAGGGCGGTGCCGTGATGAAGAGCAGTTCCGATGGCAGATTGATTCTTAAATCAAACCTCTTGACGGTTGCGGTTATTGCCGTTATCTGCGTCGCGGTAATTGCGCTTACCTTTATCGGCAACGGCTATGCCGAGAGGAACTCTCTGCAGGACGAAAAAGGTTATTTTGACCTTGCCGGCGTCAACTTTGACAACGGAGACCGCGTTTACCTTAACGGTAACTGGGAGTATTACGAAGGTCAGTTTATCGTCAGTGACGGCATCGAAAACCCTTCTATAACATCTTCGGTATTCGTTCCCTACGCCTATTCAAGAGTGCTTGATTCGCAGCAGTTTACAAACAGCACGGGCTACGCGTCGTACAGATGCACTATTAAAAATGTCGCCGCAAGCGACTACCTTACAATTTATATCCCGTCAATAGCCTGCCCGTACAGAATTTTTATCAACAACATTTCGGTAACCGAGAGCGGATCGGTTGACAGGATTCCGGAAAATATGTGGTCAAACGCCACGCATGAGGGAATACCGTTTTTGCTGGAATCGTCGGGTGAGTACGATATAGTAATCGAGCTTTGCGGCAAAAACAACGCCATACTCTCCATGCCCGTCAAGATTGCAAATAATACCTATGACAATCTCTATCGCAGCCGCGACGCCGCATTCCGTTTTGTAATGTGCGGTATAGTTGCTACAAGTGCGTTTATCTTTATTATACTCAAGAGATTTGCGAACAGAGATCTGTATTCACTCTGGCTGCCCGTTCTGTGCTTTGTACTGCTTATTAGAATGCTGTTCACGGGCGAGAGCTATTTCGTCATTCAGTCGTTTTTGTTTAATATAAGCTTTGAAGATATAGGGCTTATGTCGTTTGCGGCAACCTTTATAATCAAGCTGATTTCGCTCGTTTACATAACTAAGTGTCTTAAAATCAAAACCGCCGACAACGTATTCGTTGCGTTCAGCGCCACGTTTCTTTTGCTTGCGCTGGCAATAAGCTTCGTGCCGAACAGCGTTTTTGACATTTATTACTTCACGATACTCCAGCTGCTTTCGTCTGTTATTGACATTTATCTTATCAACAAGCTCTGTGTTGAGGTTGTCAGGAAGACCGAGGACGCGCTTCTGTATCTTTTGTCTTACGTCTTTATGTTAGTCGGCATTATAGTCGAAGTGCTTTATTCGAACGGCGCCATACATGTCAACTGTTCGGCGGTAATGCCGACGTGCTTCCTGCTGTTCGTAGCGTTTACGGCGGTTATTCACACACGGCGTATCAGCAAGATTTTTGACTTCGCGCTCGACGCGCAGAGGCTTGAAACCGAGCTTGAGAGGGCGAACAACTCGATAATGCTCTCTCAGATTCAGCCGCACTTTATGTACAATGCGCTCAACACGATAAAATCGCTTATCAAGCGCGACCCGCCAAAGGCAGAGCAGGCGGTTATCGACTTCTCGATGTATCTGCGCGGAAATATGGACTCGCTGACGAAGGTTGATCCGATTCCGTTTTCCGAGGAGCTTGAACACATCAAGCATTACTGCAACATTGAGCTTTTGCGTTTTCAGGACAAGCTGGACGTCTTCTACGAAATCGGACCCGAGGATTTTTACGTGCCGACGCTGAGCGTTCAGCCGATAGTCGAAAACGCCATCAAGCACGGCGTTACCAAGCGCCCCGAGGGCGGTTCGGTAACAATCTCGACAGACGAGGACGAGAAGAATTATTACATAGTGGTTGAAGACGACGGAGTGGGCTTTGACGTGAACTCCATTGCTAAACGCGAGGACCCCAGGCGCAGTCACGTCGGAATTAAAAATATTAGCGAGCGACTCAAGCTGATAATGGGCGCTGATGTCGTTATCGAAAGCGTAGTAGGCACCGGCAGCCGTGTGACGGTCAAGCTTCCCAAGGACAGAAACGTCAAGACGCTTCAGGAAAGCCTTGAACTCAATGAAAGAACAAATGCCTTAAAGGAGATGGAAATATGAAAATCATAGCAGTTGATGACGAAAGACTGGTACTGGAGGATATGGCGGATATTTGCCGTAATATCAGTAACGTCGAGACCTTCGAGACCTTCTCAAACCCCGCTGATGCACTCGAATATGCAGCGCTCAACGACGATATCGACGTTGCGTTTCTCGATATTGAAATGCCGCTTATGACGGGACTTGAGCTGGCAAAAAGGCTCAACAGAATCAGACCCGAAATCAAGATTATCTTCGTTACCGGCTTCAAGGAGTATGCCTTTGAGGCGTTCGGAGTCAACGCGATAGGCTATGTACTCAAGCCGTTTTCCGAGGAAATGATTAAAAAGGAGCTTGCCAAGGTTAAGCCGACAGCCGACGCCGATGACAAGCCGAGAATAGTAGTAAAGACCTTCGGCTACTTTGATGTGTTCGTTGCGGATAAGCCCGTTTATTTCTCGTCGTCAAAGTCCAAGGAGCTGCTTGCGCTGCTTGTTGACAGAAGCGGCGGCTCGGTCAGCACCGAGAATGCAATTACCATGCTCTGGCCCGACAGAAACTATGACGACACGGTTCAGTCGCTTTTCAGAAAGGTGCTAAAGTCCCTTCGTGTTGCGCTTGCCGACGCGGGTATTTCGGAAATGCTTATCGACGTCCGCAATCAGAGAAGCGTTGACACCTCAACCTTTGATTGCGACTACTACCGCTTCGTAAAGAAGAGCGGCGAAGCAGATTACCGCGGCGAGTATATGACCTGTTATGACTGGGCGCAGAATAC
>JAEEGF011410986.1_pt1 | contig 27587 bp, 33 predicted proteins | sample 9134171 | NCBI WGS metagenome assembly JAEEGF01 (sample SAMN16246542, study PRJNA631951) | gut metagenome | biome: gut microbiome; feature: rumen; material: AP-attached | host: Bos | place: Iran: Karaj | collected 2018-10 | reverse complement strand
CATTTTCAAGTCCATAACCGGATCTCCGCTAAAACTGTTTTTGTCCTTACAAGATCAGTATAAGGGGTTGCCGTGAAGTGCGCTAATGAATAAAATGAATATCGTGATATGCCATATTGGAATATCACAGAAAGGGGTGCCCGATGGAGATAAAGAACCTTCGCTACTTTCTTGCAGTTGCCAGGGAAGAGAACATGTCCCATGCTGCAGAGCTCATGCATGTGACGCAGCCGACCTTATCAAAGGCGCTTAAAGCTCTTGAAGACGAGCTGGGCAAGAAGCTCTTTACCCGCCACAGCTTCTCCATCAAGCTGACTGACGAAGGCATGCTGCTCCGCGATCGTGCCGAAGATCTGATCGCAATGGCAGATAAGATCGAACAGGAATTCATTTCCCTTGATGACATCACCGGCGGCGAGATCTATTTCGGGCTTGGGGAATCATATCAGATAGCCCTGCTGGCACGCGAGATAAAAAAGCTTAAAGACAGATACCCGACCTTTACCTACCACATAACAAGCGGAGATACGGAGCAGGTAACGGAGAAGCTCGACAAAGGAATACTTGATTTCGGTGTGATATGCGAGCTCCCCAACAAGGAAAAGTATGAATATCTCCCGTTCCCTGCATCGGACCGCTGGGGAGCGGTCATGTTAAAGAGCCACCCTTTGGCAAAGAAAAAGAATATAAAGGTCTCAGACCTTATCGGCCAGCCGCTCTTCTGCTCCGAGCAAAGCTGGAATATCGAGATACCGGAATGGGCAGGCGAGCGTTTCTCCGAACTTCGCCTGGAAGGCTCATTCCGCCTTTCTTATAACGCCTCCATGTTCGCGAAAGAAGGTCTGGGAATCCTTCTGACCTTCGAACACCTGATAAACTGTTCTGAAGAAAGTGACCTTGTATTCCGTCCGCTGTCTCCGAAACAGGAAACAAAGCTGTATCTGATCTGGAACAAATACCAGACGTTTACACCTATTGCCGAGAAGTTCCTTGCACAGGTAAGAGCGTCATTCTAATTGATGCTTGAGAATCCGTTCATTGCAGCATCGCCGCAAGAACATCGTTAAGGAAACCTGCATGATCATCATGTGCATGAGTCAGAAAGACATATTTGATTTCCTTAGGATCTATTTTTGCTTATTCTCCTTATAATCAGATCATTTCAGGTGAACGATCCACTCATCACCTTCAACAGTATACTGGAACTCATTTAAATCCGGATCATTCAGCACTTTCAAAAGATCATGGAAATCATCAACAACATTTGCTTTAGAAAGGTCATCAATATCTATCCACTCCATCTCTCCTTCATCCGAGGAAATAACCGTCCCTTCGAATTCCGTCGCTTTGAAAAGCATTACAATGTACCGGCCGTTCTCTATCGGAAACTGTTTGACACCAACAAGCTTTGGGTTAATGATAGTAAGTCCTGTTTCCTCTTTCATTTCTCTTATTACTGCATCTACAAATGATTCGCCGGGCTCAACATGACCACCCGGAAAAGTATAGCCTTTCCAGTCCTCTTTAACCCTGTTCTGCAATAATATTCTGTTTCCGTCTTGAATAAGGCACAAGACCGTTAATTCTACGTTTTCTGTTTTATGTTCCATCACTTATTATCTATGTACCAATCAATATCCAGATCAGCCCTTGTTTTCGAACAAAAGTCAATTACTTTCATCGAAGGTGATATGCAGGGTTTCTCATTGCCATTCCTGTTTCAGGATCAACTATAAATGTATCATATAAAATATCATGAACAATGATTTTGTTATCAGCTGTAAGTTCAGCCGAACGTATAAGCAAAGAGCCAATCTTGGAGCCGTGCACACGCCATATCACATTGCCTTCAGCATCATAACAGAGCATATTACGTTCCCAAATGACATCGTAAACAACAATGGTCCAATCCGAATAATCTATGGTTTTCAAGACCGGGAAATCAACTTCAGACCTCTTGCTTTGATCGATCAGTCTTGATCTGTCCATATAATCATTGTGACGCAGAAACTTCATGCGACCAAACGGATCATCAGCGAATATATTCTCAATAAATGAATCTGTTGAATCTCCACATTCATAAAAGTTGATCCAGTCACCCAAGTAAAACTTTCCCGTTCTCATCAGACTTCAATGTAAAATCTGCTAAAGTCCCGGTTAGATAATCAACACCTTCCACATGCTCATCCTTTACCTTGAAACCTTGTGCTTTTATCTGTTCTGCGACTATTTCGACAGTCTCATCATAAGCACCTAATTGTTCATAGCCTTTAACCAGATCCTTAACGATACCCAGTTCAGATGATATCAGGCGGTAACCATTTGAATCGTTATTTACAATTTCTGCTATCTGCTTTCCGCCAAGAAGGATACTGCATGGAACTATGGGACCAATGCCATACTCGCATTCGCAGCCCACATAATTAAAGCATTTAGGACAAAAATAGATAATGTTGGGCGCAGTACATTTCGCTTCATAAGCGTAGCCACATTTATCACAAATTCTCTTCGTCATTGCTATATCCCCAACTCAGACGGAATTCTTCTCCAGCAATACAAACTGCTCATCAGAGAGCTGTTCTTTAAGCGTTCTCATTGCATCGTCATACTGATTAACATAATGACTGAAGGTGTCGTTTTTCTGCAGTTTAAATCCGAGAGAAACATATAGAAGGATAGCCTTCCAGCTCCACGGCTGCGTATGGATATAGACCGGGAAAGCACCTTTCCCGGCATAAATATTCATGACAGCGCAGCACAAGGCTTTGCCAAGTCCCATTCCCTGATGATCTTCATCCACAATAAGCCAATGCAGCGAAGACACAAGTGCGCCGTTGCGGTCATCCTGCCAAGCGATGCAGGATCCGATTATCTTATCTTCCGCATCCTTAAGAAATAGAATGTTGTCTGTTTTATCCGTATCTTTCAGATATGTAGAAACAAAGTATTCTTCAGCTTCACCGGCAGAATCAAAATCCCCAACCGAATATTCCAGCTCTGCCCATGCCTTTTCATAACCCGGCTTATATGTGACCACCGAATAACCGTTGGGAAGTGCTGTATCCTTTGCCTGGTAATGATCACACCTCAGAATTGTGTTGTAAAACGGAATCGTTCGATCCAACATTATTAATCAAACCTCAATAGTCAATATTCAGAATCATGCTGTTTCATTATATCATCCCTGAAATTCTTCTTTGCTGAACTTCCGGCTTAATGATCGAAGTGAGGATGTCTGCGTGTCAGCATTGTCCGAATCCCGCGTATGGAATCCGGTTTATCAGACATTCTGCGGCGTTTTCGATATCATCGGGATCAACTTCTTCTCCCTCTCGTGCGCAGCATTCAAATTCATCAACTATGTTTTCGATCAGCACCATATCAATGAACAGCGGCAGCTGTGAGAGCTCCTCGTCAGAAACACCGGTCTCGCTCCTGTATCCTTCAAGCACCGTATCGAAATAGAATTTCATCCCTGCCATGCGTTTCCCGTGATCGGGCTCACGCTGAAACCACCCGGTTCCATGGGTCCAGAGATTTGCCAGGTCAAACATATACCAGCAATACATGCAGTTATCAAAATCAAACACCGTGATGTTCCCGTTATTCATGTCAATGTGATAATTGCCGTCACTGAAATCGAAATGCACAAGTCCGTAAACACCCGCATCCACAGGAAGATTCCGGTAACTGTCCAGGCGCTCGCCGATAGCTTTTTTCAACGCGTCATACTCGTCGGGGATAATTGCATCGATATACTCACGATTGTATTTATCGAAAAACTCAGGCCTTCTGTTCACGGGTTTGAATTCCTTAGACAGCCTGTGGATCGTGCCCAGCGCTTTCCCTGTATTATAGAAATACTCTTCAAGCGGCGCCCCCTCCCTGTATCTGTATCCGTTATCCGAGATCAACATTCCTTTGGCATACGCAAACAGCATCACATAACACTCTCTTCCGTCCAAATAAAACGGTTCGACAAAGTTCCCGTTCGCAGAAGGGATCACATCTGATACAGGAGCACCGTTTGCAGCCAGATAATGTATAAATTCTGCCTCTGCCAGATAATCCTCCTTCTTTCTGTCTCCGATCAAAGAAAGCCTTAATACATATTCCGGTTTTCCTTCTCTGACGCAAACATATACAAGATTACGTCCGCCCTCATGTCCGGGTACACCGGTTAATTCATATTCATTTAAGTCATACAGTCTTTTTACGTTTTTAATAAATATGTCCATTAATATTTCTCCTTGTCAAAAACATCAATACAAAATCCCATGATGGGATCCAAGCCCGATTCCGGGGCAAAAACCGTTGCCGGGCATAGTAATTCCCGGTCAGATCTCTCACTTTTAAGTTGAACAAACATGGAAAACATTATTCTATAGAACTTGATTCAAAACCAAGAATAATGCCAATGATAAATATTTAAAAGGGTTTCACACAGAGATTAAAACATACAGGTGAGCTTATCGCAATAGAAATATGTGATAAGTTCCTGCTTTGTTTAAGAGTTCCTCTATTAAACCCAAGTAATCTTCTGACGTTTCTCTACTAGTCCATTCTACTCAGGATTTTGTAGATTATCCCAATTCGGAAATAGGTGTTGGCTAAGAAATTTAAGACCCCGCGAACATATTGTTTACGGGGTCTTCTTTATCATCCGAAAGGAACATTAATACCTGCCTGATCGAGATTTCCGGTAACTGCTCCCCAGATAATGAATATGATGGCGGCTATGAGCATCAGCGCAATGACGATCATAATGACCTTGCCTGCCGGATGAGCAATGTTGACTGTTCCGCCGTAACCGAATCTCTTCTCAACATTGAGGCGCGTATCATTCGGATTGTAATAGAACATTCCGAGTATCCAGAAGTCGTCATCGTCCTGAAGTTCGAGATCGGTATCGCGTTCATACCTTTTCTCCACTGCCTTCTGATTAATGACACCGATTATAACAATGGTCATGATCATAACGATATAAACAATGATTGCAGCGACCATTACGATGTCATTATTTACGAACATGATAAGGATCAGATAGCTGATAAGGAACAGCGCATTTGCCCAGCTCGTGCTGATCATCATATCTGCCCATGTCTTCTTTTTCGCCCTGTTATAGTTAGCGTTGATATTGCTGTCCTTAGAGATGACCATGTTTCTTGTGTTGTCCATCATGACTGCGATCGGCAGGAATAACAAGGCAACGAAGAGAAATGACAGGCTCATCATTGTAAGAGCATATTTCTCAACGGCGGGAACTATATTGATCACACCAAGATCGATGAGAATCGCAGCTATGGTTCCTGCCAAAGCTACCGCAGTAGGAAGGATGATCCAGGGAAGCTTTAAGCTGTGGACCACATTAGTATTTGTAAGGTCTGTATAGACAACACCGGTTTTTGTGATTCCAAGTTCTTTTTTGAGGTTCTTTAATTCTGTGTTTCCTTTGCCGAAGGGAATTGCGATAACGAACAATCCGAAGACAAGCATTGTTAATACGAACACAGTAATATTCGACTCAGGCAGGAACAGAAGTATAATGCTCATGACGCATACCAATACTGTAATGATCAATGCGCTTTTGCGGCAGGAGGATGCAATGGCCTTTAATTTTGCTGCTGCTTCACCTTCGTGGAATTTCGGATTGTTGCGGACACCGAAGATAATCTTTTTCTTTTCCGGATTTTTGGGAAATCCCATCGCGAAAAGTAATACTGCAGAACTTACGATGCAGATAACCAGCATCAGTTTTACCGTCCAAATCATAACCATAACTCCTTATTCACTGTAGAACTCATCTATCAGTTCTTTCAATTCATCTTTTGACACACCTGACAACCTTGCTTCAGATACTATTCTCTTAAGTTCTGTTCTGTTGCTGTCACTTATCACACCGCTCCGGGCGATATTCTCTCTTACTCTCGCACCGTTCTTGCGGTCTGTCATTATGTAACCTTCCTGCTTTAACAACTGGTAGGTCTTGCTTACTGTCATCGTATTGATACCGATCTCAAGTGCAAGGGCTCTTACAGTCGGAAGCTGCTCGCCGCCCTTAAGCTCACCGGAGGAAATCCCCATGACTATCTGATTTCTTATCTGCATGTAGATCGGCACATCAGAGTATTCGTCAATGCGTATTATCATTAAGCTGCCTCCTTAGCTTTTTTATCTTTTCTTATTACTGCGATACCCATGATCACAGCGAGAATTATCAGAGGCAATCCTGCGATGATCCCGTTAGGTGCAGGTCCCAGGATCATGTACTTATCAACATCAGGATAATTGACATTTACAAATACCATCGGGAAAGTTGCAGCAGCATTTATTGAACCGTGAATGAGTGCAGCATACCAGATGCACTTTGTCTTGCTGTATACGATCTCTTCAAGAACACCCAAAGCGATACAGAAAACCGTAAACGTGATCAATCCGAGCCAGGGGCTTCCGAAATAGTCCAATCCGTATTCATATCCTCCGATGAGCATAGCCGGAAAGTGGAATGCTGCCCAGATAGAACCGCCAATGATCCATACAACGGGCCTGGCAAACTTCTTGTTAAGTTCCGGATAAAGAAATCCTCTCCAGCCGGTTTCTTCGCCGATTGCCGTGATAATGTTGACAAACGGTGCATATATGAGCGCTGCCATGCTGATCAAATTATACGTTTGAAGGCTCATTCCGGATTTCGCGAGTTCTTCAGCAATATCCACACCGGACGACTCCGTTGCTGCAATATAATACGATCCTGTCGTATCAAAGAACTGCGGGAAGATCAGGAAGAAAACGGCTGCGCCCGCCGCTACAACTGGAATTACTCCATATGCCGCGAAAAAGAGCCATCCGATATTACCTTTGAACTTCGGCTTCCATCCCATGCCCTTAAAGCACGCTTTCGAGATCAATGCTGCAACAAGCGGAGCAAACATGCAGACTGCAAGTCCCATCTGGAAGACCGTCGTTCCTGTCATTCCCGGGTTGTTTACCTTATAGAGCGATACGGCGATCTGTATCGTCCACGCTATAAGGTATGTAATAACTACAAACTTAATTACTTTCTTTGTATCCATATCCATCCTTCTTCCTTTTCTCTGCTCACTGTGTATGCTTTGTATTATTCCTTGTAATACAAAGCATACACACGAAAATTTGCCGTGTCAATATATTTCGAAAGTGATTCGTTCTCGAAGGCGCGGTTAGGTATCTATTACATGTGTATTGATGATCTTCCGCTGTAAACCTCTCCTCGCTATTAAGCAGTGGGAGAGGGTCAAATCGTACAAGATTTCCAAAAGAAGTCTGATTCATAATACGATTCGTCTGAAATCTATAATGATAAGCATAATGAAGGCTGGCATTTGCCAGCCTCTGTTAGTTTATTTAATTCGTGAGTAATTGCACAAATTAATATATGCTTACTACGATTCCTTTTTTGTATTCAACTGCTTTCTCATAAAAGGATTTCAATTCGCAAAAGCTGTCTTTCAGTTCTTCCTGGAGACTTTCCCTGTCCTCATCCCTCCAAATATCCGGATAGATATCCTTACGGCGGAACTCTTTGGGTTGGAATCCGTCGATGGCCTGATCTATATCGAAAACACTTAATGCATCTGAAATCTTAACAACACTTTCAAATAATGAATATGCGATATGATCTGCGTCCTTATCATCAATGAATCTGCTCTTTCCGATAATTGATTCACTAAGCAGGTTTTCTTCTGTTGATTCTCCAAACATGTTTCTGTCTATAGAATCACATGCCTCAGCCCCTGTTAATAAGAAATGCAGACCATCCCACAGCTTATCCAAATCCAGCACAGAATCCTCGTCTTCCTGCATTTCCTCAATTATCTCGAATAACTCATCCTCGTCTTTTTCGAGCAATTGGCTTATACATTGGTTATCAACCATTTGAAAACAAGCAATCATTCCCATATTTGGTCCTCCTATTCTCTTTGATAACTGATGATTTATAGAACTATTTCACCCCTCAGCACTTGGCCCATGAAATCTTCAAAACTGTCTGCAACCTTGTCCGCTTCCTCAAACTCCGGTTCATAACCGCTCAATATGGACCCGTTATCTTCCATGTCTATTGCATAGAAAGAATACTCGCCGTCGACTGACATATAAAAAGGAATCTTTGTTTTCCACCACGATCTGATATCATTCTCCCAGTCCTCGTCACCTTTAGCAGCTTCCAGACTTATCAATTCAAATTCATTCCACTTAAAAGCCATGCCACTTGCACCACTATAATCATCAATACAAAGGAAAAAACTTGTATCATCCCCGGAAATCACGCTTTTATATTTCTGTAGAAACTCAAGAAAGGCAGCCGGAAGAGGCCCATAAGCACTTAATACCGCATTGGAATATACGTCGCACTCAGTGTCGTTTTCTTCAATCTTCCAATCGTTTTCCTTCAAAAAGGATATAAACTTCCCGACCATCTTTTCTGTCTCCTTTTCCGGTCATTTATACTGTTTATTTATAGAACGAACTCGATAGGTTCACCATCCGTCCAGCTGTTCTTTCTTGGTTTTATGGTAACTTTTTTCGAACTCACGGTAATCTGGCCATAGTCATCCAAGGTATGAGATTCAGGAAGATCCCTTTCAAAGACAATATTATCGTCGTTATCGTAAACCCTTAGTAAAGGAAAATGCTTGCAATTATCAAGATATCTCAAATAAAGGACGGCTCTTCTTTGTGAAGATCTCTTCTCCTTGAACTTCATCAGCATGTCAGCTCCTTGTGTGACTGCTTCTGAAACACAAGCCGAGATCTTATCTCCGTCAAACTCCGGTGTGCTGAATTGTGTTTTCAAGACCTTTTCTATCAATCCGGAAACAACCGGGATGCAGTCTGGTGTTTCAAGTCTGTCATATAATGACCGGCTGATACCGACATCATAATAACGGTACCACGGGTGATACCTGTCAGGACTTTTGTTTGCAGGTTGAACTTCTCCTTCAGCAAGACATGTGCTCAAATTGATGTAGAGATGACTGAAGTCTCCCATAGAGAAATTGTTTTCTCTAAGCTTCATACAGATCCTTGTGGCAACGGCATTCAACTCTTTACTGGCAAATCCTTCCGGCCATACTCCGGTGACATTTTCAACAGTACATCTGTATATCCTGATATCGGCAATAACAGTCATTAAATTCTCCCCGCATAATGCTTAGTAATGTTTACTGTTGATTTTCTCGACTAAGGGATCACTCCCTCAGACACGATAATTATATCATCCGAGTTAAGTTCTCTTGATAACTTTTTGAGTTGCAGAACCAGTAAATAAAAATAGGCACACCCTGACATAAAATTAGTGAGGTGCCATTTTATGTTGACATTTTGTTGACATTGAAATTGAAAATGCCCTGTTTTAGGGCATTTCCAGCGTTTTTCCATTATTCGAGTTCGATTCCGGCGTGCATATATTGTGTTTCATCACGTACAAAAGCACCGTATCTTGTGGTTTTATTCTCCATATTCTACCCTTTCCAGTACTTTTTCGGACTTTTTGTTGACATTTTGTTGGCGAAGAAACATTTAACAAATCATAGTTTCTCCAGTTGATGGAAACAGTTCCGAAGCACTTCCGACTTCTCCCAGGAAACGCTTTTTATCTGCTCATCCATAAGACTAAATACCTTCTCAGGATATTGAACGGCCCATGTAACCCCCAAGTGTGCCTTCAGCTTCATTCTGTTGTTTGGAATATAGCGAGAAGCGCTCTTATGCATCCTATCAACAAAATCACCTGCACTTTTGACTATTGCGGCATCATAGGGATCTTCTGAGATAACTTCAAGCATAAGTGTCTCCAGGGCGCCCTGTTGATCCGCAGGAATAGCTATAAGTAGTGATGAGACAGTCATCTGAATATCAAATGCATTAACATAGCGGTTATCGATCCAGTGATCATGCTTCATCTTCGTCACGATTGGTATAAACAGGTGCGAGGCTTGAATTGCTTCAAGACCGTAGTTCTGCCGTCTACGTTGAACCGTGTTGTCACGTCATAAGTCGTTCCACCTATCTTCAATGAAAAACTGTCTTCTCCGGAAGCTCCCGTCGGTGGCAGGAACCATGTAGTCGCTTTTTCATTAGAATCCATACTCAAATTAGCCCCTTTCCCGGATACATGGGATGAGACTGGTGATAACTAGTTAGATAAAGAACGGCGGCGTGAGAATTAAACAGAAGAATATCTTACGATATCCGTTTCTACCTAACTCGCACGCCGCCGGTGTATGCTCCCGCGCTACCAGGAGTCCCATCTATCCGTTTAGTTATATCTATTCGTTATGTTCGCCTTTTGCCCTCCTGCGGCGGAGGGCACGGAGCAGTCCGAAGACCGACCCAAGGAACAAATGTTCCTTGCCAATAATGATAGCATGCTTCCAGAGAAATGCAATAGGAAAATCACCAGATCCTGAATTTTTCTGTTGAGGTGTAACCGATTCGTTACACCTTGAGCGGAAAACATGGTTGTCCAAGATTAAGAAGCAAGCAACGCGTCTGAACGTTCAGACACAAAAATGCTTGTCAGGGAGATTCCCTGAGACCCTTAAGTAGCTTTTTGGTGTAGGCTTTCCTAATGTCGTACTTTATTCTTAGCATGGATAATGAAGTGATTGGCTTATCCATATTTCTTACCACATATTGTTACAACTTTTTTCTAGCAATGAGTTTATAGCGGTTTTTCATAAATCTATGAGGAGAATCAAAGAATCTCTTCTCAGAAGCCGTAAACTCGCCATCTGAAGCCTTTAAAGCCAATAGTTCCCATGTGCAGATAAGGTCGGCGGCTTGAAACAGCTTGTAATCAGCAGGAGCCACTTTACGAAATTCAACATTAGTAAAAAGAACATTGAATACGGATGTAAGTATCATCGTCAATTCATGCTGACCATTGTCATAATAAATGATTATGCGGTCGAAAGAATTTAAGTAGTCGGAATGCTCTCTAAGCTGGGTAGAAATCTCTCGCGATAGTTCCCCATAAAGATCGATGGCACTCTGATTTTTCTTTCTTCGTACAAATGGACACAGGTAATGAATATCAAGTTTTCTGACGAAATGATACATGGTATTTATAAGGCTTGCTCGACCGACTTCATCGTCATACAGTTGATATATTGATTCACGGCGGATAAGAGGGCCCATATGTACAGCATGAGGTGGAAATCCTAATTCTTTGATATGCCTGTCAAGAATGGCTATTTCATCAGTTATATCTATTCTTTGCTCATGAAAGACCATACTGACCATATAATATGGAGCTTTTGTAGAAAACTCGCCAAATACACCGGATTCATCAATAAAAACACTTAAAACGTTTTTCAAGCGATTAACCCCCATAAAAAATATGGCGGGGTATATCCCCGCCGCTTGGTGGGCCAGGGTCTTTCGACCAGCCCAATCAGCTCATGCTGATTCTTACTGTTATTCTAATTAGTAAATGCTGTTTTGTCAATGAAAACACTTCGTTACAACCATTCCAAATCTAAGCCTAATTCCTCTTCCAAATCATTCAAAACATCATCTCCCATGCGAGTTCCTAAATTCAGTGTTTCATCTTGTTTGGAATAACTTCCCTATCGTAGATAATCTTTCCGGCGATTCGTGATAATCCAGAGAGCAAGAATGCGGCCGAGAAACTGTGAAGATATCTATTCCAATAGATATTCAGGGCGATCACGCATGACATCAGAAAGAGAGTTGTGATTTCAGATCGGATGGTCAAAGGTCTTCTCTTAGCGTTCAAAAAAGACTTGTTTGGATGAAGCACCAGCGGAAAAGAGAATAGAAGAATGCTCCCGATTCCAAAGAGAATCCATAGTACAAAGGCCCATTTCTTGAGGAATACGAAACCCAGACCGGCGAGAAGTCCGAGAATCATCGTAAGCAGACATGCCAGATGAGATTTCGCATGATATCCACCACCGGTTGACTGGAATGTATAGAACAAAGAAACGATAATGACAGCTGCCCAGAATTGCTGCAGTGCGAGTCCGATCAGGAGCAAGACAACCGTGGACCATATTGTGTAGAATGTGATATCAAAGCCATAGAGATAGATATCTCGGTCTTCCTGAGGTATATGCCCTTTTCTGATAAGGTTATCTGTAAGAGATTCAATCATTTTCATGTTCTGTATCTTTAGATGGTTCGGAAACGGATTTATCTTTTGGAGGAATAAGGGCGATGGCGCGGAATTGATCGCCAGCGATGACGATATCGAATTGTCCGCCTGCTTCGCGAGCAATCCCTTCCATAATGGAGATCCCGAGTCCGTGATAGGGCTCTTTCTTCTTACTGAGGAAGGAGACTTGCTTCATCTTTGGAAGAAGACCAAGAAGCGGGTTCTCGCAGAGAATAAGAAGACCGGCCTGATTATATATGAACTCCAGGGAAATATAGCGTGTACCATGACGATCTTTTCGTTCTTCCAAGGCTTCAACAGCATTATCCAGCATGTTGCTGATGAGAGAGCAGAGCAGGTATTCGCTGATGTTCATGCCTCCTGTATAGTGAAGATTCGCGCCATTGAATTCAATCCCGAGATCTAGGATTTTCTGGATCTTGAGTGGGAGAATAGAATCCAGAGCCGGATTGCCGGTACAGTAGGAAGGAGTAGCCTGTTCTTCCAGTTGGCGCAGGTATTCCGGCTGATTTGGGAGTTTTCCTTGCTCAATCAATCTCTTTATATCGCTGACATACGCCTTGATGTCGTGACGCAGCTGCAAGGTGGTTTGGTAATTCTCCTGCAATAATTCCATCTGTTGTTGCTGTTCTTTGATTTGATGGTTCTGGAAAAGAAGTTGCTGTTCGCGGACGGTTTGCCGGGCGATCGTGTGATTGGTAACAATGGTAATAATGCCTATGGAAAGCGAGATTGCGCATCCGATTAGGAGAAAGCGGATGGGAATGTGATATTCGGTGTTGATTTCAAATAGCAAATCAATCAGGAATACGCATAGGAGATTTGCAATCAGAAGAAGATATGATGGGTTCATAGAGAGTTCTTTTCTTGGATAGAACTTCACTATCAAGAAAAGGACTGCCCACATAAGAATATTGGCTGTCAGAGTAAACATGATGCGATGCGAGCCGGAAATCATCAACTCGTTCATGTTCTTTTCGAAAAATGCCGAGAACAGATAATATGTTATCCCGGCGATGGAATTGACAACGAGAATGGGGATGATGCTCCAGAATAAGCGCTGAACCAGCGTCCCTCGAAAGAAAAACACAGCATATAAGATAAGAATCAAGAATATCCATGTATCCCAATCCGGCAAGGGAAATAGCAGATATGAAGAATAAAAAGCGGATAGAAGAAGTGCGCAGCAAATTGATGAGATATGTTCCGGCGTCTTCTTCTTGAGCATAGAAGTCACGAACCACGTATAGAGGAATCCCTGAAATAGATTCAAAGCAATCTCGTATAGCGTCCAGCCCATTTTCAGATCCCCCTGTGATACTCTACCATCTTGTTAAGAAAGTCATCGCGGTATTTCCTTCCGATGGAGACATTCATCTCGAAGTCTCCCCATCCCAGACAGACCGAGTTGTGGCTATATTTCTTAACGTGATGCATGTTAATCACGATTCCCCGGCAGCACTGAATGAATTCCTGTGGAAGATGCTTTTCAAGAAGTTCGGAAAAAGAACAGGTCAGCTTTACGGTCTCGGAAGTTCCGTCAGTTAGCGTTATCTTTGCTTCTCGAAAACGCGCGAATGCTTCCAATGAGAGAATCTTGTCGTGTTCAATCAAGAGGTTTTCCTCTGTTCCGTGAAAGAGAGAGACGAAACGCTTGGTTGAAGATTGGGCAGATGCGAGATTTTCAAGCGCGCCCCAGACTTTTTCTTCCCGGACGGGCTTGACCAGATACCGATATGTGGAGATTTCGAAAGCATCTGCCATGTACTCGGCACTGTTCGTCGTGAAGATGATCGCGGAACGGATATTTCGCGCGCGGATGTTTTCTGCCAGGCGATACCCGGCATCATGGGCCTCCGGCGTTACGATATCCAGGAAAAAGGCATCGAAATGACATTGATTATCCAATTCGGAGGAAAGCTCACGGATGGTGCTAAATTCACGGATTACAGTATCCGAATGCTTCCCGTTTTTTATCCAGTCGTGAATCATTCGGGACAAGCTCTCCCGATCTTTTGGGTTGTCATCAAAAATTGCGATTCTCATATTCACTCTCGAGTCAAGTTGATACACATAGTATAACATGGTCAAAATATCAAAAATGATGTCGTTCGTCGCAAATTTCGTGTCGTTGGTCGCAAACGCCTATGAATCTATTTCCGGCTGTGCTAGATTGAAGCCATCAACAACTACGAGGAGGGCATTGCCTATGAGACTGTATGAAAGAATGAAGAAGAACGCTTTGGATAGAGTCCTTGGTTCTATTCGAGCAGGCGCTATCAAGAATGCCGGCATTCCGAGTGCAAAGGGGACGTTTGAAGCGAAGGTGCCAAGTTGCCTTCTTGAGGAAACACGTTTCGTCGAAGAAGAGGCAAACAATCTATCACGTAATTGAGAGGAGTTAACTATGAAAAAGCAAAAGATTCTTAGTAAGTTAGCTGCATTGGCAGCGGTTGTTTCTGTTATCGGAGCGATGTCGGCGAGTACATTTGCATATGAATCTAACACTTGGAATATCAATTCCAATCCACATATCCCATCCATTTACAACAAACTGACGGATTATGCAACTATTGCATACACAAGTGCTGGGTACAGAGTGAACTGTTCTTCTTATACCGGAGAGAGTGGAAGTTATATTAAAGTGACATCTTCGTACGCTGGTGGTATCAATAACTCGGATGGTTTTGTACTAGTTACTTCAGCTGGAAACACGCAGTCGTGGACGATGAATGGTAGCAGTAGTAGCAGTATCAAATTCACATTAACGGCAAGATTTGGATATATGGCTACTGCTTCAGGAAAGGTTGTATCAGTGTGATGAGGTATCGACATGAGACGAGAATTGGCTTTAGTATGCGCAATCGTATGCTGTTCATCTCTGATCGCCTCCTGTTCTTCTGATGTGAATAAGGAAATCGCAGGGACGGATCAGTCTGGTACAATCGTATCTAGCACGAAAGATGAAGCGGATAGTTCTCAATCTGAGACGGTTCCGATTGTTTCGACGTATCCGCGTGTGGGTTTGTCCGGATATTTTTCCGAGTATTCGAAAAGTGTTCAGACGGTATCAGGAAAAGAGTATAAGACGATGGATTTTTCTCGGTGCGAGTTTGGAAATGTGCCGGAAACGAAAGAAGTTGGCATATATAAGGTCAAGGATCTTGATATCACTCCCGAGGAGAGCCTTGCCACGATTGAAGCATGGCTCTCTTCGGAGCATATCGAAAATGTTGATCTCAAGACTGAACTGCGGGATGCAAGCGGTCAGTATTCGAGTAATGACAATGCGAAGTATCCTTACAATTATCCGGCCGTGTTTAGTTACTCTTCTAACTTTGAGACCGGAAATGGCTTTTTTATCGATACTCCTGATTGTCATATACAAATGGGCGGTTACAATATCTATTCCATGAGCAATGGTGTTATCACTCACTATATTAGTCCCGGAGAACTGGCTCATCATGATTTCATGGATCCTTCTTCGGATAATATCGTAGAAGAAGGTCTCGTTTCAGATTTAAAAGACAAATCGTATACACTTTTAAATGGAGAAGTAAAAATCGGAGAAGCGGCAGATACGGTCAAGGAGTATTTTGAAAAAGGAACTCCACTTACCGGCCCCGAAGGGATGACGATAGATGTTCCTTATGCCTCCGTATTCTCCATCGGAGACATATATGGCTATAATTTCAATGTTAGAAGAGTTTATAAAGGTGTTCCATTCTTATATGGAGACTTTGGAACCTTCCAGGCGCCGGAAGATTATCATATAGATTGGGATATAAAGAAAGCGTATACAATTGATGGAAATGTGGATGCGTATGTTGGTTTTACACAGGGATTCGAATTTGAGGATATAGCCGGTCCACAAACGCAGATCATATCACTGGAAACAGCGACCGATATACTTGAAGAGTTCCTAGCAAAACAGATGAAGATAGAGGTATATGACGTTTCGTTCATGTACGTAACGATTGAGGAAGTATCAACTATGAATCGGACAGTTTATCCGTGTTGGGTCTACACAGGTCATAACAATTCCGACGGAAGAAATATCCGCTGCGCAGTTGATTCCATTAATGGAGAAGTCTTCTATTATACGTATCTCGACCAGTGATTCTGGCAGAGAGTATGAAAGAGCGTTGATTCTGATGTCAAAGGAGAGTGCGAATGAGACACAAGAGGTTTTTGAATAGACTAGTCAGTATGACAGCAATTATAGTAATGCTGAGTACTATGACAATGAGTTCTTATGCATCTACTAGTATCGGATGGAGTATCATTTATAATCCGCACATTCCATCAGCAAACAATTCTACCGTCGATTACTTTGCGTTGCCATACAGTTCGAATGGATATACTTTGACTTGCAGTTCTTTTTACGGAGAAAGCGGAAGCTATATCATGGTTACCACATCTCCGGCTGATCCGATGGGTTCGCCAATATGCATCACAGCTGATAATACCCCGAATTCGTGGCAGATATATTTACAATCGCCGTCAACAAATGTTATTTTTGCATTTTCAGCAAGACGGGGTTACGCCTGTTCTGCATTAGGATCAATCAGCGCGAATAGTTGATAAAGCGAATAATACAACGAAATAATGAGAAATATAGGTGTAGAATTCCGAAAAAACATGCATCCGATCTTTTCCCTGATTTCGTGTCTGGGGATCGTCATCCTGTGCCTTCTGAATGTCGGATACACGACGCCTTCCGGGAAAGGCTATACGATTCTGGAGCTTCTCGTCTCTGCGAAGAGAAGCACGCTTCTTACTTCCGCGGAATTAAACCGATACCAGATTTATCAGATGGCCATGAACGGGTATATCACGCTACTTCTTCCCATGATCGTATCTTTAGGATATGTCTATGTGACCGCATCTGAGAAGAGCAACGGCGCGATCCGATTTCTTCTGATTCGTGAAGGGAAGATCAAATACAGTCTGTCGAAGACGATATCCGCCATGTTGTCTTCCGGGTGCACGTTGGTTCTTGGCTATCTGATTCTGGGAATCATCATCTATCTCAAGTTTCCCGCTCCTTCGGAATATGGTGTTGCACCTTCATTCATGTCAGATCTGAGTGAACTCCAGTTGCTTGCTATCCGGTTCGTCCAGATGTTTATCTATGGCATGAGGGTATCCCTGATTGCCATATATACGACTATCTTTTTCACGGACAAATATATCCTGATGTGCCTTCCGGTCATGCTGAACTATGTAATCCGAGAAATCGAGTCAAGACTCTGGACGAAGTTTTTCATGACGAATGAGAAGATAGCGAAGTTCATCGAATCCATCCGTATCGATGCAGTGATCCGGGTAGAAGGGAAGATAGGAACCATGAGCGTATGGCTGGTTCTTATCCTCATGGTTCCGGCGGTGATTTTGACATATATATCGTTAAGCGAGGATGGTCGTTATGCTCTGGAATAATCTGAAAACGGCATTTTCTGTTGCCACGATAGAACTGAATAAATCCCTTCGGAGTACCAAGATCCTCATATTCGCTTTGTTTGCGATATTTATCAATTATCAGGCGGTCGATCCGTTACGGCAGATTCATACGGATATGAACGGCATGAGGCTTTCCCTGACAGAACCGTTCATCGTGTGCGGGAATTCCGGCGTCATCCTTCTGGTCCTTCCGATCCTGTATCTGGTCATGATGGCCGATTTCCCCAGGCAGGGGCAGGAGATCTATTTCTTCAAGATTCGTATGAATGACCGCATCTGGTACATGGGGCAGATCCTCTATTCGCTACTGTCAGCCGTGTTCGTAGTCGTGGTGATCTTCCTTCTTTCCAGTATTCTTTCGTGCGATTTCATATCCCTGCGAACCGGATTCAGCCGGGCGGTAAGGGAGTATTACGAATCGTATCCGGATAAAGACCATTTTTTGATGGAACTGATCCCGACGAATCTCCTGAATAACATATCTGCGGAAAGAAGCTTCGCATATACGTTCTTTATGCTGATTCTATATTTTCACTTTATTTCTCTGGTCATACTCTTATTCTCCAAGATCGGAGGAAAGCTTATCGGCCTGGTAACAGATGGATTCCTGATCATTGGAGGAACGGCGGTCTGTAATTTCGAATCCGTACTCCGCTGGGTATTCCCGCTGGCACACTCGATTACATGGCTCCATTACAATCAATATAAGAGTGAGATGGCATTCCCGCTTTATGGGTCGTTCCTGTATTTCCTGATACTGGATATCACACTGATTATCCTTATCCTGGCGGTCCCGAAAAAAGATGAAACGAAGGTGATGACGTGATAGAAGTAAAAGATGTGAACCTGACGATAAAGAAACACGAGATTCTGAAGGGAATCACATGCAGTTTCGACTATGGGACGATCACCGGACTTGTCGGGAACAACGGCTGTGGAAAGACGATGCTGATGAAATGCATCTGCGGCTTCATCCGCCCAAGCTCCGGACAAGTGCTTTTCGACGGGAAAAGGATCGGCAAGGATACAGACTATCTAAGGCACGCGGGGATCATTATCGAGACGCCGCGATTCATTGACTACTATTCCGGCATGAAGAATCTGAAAGTCCTGTGCGGATTGTCCGGAAAACCTGATGTTGCAAAACTCAAGGAGACACTCTCGATGTGCGGGCTGGATCCGGAGCTTCGGATATCGGTTCGAAAATACAGTCTGGGAATGCGGCAGCGACTCGCGCTCGCGCAGGCGATTATGGAAGATCAGAAGGTGCTGATCCTGGACGAGCCTTTTAACGGACTGGACAAACATGGCATCGCGGAGATGCGAACATTGCTTCTCCAACTGAAAGAGAAAGGGCATCTGATCATCCTGTCCAGCCACAACGCAGAAGACGTGAAGCTCCTATGCGACCATGTCATCGAGATGGAAAACGGGGTGATCCTCCGGGCGGGGAAGTAATCCGAGCATGGCATAAAAAGAGGGTCTCAGGGAATCTCCCTGACAAGATAATTGTGCCTGAACGTTCAGGCGCGTTGCTTGCCTTTTTTAGCACATAATAGTCTTCCTTTTCCATTTGCCGTTTTGTCACGATTGTTATACAAGATTCGTGGCAAATCAATCGCACTGTGTAACAGCAATTCTGAAGTATCTTGCCGAACTTCAAGAAGAAATACATTCTTTGTAAAAAGGTCATCCTGTAAGCAACAACTAACAGCTTTCTTGAAAACTGATGTCACAACCATCCCCTGTTTTCAGCGCTTTCGGGGTTTTTGACGTCAAGTTTTGCAAAAATACGAATTTGTGACGTCAACTTTTCGAGTTGTTGAAAAACCAGCAGACGCCCTAATGGCAGGCACTGCCGGCCATTGTGAGATGAGTGCATCTATGAAATTGATGTCACTCCTTTATCCTGCTTTTTTTCTGCTTTTTTTCGAGGCACTTTTCGGGGCGTTTTTCTGCATTTTTCGCCAGTAAATTGTAAGCAGGATAAAGGACTGGGTACAACTTCCGTTGTCCCAATCCGATCACAACACCCGGCAGTGCCGTGTGTTCTAAGAGCAGAAACCAACTATGAATTGGCAAAAATAGTGGGTATAAATCGGGCAATTTTACGATCCGGTAGGTACAAATCAACGGTTAAGCTTGATATTTCAATGCGATTTTGGGTATAAACAGATCCGAGCCCCTGCTTTTACTTTGCATGGACTCGGATCATTCTGCTTCTCATATCACTCTCTCCCGAATCAATTTCATTATGGTTTCATCTGTCAGCGTGATTGGTTTTGTTCTCCGCCGAATAAATACTCGAGGATCTGCAAGATCATTTTCAATGATTCCTGCTGCTCCGTACTCAATTTTGACAGATCCGGATTCCTGTTTACCGCCTCAGAAATATCTCGTAAACTTCTTCGAATTGCATCGAAGGAGCGGATGTTTCCCTTTACCAACACCTTCTGAAACAGACAGGATTGCCTGTAATAATCCTGTTTTTTCATCCCGCTTGTGATGATTCTGGCATCGATAACCGCCTTTTCTTTTGGCGAAACACGAAAGTTAATGATGATATTTCGAAGCCGGTTCTGTTCATTTCTTTTCTTCTTTTTCCTTTTTCTAACCGAAGTCTTACCGTAAATCTTACCCATTATTTCTCTCCTTCCGCGAATTCGACATCGAGTTTAGTTGCCATCTCCTGCTGAACTGTCGGATACAAGTGAGAATATCTCTCCGTTATGGTTACACTTTCGTGCCCCATCCTTTCCGCAATCTGAATTGGAGAGTATCCCAATGAGATAAGGAGTGCGCAGTGTGAGTGCCGCAGATCGTGAATCCGGATCTCTTTGACACCCGTTTTCTTGCATCCGCGTTCCATTTCGTGATGCAGAAAATACTTGGTCACTTCGAAGAGTCTGGCATCGTCCTGAAGCTTATAGATGCTCTCAAAGTAGTCTTCCATCTCCCGGCAAAGGAAGTCCGGAAGGATAATCATGCGGTTGCTTTTATCACTTTTAGGGGTCAGAATCATCTCTTCACCCTTCACGATCTGGTAGTTTTTGTTGATCCGAAGTGTCTTTTTTTCAAGATCGAAGTCTGCTTTTGTGAGTGCGAGAAGCTCTCCACAACGTATTCCGGTCCAGAACAAAAGTTGAAAAGCATAGTAGGACATGGGCTTATCTTTAATCGCTTCTGCGAATCTCAGATACTCTTCCTTTGTCCAGTAATCCATTTCACTTGCCTTTGACTTACCCATTTTCTTACCGGACAGACAGGGGTTTTTAGAGAGACCATAGTACTTCACCGCATGATTGAAGATCGCATTGATCTGGTTATCAATGGTCCTCAAATACGTCGGAGTGTATCCCTTTCCCTGGTCATCTCTTTTGCAGAGAAGCTCATTGCGCCATTGAAGAACATCTCCGGGAGAGATATCTGACAGACGTCTTCTCTCAAAATAGGGACGGATATGTTTGTTGATCAGTGTCTCCTTATTCTCAAGCGTACTCGGCTTTATCTGAGGCTTCAGATCCTGAAAATACAGTTCAAGAAACTCGCTGAAAAGCATCGTAACATCCTGAGTCTTCCGAAAAAGGAACTCCTGTTCATGGGCAATCGCTTCTCGTTTTGTTTCGAAACCTCTCTTCTCATGACGGTGTTTCTTGCCCTGCCAGTCAGTGTAGTAACACACCACCCGCCATTTCTCACTATTATAGCCATTCCATTTATCTCTGAATACTGACATACTCAACACCTCACCTTCAGGAAATCGTCTATCCGCTGTGCCGTATTTTTTGTGATATGATAGCCTGTTTCAGACATCAATTGATCAGATTCATATTGGTCTCTCAATTCCTTTGGCAGGGTATAGATCGTTTCTCTTTGCCATATAGTCATATCCCCAAAGTAGTCTTTCGGATCTACCAGCATATGTCCTTCCCAGCCTTTAAGAAGACTTTTCCAGTTCCTGATAGGTTCCCCATTGATACATCCGCCACGGTCAACATAGTAATACCGGATAAATCTCTCTGCTTCCTCATCTGGAAAAGAGAGTTTTCTAGCTTTTGCAGCTTTGATCACGTCTTCCTTTGTTGGAATACCAATAGCAACTGTTGGGCATGCCATGACAACTATACTGGTATTATCATTTTCATTCCCATTATCATTACCATTGTCATTATCATCTTCATTGTCATTGTCATTTTCATTATCACCATCCAAATGCAATGCATTCGCATCCGTTTGCATTGCGTTCGCATCCATTTGCTTTGCATCTGCATGCGAAACTGACCACCGCTTCTTGGCGGCAGTCTTGTTCTTCTCACACCGTTCCTGATATGCTGCCATATTCGCGTCCATAACCGGCTTGATGGCATCGAATGCAATCTTAACTCTTGAACTGGTAACCTGAGGTTCCATTCCCTCTGCAAGGTCAAGGATTGCATTAAGTAGTTCTGTTACCAGAACCGGATCTTCCATTAGCTTAAAATAGCTTCTCCATGAGGAGTAAAATACAAATGATTTCATTTCTGTTTCCATAGGTTAATTACCTCACTTTCTTGATAATTACGCAGAAAGGCAATATAATCTAGGTGCGAATTAGTTACGTGCCTTTGGTGCGTAGGGGCCTCTCTTCAGGGAGGCTCTATTCTTTTGATGCAAATATAAGTGCTTCTTCGTACCATTTTCGATTGACCTTTCCGGCAACAACGATTGCCCTGGGATACTGTTCCTTCAACTGATGATTCAGTTCCCGGATCACTTCATATGCTTTTGCCCTTGATACTCCAAGATCTCTCTGGACCGTATCCACACCTACAAATAGCGATTTGTTTTCGTCTTTCATGGTTTCATCCTCCTTTCATGATTATTTTGTTTTTGGATAGCCATAATTTTATGTTGATTGTATCTTACATCGGTATATATCGGTTGTCAATAGTATTCGCCATATTTTTATTACTATTTTTTCGATTTTGTATATATTTTTCGCTTGATTGTGGTATAATGGACACATCAACCGATATCATCGACCATGGGAGGCTACTATGAATCTTGGCGATAAAATCAAGAAATACCGCGTTTTACGAGGATTAACACAGACCAAACTTGGTGAAATGGTGGGCTTTTCCAGAACCACAGCAAATTCAAGAATCAGAAAATATGAAACAAACGAAATGGCTCCGAAGGCAGATATCCGCCAGAAGATCGCCCTTGCCCTAAACGTGGACATGTCCGCTCTGTCAGATATAGATATTCAGACTGAAGAAGATATCATGCAGGTTCTATTCTATTTAGAAGAAACAAAAAACATGTCTGTTGAACGAACGGGAAACAAGATCAATCTTTCTTTTGACTGTGATGACAGTGAGAATGCAAAACTGCTGGGATACCTTTGCAGCTGGGCATCTGTAAAGAGTAACACTGTTTCTGATGAGGCATCGTTACAGCAGTATAATATCTGGAAAGCTCAGTTCCCTATGGATATTAATGCATACCTTGATCAGCAGCTTGCTGAACTGAACAGTATATATATACCTTTATTGAAAAAGAACGGTGCCAAGTTCAAATTTGATAATATGGCGGATTTCATGGCTTCTATTCGCGTGTTAACCGAACTGGGAATCCGTATCAAAGCTGATCATGTCAGTTTCGGAGCAGGAGATGGCGGGATCATGTTACAATTCCCCGCAAGTCAGATTATTGATGCCAATACGGATGTCCAAACGGCTTTCGCAAACTTTCTGAGCGGCCTAAATTCTATTTCTAAATACTGCCGCCAGGAGATATCCCCGTCTGCCTTTGTATCTTCTGAAGGAACAATGATCTCGTATGTTCTAAGATACTCACCGTTCTCCGGATTCCAGAAGCATATTAATGAAGTACAGAGTTTTGTTCTGAACAAAGATTCACATCTGGATTGGGAATATAAAAACTTCGAGTCTGCTTATAAGATGAAGATCGAGGATTGGAAGCAGATTCGATTTGTCTGATAGCGAAAATTGTTGACATTTTGTTGACGAAGAAAAATGAAACGCCCTGTTTCCAGGGCGTTTCGGCGTTTTTTCATTATTCGAGCTCGATCGTGGCCGGCGGTTTACCGGTGCAGTCGTAAAGGACTCGGTTGATGCCCTTGACCTCGTTGACGATGCGGGAGCTTACGCGGCCGATCAGGCTCCACGGAAGTTCTGCAAACTCTGCGGTCATGAAGTCGGTCGTGGTGACGGCGCGGATAACGCAGGCATAATCGTAAGTTCTCTCATCACCCATGCAGCCGACAGAGCGCATGTTGGTGAGTGCTGCGAAGTACTGGTTCGCATTTCTGTCGAGACCGGCTTTCGCCATTTCCTGACGGAAGATCGCATCGGCGTCCTGAACGAGACGTACCTTCTCGGCGGTAACTTCGCCGATGATACGGATCGCAAGTCCCGGACCCGGGAACGGCTGACGGAAAACGAGGTTCTCCGGGATGCCCAGCTCGAGGCCGGCTCTTCTTACTTCATCCTTAAAGAGCAGACGCAGCGGCTCGATGATCTCCTTAAAATCTACACAGTCCGGAAGACCGCCAACGTTGTGATGGGACTTGATAACGGCACTCTTGCCGAGGCCGGATTCGATGACGTCCGGATAGATGGTGCCCTGTACGAGGAAGTCAACAGCGCCGATCTTCTTCGCTTCTTCTTCGAATACACGGATGAACTCCTCTCCGATGATCTTTCTCTTCTTCTCCGGCTCTTCGACACCGGCGAGCTTGCTGTAGAAGCGCTCCTGGGCATTGACGCGGACGAAGTTGAGGTCATACGGACCCTCCGGACCGAAGACGGCTTCTACTTCGTCGCCCTCGTTCTTACGAAGGAGACCATGGTCAACGAATACGCAGGTGAGCTGCTTGCCGACTGCCTTAGAAAGGAGTACTGCGGCAACAGAGGAATCGACGCCGCCGGAAAGTGCGCAGAGGACTTTACCGTTTCCGACCTTCTCTCGGATCTCCCTGATGGAGGTCTCGACGAAGGAATCCATCTTCCAGTCACATGCACACTTACATGCACGCTTTAAGAAGTTCTCAAGGATCTTGTTTCCTTCTACCGTGTGGGAAACTTCCGGATGGAACTGTACGCAGTAAAGGCCCTTCTCTTCGTTCTGTGCAGCTGCGACCGGGCAGGCCTTTGTTGTAGCTGTAACGGTGAATCCCGGTGCGGCTTCTGCGATATATACGGTATGACTCATCCAGCAGACGGTCTTTGCGGAAACATGTCTGAAAAGTGTGGTGGAGTTATCTACATCGACCTCGGTGTGACCGTATTCACGGACCGGTGCTTTGGCGACCTTGCCGCCGAGGAGGTAGTTCATGAGCTGTGCGCCGTAGCAGATACCAAGTACCGGGATGCCCAGTTCGAAGATCTCTTTGCTGCACTTCGGTGCATCGTCATCGGTAACGGTACTCGGGCCACCGGTGAAGATGATGCCCTTCGGGTTCATCTCTTTGATCTTTTCGATCGGCATATTGTACGGATGAACTTCGCAGTAGACACTTAAGTCACGGACTCTTCTTGCGATGAGCTGGTTGTACTGGCCTCCGAAATCCAGGATAAGGATCATTTCATTCTGCATGGTGGCGCCTCCCTATGATACTAGGTTTTCTTTTGCCGATATGATACCGCAAAACCCCTATAGATTTATATCCTCAATATGCACAAATTTTGCGTGTTTTCGAACTTTTTCGGGAAGAGACAGGCAGAAGAAAAGAATATCCTCCTGCATCAGTGCCAGTCGGCCTTTTCCTTCGTGACTTTTTCTCCCCAGTAGGAGGCCCATTTTTCGCAGTAGAGCTTCGTATACGGGATCTTCTTTTCCCGTCTCATGCGGGCAAGGTGCTTATTGCTGGCCCAGATCAGTGACGGGATACCGACGACGATCAGGTAGAAAGGTCCGAGCAGCAGCGACTGGAAAGTGTGTCCGTATTCGTGGATCGCCACTTCCTCGTTATAGATGCGGTCATTTTGGGCCCACTCGCTCTGATCTTCCGGATCAGGCTCTTTCGGCGTGAAAATAAACATTCCGAGGGAGACTGCGGAGTCATACGGCCAGATGGTGCGGATCACGCCCTTATAGTAGAAATGGCGGCATCGGAAGAACCACAGAAATACGAGAAAACCGGCGGATGTCTGGATATATCCCCACGTCCAGTGGAGAAAAACGGCGACCGGATAGAACCAGCGGCGGTCGTCTTTCCAGTGCGTCTCGAGCGCCAGGAACAGGCCGATCAGCAGAAATCCGAGAAGGTAGCAGAAGCCGTCCTTAAAGTCGAAAACACCGCCCAGAGCCACGCCCAGCGGGGAATCCGACGGGATCCCGAGCGACTCTGCAAAAGAAAGCGCCTGAAGGACTTCGGCGAGCCAGCCGAAACCGTAGCAGATGAACGGCAGGACATAGATCGAGAAGATCGAGTCCTTCGGGAAAAAGAAGGCACGGAAGAAAAAGTACAGGAGCGGGATCACAAGAACATCGCCGAGATAGCCGCGGACAGGGCCTCTGGCGAATAGAGCGATCAGGACCTCGACCATAAAGACGGCCAGGAAAAGGACCGCGTATTTAAATCTCGGATGGAGCTTTCTTCTTTCTCTTCTCATGTTATCCCCGTGTTGCTAAAGCCTGAAAGGCGTGCGCCCGGGCGCTGCCTTTGACTTATTGTGCTATACTGGAAACCATATTACCAAAGGTGGGACAAAAATGACAGCATTTGAATGGTTAAAACTCATTATCATCGGCATCGTGGAAGGCATCACGGAATGGCTTCCGGTCAGCAGCACAGCACATATGCTATTAATAGATGAGATCATTCCCATGGCGCAGAGCGAAGAGTTCAAAAACATGTTCTTCGTCCTGATCCAGCTCGGTGCCATCATGGCGGTCGTCGTCACCTTCTGGAAAAGACTCTGGCCCTTCGGCTACGGTGAACAGCCGGGCATGGAAGGGAAAAAATGCTACATTAAAAAAGACATCTTCATGATGTGGTTCAAAGTCGTTGTTGCCTGCATTCCGGGCTTCATTGTAACGATGTTATTCGACGACTATGTAGAAGCGCATCTGCAGACACCATACGTGATCGGCGCCGCGCTTGCCGCCTATGGTCTGATCCTCATCCTTATCGAAAGAGACCGGAAGAATAAGCTGCCCCGCGTTTCCACCGTAGATGACCTTTCCTTTAAGGATGCCTTCATCATCGGCATTTTCCAGTGCCTGTCCATCATCCCGGGCACATCCCGCTCCGGATCCACGATCATCGGATCCCTTTCGATCGGCATCAACCGCACTACCGCAGCAGAATTCACCTTCTTCATGGCCGTTCCGGTCATGTTCGGCTTAAGCTTCATTAAGCTTTTAAAGTTCGGATTCCACTTTTCTTCGATGGAGATCGTGACGCTCTTTGCGGGCTGTGCCATCGCTTTTCTCGTCTCGATGTTCGTCGTCCGCGCACTTCTTAACTACGTAAAAAAACACGACTACAAGGTGTTCGGTTATTACCGTATCCTCCTTGGTATCGTCGTGATCTTTTACTTTGCACTGAGCTGATTTTTCGGATTATTCCTTCTCGTCCTCGTCTTCTTCTTCATCCTCTTCCTTCGGAATGATATGTAAAAGAAGCTTGGAGATCCAGTTCTCCTCCACCTGAATGACTTTGATCTTCAGATTCTTGTACTGTACTTCCGGCGTCTCGCCATGTTCCGGCACACGGTCCAGAAGGCTCAAGGTAAGACCTGCGATGGTATCGTAGTCTTCGCTGTCGAGATCCACGCCGATCGCTTCCTCGAGGTCGCTTAAGGTCATATCGCCCTGGACGAGGAATCCGCCGTCGTTCATCTTCAGGAGCTGCTGCTCTTCTTCGTCAAATTCGTCCGTTATATTGCCGACTATCTCCTCGAGCATATCCTCGATTGTCGCAATACCCATTGTTCCG
>JAEEGF011069600.1_pt1 | contig 27587 bp, 25 predicted proteins | sample 9134171 | NCBI WGS metagenome assembly JAEEGF01 (sample SAMN16246542, study PRJNA631951) | gut metagenome | biome: gut microbiome; feature: rumen; material: AP-attached | host: Bos | place: Iran: Karaj | collected 2018-10 | reverse complement strand
CAGCAGACACTTATCCGCGAATACAGATTTGAAGGTCGCGGCCTCCATACCGGCAAATATGCACACCTGATCCTGAAGCCCGCCCCTGTGGACTACGGCATCCGTTTCGTCCGCACGGACCTCGATCTTGAGATCCCCGCCCTGGCTTCCAAGGTCTCCCGTACCGACCGCAGCACCACCATTTCCGAAGGAGAAGCCTCCGTCGTCACCATCGAGCACCTGATGTCCGCCCTGACCGGGCTTGGCGTCGACAACGCCCGCATCGAGATCGACAACGAGGAGGTCCCCATCCTGGACGGAAGCGCCGTGCGTTATGTCCGGGCCATCGCGCCGGACGGCCTGCAGGAGCAGGACGCCCCGCGCGTTTACCTGGAATTCTCAGAGGCGTTCGAGGTGCGCGATGAGCAGACCGGCTCCTGGGTGCGTGTCACGCCGGCGGACCGGCTGTCGTTCGAAGTGACGGTGGATTTCAATTCCCACGTACTCGGCGTGCAGTCCGCCCACTGGTCGGAGACTGCGGACTATGTGGGCCAGGTGGCTCCCTGCCGCACTTTTGTCTTCTTCCACGAGCTTGAGTTCCTGGCAGCCCGCGGGCTGGTCAAGGGCGGAGACGTGGACAATGCGATCGTCATCGTGGAGCACCCTGCTTCCAAGGAACAGATCGACAAGATGTGCCGGTTCTTCGGCCAGCCCCGCCTGGGCGTCACGCCGCAGGGCTACCTCAGCAACATCAAACTGCATTTTCCCAACGAATGCGGCCGCCACAAACTGCTGGACCTGATCGGGGACATGCGCCTGATGGGCGGGTTCCCCAAGGCGCGGATCACCGCTTACAAGCCGGGCCATACGATCAACAGCGTCGCCACCCGCACATCCCTTACCAAAATCAAGTAATCATGGCGAAAATCCACCCCCTGGCCACGGTCAGCCCCGATGCCAAGCTTGGCGAGAACGTCGAGGTCGGGCCCTACGCTTTCATCGACGCGAACGTCGAGATCGGCGACAACAGCAAGATCCATCCCCACGCCACCATCTATCCTTATGTAAGGATGGGACGCGACTGCCAGGTCTTCCCGGGCGCCGTCGTTGGCGCCATCCCGCAGGACCTCAAGTTTGACGGCGAGGTGACTTACGTGGAGATCGGAGACCGCGTGACCATCCGCGAATGCGCGACCATCAACCGTGGCACGCGCGCCAGCGGCAAGGGCGTGACCAGTGTCGGGGACGACACGCTCGTCATGTCCTACGTCCATATCGCACATGACTGCCGGGTCGGCAAGCATTGCATCCTGGTCAGCTACGTGGGTATCGCCGGGGAGACGGACGTGGACGACTGGGCCATCATCGGCGGCAACACCGCGGTGCACCAGTTCTCCCACATCGGCACGCACGCCATGGTGGGCGGCTGCTCCGCCGTCAACAAGGACATCCCGCCGTACTCCATCTGCGGCCGCACCCCGATCTGCTATGCCGGCATCAACATCGTCGGCCTGCGCCGCCGCGGCTTCTCGACGGACATCATCCGCAACATTAAGGATATCTACGATACGATCTATTATCAGGGATATAACATTTCCGACGGCTGCGCCAAGGTGGAAGCCGGCTTCCCGCAGTCCGAGGAGCGCGACGCCATCCTGTCGTTCATCCGCAATTCCAAGCGCGGCATCGTCCGGGCCATGGAGGTGGGCGTGAAGGGGGCGATCGAGTAGTGACCCCGGTCCTGACCATCGCCTGGTGCCCTCCTGTAGAATACTTTGCGCTGCTCGCAAAGTATTCTTCGGTTTATATGGAGGCATGTGAGAACTACCAGAAACAGTCCTACCGCAACCGTTGCCGCATCTATGCGGAGAACGGCGTACAGAACCTCCATTTCCCCGTCAGGCACCGCGACGGGACCTTCAGCCTGCCGATCCGCGAGATTGAGGTGGATTATTCTACCCCCTGGGTGGCGAAGGCGGAGCGCTGCATCGAGACCGCTTACAGTTCTTCGGCTTTCTTCGAATACTATCGGGACGAGTTCTTCGCCATCCTGGACGCCCAGCCGCGGACGCTCTGGGAACTGGACATGCGGACCATCCGTTTCTTCATGGCCAAGATCGGGCTGAAGACGGAGATCCTGCCGACGGATTCTTTCGCGGCGGACCACGTGGACATCCATCCGAAAAGGCCGAACGCAATCCTGCAGGAACTTGGATTGGAACGGCCTTATTATCAAGTTTTTTCCGAACGGAACGGTTTCATCCCGAACCTGTCCGTGATGGACCTCCTGTTCAACGAAGGTCCGGCGTCGCTGGAGTTTATTCTGTGATGGATTCCTCCCGGGCGACCTTGTCCTGGTAGGTCCAGGTCTGGGTGCCCACCCACTCCCGGGTCTTCGTGGCGGAAAGGACGCCGTACAGCTCGATGAAGTCTTCTTCGTACTCGAGGAACTCGAAGATCGCGTCGTGGTCGGCGTTGTTGATGTCCTGCTCGAACTGGGCGACGGCCTTCTCCATGGCGTCGAAGTGGGTTGTATAATAGGAGACGACCTTCTCCGTGAAGTGCTCTGAGAAATACTTCTTCACATTCTCGATCTGGCTCTCATCCTGGATGCCGCCGCGGACCTCATAGGTGAATACATAATTCTGCTCCTTGTCTTTCATGCAGGAAGTCAGGCAGAACAGGGTGGCGATGACCGCCAGTATGGTGAAAATCTTGCGCATAGGTCAATTGTTTTGGCAAAATTACAAAAAATTCCTATATTTGCATCCGTGAATGTGAGAGAAGGCCCGGGGAGGTCTTCTTTTTTATTGGTATGGACAGGACAGAATTCGAAAAAGTGGTGGAGAAGGCCGTCGCAGAGCGCGGCTGCTCCCTGGTGGACATCATGTTCAACGATGACGACAACGTATTCGAGGTCACGATCGACAAGGCGGACGCCGATGTCACGCTGGCCGACTGCGAGTATGTACACCGCGCCGTGCTGGCGGCGTTCGACCGCGACGTCGAAGACTACGCCCTTACTGTCGGTTCCGTGGGGATCGACGCCGCGGAAGCGGACGAGATGCTGAATACAATCAAAGAATAGACAACGATAATGGAAAAAGAAAAAGTTATTACGCTCATTGACGCCTTCAAGGATTTCAAGGAGGAGAAGAACATCGACCGCCCTGTGATGATGCAGGTCCTCAAGGACGTCTTCCTGACCCAGATTGCCAAGACCTACGGTTCGTCGGACAACTTCGACGTGATCGTCAACGTGGACAAGGGTACCTGCGAGATCTACCAGAATTTCGACGTGGTGGAAGAGGTCGAGAACCCGCATGCGGAGATCACCATCGAAGGGATCCGCGCGGACGGCGGCGACGCCGACGACTACGAGATCGGCGACCAGTATGCGAAGCTCCTTCCGCTGACGGCGTTCGGCCGCCGTGGCATCCTGAACATCCGGCAGAACCTGCAGGGACGCATCATGGACATCGAGAAGGCGAACGTCTTCAAGAAGTACTCCGAGAAGGTGGGCGAGCTTTTCTATGGCGAAGTCTATCAGACCTGGTCCAAGGAGGTCCTGATCCTGGACGAGGACGGCAACGAGCTCCATATCCCCAAGAGCGAGCAGATCCCGGGCGAGCGCTTCAAGAAGAGCGACTCCGTGCGTGCCGTCATCCAGAGCGTGGAGATGCGCAACAACACCACGCCGTACATCACGCTCAGCCGCGTGTCCAACGAGTTCCTGGAGCGCCTCTTCGAGCAGGAGGTGCCGGAGATCGCCGACGGCCTGATCACCGTCAAGAAGGTGGTCCGCGTCCCGGGCGAGCGCGCCAAGGTGGCCGTGGAGTCCTATGACGACCGGATCGACCCGATCGGCGCCTGCATCGGTGTCAAGGGCGGCCGCATCATGGGCATCGTCCGCGAGCTGCGCAACGAGAACATCGACGTGATCCAGTGGTCCCAGAATCCCAAGCTGATGATCCAGCGCGCCCTGAACCCGGCCGTCGTGTCCTATATCGACATGGGCGAGGGCCCGGAAGACAAAGTCAAGGTGTTCATGCAGCCTGACCAGGTCAGCAAGGGTATCGGCCGCCACGGTGTCAACATCCAGCTGGCCGGCATGCTGGTCGATCGCGAGATCGAGGTCTACCGCGAGCTTCCGAAGGGTGAGTCCAGCGAGGAGGAGGACGTGCTGCTGAGCGAGTTCTCCGACGTGATCGACCAGTGGATCATCGACCGTCTCGAATCCATCGGCTGCGACACCGCCAAGGCCGTGCTGGCCCTCTCTCCCGAGGACATCGCCAAGCGCGCCGACCTTGAGGACGAGACCGTGGAGGAAGTCCGTGACATCTTGAAAGCAGAATTCGAAGACTAGACAGAATGGCAGAAATAAGACTCAATAAATTACTCAGACAATTCAACATCGGCCTCGACGACCTGGTGGCGTTCCTGCGCAAACAGGGTGTCGAGATCGATGCCAATCCCAATGCGAAGGTCTCGGACGAGCATCTTCCCGCCATCTCCAAGCAGTTCGGCAAGGACCTCGAGCTCAAGCAGGCTGCGGACAAGGTGGAGGTCAAGATCACCGAGATCCTCGAGAAGAGCGCCCGGCGGCAGAGCCGCGAGGAGCCGGAAGAGGAGCCCGAACAGGAGACCATCATCAAGAGCAACACCTTCATCAACAACAAGAAGGAGACCCCGGCCGTCAAGCCGGAGCCCGTGGTGGAGCCCGAACCCGTCGTGGTGCCGGAACCGGAGCCGGTCGTGGAGCCGGAACCTGTGCCCGAACCCGAACCGGAGCCGGTCGCGGAGCCTGAGCCCGAGCCCGTCGCGGAGCCGGAACCGGTTGCAGAACCGGAACCGGAACCCGAGCCCGAACCGGAGCCGGAACCGGAGCCCGTTGCAGAACCCGAGCCGGAGCCGGTCGCGGAGCCTGAGCCCGAGGCGGAGACCGAGGAGGAACCCGCCGCGGCAGCTGCTGCGGACGGTCCCGCCCTCAAGGTGGTCGGGAAGATCGACCTGAGCCAGTTCGACCGCAAGCCCAAGAAGCGCGAGCGCATCAGCAAGGGCACCCAGAAGGTCGATGTGGCCAAGGCCGGAGCCAATATCGAGAAGAATCCCAAGAAGGAGAACCGCGGCCAGCAGAACCAGCAGGCCGGGGCGGGCAAGGGCCGCAAGCGCGACCGTGACCGCTTCAAGCCGGCACTCACGGAAGCCCAGCAGGAGGAACTCCAGAAGGAGATCCAGAAGCAGGTCAAGGAGACCTACGCCAAGATGAACGAGGGCAAGAAGAACAACTTCGGCGCCAAGTACCGTAAGGAGAAGCGCGAAGCTGCCGCCCAGCGTACGCAGGAGGAGATGGCCGAGGCGATTGCCGGACAGAAAGTGCTGAAAGTCACGGAGTTCGTGACGGTCAATGACCTGGCCACGCTCATGAACAACACGCCGGTCGTCAAGGTCATCGGCGCCTGCATGAGCCTGGGCCTGATGGTGTCCATCAACCAGCGTCTCGATGCGGAGACCCTCGTGCTCGTGGCCGAGGAGTTCGGCTACCAGGTGGAGTTCGTGACCGCCGAGATCTCCGAGGAGATCAGCAACAACGAGGAGGCTGACCGTCCCGAGGACCTGCTCCCTCGTCCGCCGATCATCACCGTGATGGGTCACGTCGACCACGGCAAGACCTCGCTCCTGGACTACATCCGTAAGTCGAACGTCATTGCCGGCGAGGCGGGTGGTATCACCCAGCACATCGGTGCCTACAATGTCAAGCTGCCTGACGGCCGCCGCATTACCTTCCTCGACACCCCTGGCCACGAGGCCTTCACGGCCATGCGTGCCCGCGGTGCCCAGCTGACCGACCTCGCCATCATCATCGTGGCGGCGGACGACGCCGTGATGCCGCAGACGGTCGAGGCCATCAACCACGCGCAGGCCGCGAATGTCCCGATGGTGTTCGCCATCAACAAGATAGACAAGCCCGGCGCCAATCCGGACACGATCCGCCGCCAGCTCTCCGAGATGAACATCCTCGTGGAGGACTGGGGTGGCAAGTACCAGTGCCAGGAGATCTCCGCCAAGCAGGGCATCAACGTGGACAAGCTGTTGGAGAAGGTCCTCCTCGAGACCGACCTGCTCGAGCTCAAGGCCAATCCGAACAAGAAGGCCGTCGGCGCCGTCATCGAATCTTCGCTCGACAAGGGGCGCGGATACCTGGCGACCGTCCTGGTCCAGGAAGGCACGCTCCATCCGGGAGACGTCGTGCTCTGCGGCAGTTTCTACGGACGTGTTAAGTCCATGTTCAACGAGCGCGGCCAGAAGATCACCGAGGCCGGCCCTTCCACGCCGGTCTCCATCCTCGGCCTGAACGGCGCTCCCGCCGCCGGCGAGAAGTTCAACGTGATGGCCGACGAGCGCGAGGCCAAGAGCATCGCTGCCAAGCGTGAGCAGCTCCTTCGCATCCAGGGCATCAAGACCCAGAAGCACATGACCCTCGAGGAGATCGGCCGCCGTATCGCGATCGGCAACTTCAAGGAGCTCAACATCATCGTCAAGGGCGATGTGGACGGCTCCGTGGAGGCCCTGTCCGACTCCCTCATCAAGCTCTCGACCGAGGAGGTCAAGGTCAATGTCATCCACAAGGCCGTGGGCGGCATCTCCGAGTCCGACGTCCTGCTGGCCGAGGCTTCCGACGCCGTGATCGTCGGCTTCCAGGTCCGTCCTACGCCGGACGCCCGCAAGGCCGCCGACCGCGAGGGCATCGAAATCCGCCTCTACTCCGTCATCTACGACTGTATCAACGAAGTCAAGGACGGTATCGAGGGTATGCTCGAGCCGGAGAAGAAGGAGGAGGTCATCGCCACCGCCGAGGTCAAGCAGACCTTCCGCATCAGCAAGGTCGGCACCATTGCCGGCTGTATCATGCGCGACGGCAAGATGGTCCAGAAGTGCAAGGTCCGCCTCATCCGCGACGGCATCGTGATCTACACCGGTGAGCTCGGCTCCCTGCAGATCGGCAAGGATGCCGTCAAGGAGGTCGTCTCCGGTAAGGAGTGCGGTATGTCCATCGCCGGCTACAACGACATCAAGGAAGGCGACATGATCGAGGCCTTCCAGATTGTCGAGATCAAGCGCACGCTGTAGTTCGCCCAAGATACGAAAAGGGGGCTGCTATGGGAGATTTCCCACAGCAGCCCCCTTTGTTGCGTCGGATCAGAAGGTGTAACTCAGGCTCGGGGCCTGGGTGTAGCCCATCGAGCGGTTGTAGATGTAGGAGCGGTAGAGCGGATCCTGGACCAGGGTCACGCGACGGTCGCGGGCGGGGATGGTCGTCGTGTAGACACGGAGTTCGCCGTTCTTGACGGTCACGATCTCCTCGCGCCAGTCACCGAACAGGTCGCCGATCAGCAGGATGCTGCCTTCGAGGCCCTCCTGGACGGTCTCGCCCTTGTACTTCCCGAGTCCGAACGTGCCGCGCTGGCCGCCGTAGACGGGCATCTCACGCAGGTTGTCGGCGTCCCACCAGATCCAGTCGGTGCAGCCGGGCACGTCGGCCATCGTGCCGATGCGGTTGCCTTTGCAGTCCATGATGTATTTGGTCTCACCGGTCTTCCCTCCCTTGGAATCCTCCGTGGCGAAGCACTCCAGACCGGGGATGGACGGATCCAGGTCGGTGGCCATGGCGTTGCCGACGTGGCCGGTATATTCGCCGATGTTCCAGAGTTCTTTGCCTGTGGCGGCATCCACGAGGCACACGCCGCGCTTGTCGTGCCAGACTTCCACGCCGAAGAGGACTTCAAGTCCGGGATTGTCCGGGTCGATGTCCGCCACGATCGCCTTATCCGGGTGGCCGAGGCCGGCGCTCCAGAGCGCCTGACCGTTGTCATCGATGACGACGGAACCCATCACGACCTCCTCGCGTCCGTCGTTGTCGACGTCGGCGCAGACGATCTGATGGGCGCCCTGCGAACGGATGACGGGGCTCTCCTCATCGCCGTTCCAGCACCACTGGAGCTGGAGCTTTCCTCCCACAAGCTGATAGGCGTTGACCACCATCTTGCGGTAGGTGCCGCGGTTGATGAGCACACTGGGAGTCTTGCCGTCCAGATAGGCGACGGCCATCTGGTTGCGGTTGTTTCGGTTGTAGTCGCCGAATTCCTGGCCCTGCTCGATCCAGGGGACACGGTCGATCTCCCGGCCGGTCATGCCGTCCAGGACGGAGAGGTATTCGGGACAGGGACCGTAGGGTGAATAACCGGGTTTGCCGCTGTAGTTGGCAGGCACGCGGCCGACCACGCGGCCGGCTTCGTCGCGGTAGTCCTTGTCGGTCGGGGCGGTCTTGACGGCGATTTCGGCCTTGCCATCACCGTCCAGATCGGCGACTACGTACGGGGAATACCACACGCCTTGCTCTATGTTCCAGCCGAGGTCGTGGCGCCAGAGGAAGGTGCCGTCGGCCAGGTAGGCCTCCAGCTTGAAGGTGTCGTCACTGCGGTGCCAGGAACCGGGGTCTGTGCGCTGCTGGGGCTGCTTGATCACGAAATCATAGCTGCCGTCGCCGTTGAGGTCGGCCACGGCCACCTTCTGGCTGGGGTATTCTCCCTGGAAGGGGATGCGGACGTAGTTCTGCTCCAGCACGGCGACGGCCCTGGAAGCTGGCAGTTCTTTGCGGCCCATGACCGGGCGGACCTGATAGGAACTGCCGGCCGGTGCCTTCCTGTCGAGGAAGTCCGTCGTGGCGGAAACCGGACGGCTGTTGACTTTCTTGAAGCTGCGGCCGTTGGTCGTACGGTAGACGTTGAACGCCACGCCGGGGTCATCGGTCTCCAGCAGGCGCCAACCCACATACACGCCCGCATCCGTACGGACGGCCACGAGGCCGCGGTCCAGCGGCTCCTTGACGCGTTCCTGCGCCCAGCCTTCGACCTTGGGTTTGGGGGAGATGTTGCGGGTGTTGCCCTGCGGATTCAGCAGTTCGTAGTTGTAGACGCGCTCATTGGGATCCTGGGCGCCGGCCGCTACGGCCAGCAGCATGGCTGCAGCGGCCAAAAGAATCTTGGTTTTCATGTGAATGCGGATAATTGGTTCCTACGAAGATAACAAAATGGATAGAAAAATACAATTATTGATGTCGCGCCATCCCATCCTCAGGGGATCCCTGTTCTGAGGATAAACGCCCTAAATACTGCTTCCCGTCCTCAAAAAGCCGTTATTATGCGGACGGAGCACATTTCCCCGGATTCTTTTCTGATAATCCAGCCCCTTCTTTGTAGATTTGTCAAAAAGGGAAAGGAAATGAGAAAGTACGATTGGAGCAAAGAGAGAGTGGCCCAAGCTGTTGCCGAGGCGAATTGTTGGTTTGACTGTCTGGATAAGCTGCAGGTTCCGAAAGTGGGAGGTAACTACTTAACACTGAAAAAAAAGATAGGGGAGTACGGACTGGATACGGCACATTTCGATTATCGCCTGGCCAAGACCCGTAATGGGAAGCATTATTTCCGCAAACTGGTAAACAGACAGGATGATGAAATATTCAGGTATGGCGCACAGATAAAGACAATGAATCTCAAGCGGGAATACATCCGTCGTGTCCTGCAGGATGATGCGCATTGCGAAATCTGTGGAATCAGAAACTGGAACGGAAAGGAACTGATGTTCCAGATCCATCATCTGGATGGAAACCACAAGAATCACTCGTTGGAAAACCTGCAGCTTCTCTGCCCGAACTGTCATTCCCAGACAGACAATTATTCGAACCGTAAGCGGGGTATTCAACGAAAAGGACCGGTTAAATGCTAACCGGTCCTTTTCGTTGAGAGTAGAAGATTCGAACTTCTACTGCAAGTGCCAAAAACTTGAGTGCTACCATTACACCAACTCTCAATTCCGGGTGCAAAGATAGTAAATTATCGTTTGCTTTTGAAATAATCTTTGACGAGGGCGCTGCATTCGTCGGCGAGCAAGCCGGAGGCGACTTCCGTGCGGGGGTGGAGCAGGGAGGGGGAGAAGAGCGAGTAGCCGCGGCGCGGGTCGGGGGCGCCGTAGACGAGGCGCCCGAGCTGCGCCCAGCAGAGCGCCGCGGCGCACATCGGGCAGGGCTCTACCGTCACATAGAGCGTGCAGTCGTCAAGGTATTTGCCGCCCAGTGCCTCCGTGGCGGCCGTCAGGGCGATCATCTCGGCATGGGCCGTTGGGTCGTGCAGGCGCTCGGTCATGTTGTGCCCGCGGGCGATGATGCGCCCGCGGCACACGACGACGGCGCCGATGGGGACTTCGTCCCCGTCCCCCGCCGTACGCGCCTCGCGCAAAGCCTCCCGCATGTATTTCTCGTCTGCTTCCATCTTACAATAGTCCCAGGATGTCATCCCAGACTGTCTGGCGGTCCGTCTCGTTAAGGATCTCATGGCGCATGCCGGGGTAGAGCTTGACGTCGACGTGGACGTATCCGACGCGGCGCATCAGCTCTGCCGCCTGTTGCAGGGCTTCGTCGGAGCCGCGGCAGGGGTCCTCAGCCCCCGAGATGAAATGTACGGGCATCTGCGGACGGTCGACCTGCCAGCCTTCCGGTGAATAGCAGTCCTGCATGAGACCAAGCAGGCCCTTGAAGCCGTTGGCCGTGAAGCGGAACGTGCAGAGCGGGTCCTTGTAGTATTCGGTGAGGACCTCCGGATCGGAACAGATCCAGGCCGCCGGGCCGCCTTCCTGCCCGAAACCTTTGTTGAAACTGCCGAAACACATCCACTGCAGGAGCTTGGGACGGAATCTCCAGCCCCGGACGCGGCCGAAGCAGCACGCCAGCGCCTTGCCGAAGCCCTTGGCCGGACTGTCGGCCGGACTGCCGCAGACTATCAGCCTGCCCAGACGGTTGTCGTAGCGCTTAGCGAAAGAGCGGACGGTCATCGAGCCCATACTGTGGCCGAACAGGGTATAGTCCAGCCCGGGATACTCCTGCTGTGCCCAGTCGCATACCACCCGCACGTCCTCGACCATGGCACGCCAGCCACCTTCATAGAAGTATCCCAGGTCCTGGACGGATTTGACGGAGGCGCCGTGGCCGCGCTGGTCGTGGATGACGCAGACGTAGCCATGGGCGGTCAGGAACTCCATGAATGGGATATAGCGCTCCTTGTGTTCGCACATTCCGTGCACGAGCTGGAAGACGCCGCGGGGCGTGCCTTCCGGGACGCTGACCAGCAGGGAGAGGGTCAGGCCGTCCGCGGAAGCGGGCAGGTTCAGTGACTTCATCATGATGTCGCGAATATACGATTTTTGCAGCAACAAAAAAAGGGAGGCGTCCTTCACAGGAGACCTCCCACCCACTAAACAGATTGGTTCGCCAGAAGCAAACCAATACTTTGTTAAACGCAAATATAATAAAAATGCGGCAATTATTTCTTGTGCTCCGGGAAAAAGCGAGAATTGGCAGCCACGCGAAAACCAGAATAATATGTATCTTTGCAGGGTATGAACCGTTACATCCTTTCGCTTGACCAGGGCACCAGCAGCTCCAAGGCCATCGTCTTTGACCAGGACGGCAGGCAGGTCGTCCTGCACCAGCAGGAGTTTACGCAGCTCTTCCCCCGGCAGGGATGGGTGGAGCAGAACCCGATGGAGATATGGTCCTCCATGCGCAGCGTGATGGAGAAGGCCGTCGCTGAGGTGGCGGACGGGCCGATCGTGGCGCTGGGCATCGCCAACCAGCGTGAGACGACCATCGTCTGGGATGCCGACACCGGCCGTCCCATCTGCAACGCCATCGTCTGGCAGGACCGCCGGACGGCTGAGTACTGCAACAGCCTCAAGGATCGCGGACTGGAGGAGATGATCCGGGACAAGACCGGCTTGATCATCGACGCCTATTTCAGTGCGACCAAGATCCACTGGATCCTGGAGCATGTCCCCGGTGCGCGCCGCAAGGCCGATGCCGGGCGGCTGCGTTTCGGGACGGTCGATTCTTGGCTGATCTGGAATCTTACCGGCGGCAAGGTGCATGCGACCGACGTGACCAACGCCTCCCGGACGATGCTCTTCAATATCAACACCCTCTACTGGGATCCGGACCTTCTGGAGCTTTTCGGCATCCCCGCCTCGATGCTGCCCGAGATCCGCGGCTGCAGCGAGGTGTACGGAGATGCCGTCATCCGGGGCCACCGCATCCCGATCACCGGGGTGATCGGTGACCAGCAGGCCGCCCTGTTCGGTCAGATGTGCGTCGAGGAGGGCTCGGTCAAGAATACGTACGGCACGGGCTGCTTCCTGCTGATGAACTGCGGCCACAAGCCGATCTTCTCCGAGAACAGGCTGATCACCACCGTTGCCTGGAAGCTGGGCGACCGGGTGGACTACGCCCTCGAAGGGAGCATCTTCGTGGCCGGAGCCGTGGTGCAGTGGCTCCGGGATGGCCTCGGCCTGATCGAGACGTCCCACGATGTGGAGAAGCTCGCGGCCAGCGTGCCGGACAACGGCGGCGTCTACTTCGTGCCGGCCCTCACCGGGATGGGCGCTCCCTATTGGAACCAGGACGTGCGCGGCACCATCGTCGGCATCACGCGCGGCGTGACGGCCGGGCATCTCGCCCGCGCCGCCCTCGAGGGGATCGCCTTCCAGACGATGGACATCGTCGCGGCCATGGAACAGGATGCCGGCATATTGATCTCGGAGCTGAAAGTGGACGGCGGCGCCGCCCGCAACAACCTCCTGATGCAGTTCCAGGCGGATGTGCTGGGCACGGAAGTCATCCGTCCCCGGGTGACCGAACTGACCGCGCTCGGCGCTGCGTACATGGCGGGCCTGGGCGTGGGCGTCTGGCTGTCCGTGGAGGACCTGCGCGGCCTGTGGAAGGCCGAGAAACGCTTCTCCCGGCGGGCCTCCGAGCGCCGGATGAACGAGGCCAAGGCAGCCTGGGCCGCTGCCGTGCGCAAGGCGCTCGCATAATTATCCTGCGAAGGAGTTGAAACTTCCGTAAAAAAGTTTCATATTTGCCGCATGAAACTTTTCCTGATCGACGGCCACGCGCTCGTCTTCAAAATGTATTATGCCTTCCTGGGCAGGCCGATGGTCAATTCCAAGGGGGTGGATACCTCCATCCTGTTCGGTTTCACGAAGTACCTGCTCGAACTCATCGCGCGGGAGCATCCCACGCATATCGCGGTCAGTTTCGACCCGCCGGGCGGGACGTTCCGCAACGAGCTGTATCCGGAGTACAAGGCCAACCGCGGGGAGACCCCGGCCCTGGTCATCGAAGCACTGGAACCCCTGACGCAGATCGTCCTGGCGCTGGATATCCCGGTGCTGATGATCCCGGGCTTCGAGGCGGACGACGTGATCGGCTCCGCTGCGAAGCGTTTCGTCCGGGAGGGGTTCGAGGTCTATATGGTCACCCCGGACAAGGATTACGGCCAGCTGGTCGGTCCCGGCATCTTCCAGCTGCGGCCCGGCAAGGCCGGGGGAGAGAACGAGCTGCTCGGCGTGCCGGAGGTCTGTGAGAAGTGGAAGATCACATCGCCTGCGCAGGTGGTCGATATCCTGGCACTCTGCGGGGATGCGTCGGACAACGTGCCCGGCGTGCAGGGCGTGGGGCCTGTGGGCGCGGCCAAGCTGCTCGCCAAGTACGGGACCGTCGAGGGGATCTACGCGCATCTGGACGAGCTGACGGCACGCCAGCAGGAGATGTTCCGCGCGGCGCAGGACCATATCGGCCTGTCCAAGGAGCTGGTCACGATCAAGACGGACATCCCGCTCGACGTGACGGCGCAGGACCTCGTTTTCGACACCGTCTCCACCGCGGAACTCGACGCCCTGATGGACCTCTACGAGATGCCGTCCCTGAAACGTCTGATCCAGAAAGTTTCTGTCAAGCTTGTTCCAGGAGCGCCAAAAGCGGCAAGCTGGTCGGCTCCAGCATCCGTGGCCGCCCGTGGCCTCGTGAACGGGGGGACCGCAAGCGCAGCGCAGCGGTGGGATGAGCGCGTTGCGCGAAGATGTCTGGAGCCGAGCCAGCTTGCCGCTGGCGCTCCGGGAATCATCGCGATTAATCTACAGGGAGAGAAACTGTACGTCGGGACGGAGGATGGCGTGGCGGAAGGCGCGCCGGAGGCGTTCCGGGCGCTGCTGGCAGACCCTGCGGTCACGAAAGCCGGCGTCGACCTGAAGGCCCAGATTCGGCGCCTGGCCACCCGTGGACTGGCTGTCGAAGGCCGCCTCGAGGACATCGAGTTGATGCACTACCTGCTCAACCCCGAACGCAGCCACAAACTGGACATCCTCGCCCGCAGCTACCTGGGCGTAGACCTGACCCCGGCAGCGCCGGAAGGCGAAGCCTCCCTGTTCGACGACGTCCCCGACGAGACGGGCCCAGACCGGCGCCTCGAGACGGCGGTGCTGTTGCCGCTCGCAGCGGCGCTGTGGCAGGAGATGGGCGCGACGGAGGGGATGCAGCACCTCTATGACGGGATCGAAGAACCGCTGGTACACGTGCTGGCGCGGATGGAGCAGGTCGGTGTCAAGGTAGACCTGGACTCACTTCGCGACTACGCCGACGGCCTGCGCCGCAAGATGGTCGAACGTGAAGCGGAAGTGCGCCGCCTGGCGGAAGAGCCCGAACTCAACGTCCTGTCTCCCAAGCAGGTGGGTTCAGTCATCTTCGAGAAACTCCGCCTTGACCCCAAGGCGCGCAAACCCAAGTCCGGCAACTGGCCCACGGACGAACAGACCCTCCAGCGGCTCGCCGACCGCAGTCCCATCATCGACGCGATCCTGGACTACCGCGGCCTGCGCAAGTTGCTCTCCACGTACATCGAGCCGTTCGCCGGTTACATCTCTCCGGTGGACGGACGGGTGCATACGACCTTCAACCAGGCCCTGACCGCTACCGGCCGCCTGTCCTCATCCAACCCCAACCTGCAGAACATCCCCATCCGCACGGAAGAAGGCCGCGAGATCCGCAAGGCGTTCGTGGCGGGGGAGGACGGCTGGGTGATGATGTCCGCCGACTATTCACAGATCGAACTGCGCCTGATGGCGCACCTGTGTGGCGACGCTCATCTCCAGGATGCCTTCCGTCACGGGCTGGACGTCCATGCCGCCACGGCGGCCAAGATCTTCCACGTAGACCTCTCGGAGGTGTCCGCCGACCAGCGCCGCATCGCCAAGACGGCCAATTTCGGCATCATGTACGGTATCTCGACCTTCGGCCTGGCCGAACGGCTGCGCTGCCCGCGCTCCGAGGCCAAGCAGATCATCGACGATTACTTCGCCTCCTTCCCCTCGATCCGGGGATTCATCGACACGACCATCGCCCAGGCCCGCGAACGCGGCTATGTCGAAACCCTGTTCGGCCGGCGCCGCTACATCGCCGACATCAGCGCCGGCAACGCCGCCGTGCGCGCCCTGGCCGAGCGCAACGCCGTCAACGCCCCCATCCAGGGGACGGCGGCCGATATCATCAAACTGGCGATGAACGCCGTGGACCGGCGCCTGCGCGAGGGCGGCTACCGCGCCCGGATGGTGCTGCAGATCCACGACGAGCTCCTGCTCGAAGTCCCGCAGGAAGAGGTCGTGCCCGTGCGCGACCTGCTGGTCCGCGAAATGGAAAACGTCATCGAATTGTCTGTCCCCCTGACCGTAGAATGCAATGAAGGAAGAACCTGGCTTGAAGCCCATTGACGAACTTGTGCGCCGGGCCATCATCGGCGACGGCACCGCCTTTACCGAGCTCTGGGACACGCACATCACCGCCCTGCGGACCTATCTGCGCGGGGCGATGAAGAACCTGGACGACTTCTACATCGACGACATCTGTTCGCGGAGCTTCGAGAAGGCGTTCCGCCAGATCCGCTCGTTCGACCCCTCCCGCAGCCAGTTCTCTACCTGGCTGCGGACTATCGCGCATAATACGGCGCTTGATACCATCGACGCCGAGAACCGCGCCCAAAGCCGCCTGGTATACCTCGACAAGGAGAGCGGCAGCAGCGGTCCGATCATCGAGACGATCGGTGACGAAGCGGCGACGCCCCTGGAGCAGATCGTCGAAGAAGAGGATGCCGAGAAACTGGAAGGCTATATCGAAGGCCTGCCCGGACTCTACCGGGCCATTGCCCGTATGCGGCTCGTGGACGGGCTGCAGTACAAGGAGATCGCCGAAGAACTGGGCATGGAACTCAACACCGTGCGCACGCGCATCCGCCGGGCCAAGGCTATGATCGAGGCGATGAAGGCGGACGACTGATCCCGGTCAGTCCTTGCCGCGGCAGGCGGGGCAGACCCCGTGGGCGATGTAGTTGGCGTTGCTGACCGCGAAACCTGCCGGGAAGTCTACCTGCGGGACAGGGGATTCTTCGAAACAATAGGTCTTGCCGCACACGTCGCAGTGGAAATGGACGTGCCGGTCCGTGTCGGCGTCCTCCTCCGAACAGTGGCAGATCTCGTAGCGCAGGCTCCCGCCGCTGTCTTCGAGCGTGTGCAGGAGGTGATGCTCGCGGAAGGTTCCCAGCGTGCGGGAAATGATGGACTTGTCCACCGATTCCAGGACGGTCTCGATCTCGAACAGCGAGAGGGGCCGGTGCTCCTGCTGCAGGGCCCGCAGGATCAGGATGCGGTTGGCGGTGGGCTTGATGCCGTGTTCCTGCATCAAGGCGACGGGGTCTTCAGCGTGCGGATGTGCCATATAGCAAAGGTACGCATTAAATTTTGTGATTTCTTTGCGTCCGTTTTCTTTTTTATCGTTTTTGACGTTTTTTTTCCGCATCCTTGCGGGGCTATGAAAATCACAGACCTCAGCGTGGATGAGAGGCCGCGCGAAAAGATGCTTTCCCGTGGAGCGGAGAGCCTCAGCAACGGCGAACTGCTCGCCGTCCTGTTGCGGACCGGCCATCGCGAGATCAGCGCGCTGGACCTCGCACGCCGCCTGCTCGCCCTGGCCGGCGGCCGCCTTTCCACCCTCTTCAACCTCCCCCAGGACAAGATGTTCTCCCTGCCGGGCCTGGGACCCGGCAAGGCCGCCAGCGTGCTCGCCGCCTTCGAATTGGGCCGGCGCTTCCTGCTGGAAGAATCCTCCGTCATCAAGTCGCCGCTGCTCACGGCCCGCCAGGTCTACGAGCGGATGATCCCCCGGCTCAAGGGGCTCATGCACGAAGAATGCTGGGTCCTGCTGCTGAACGGTCACAGCTACCTGGTCGGCACGGTCCTGGCGAGTTCGGGGGGAGGGAACACGACGGTGATCGACGTGCGCCAGATTATCCGGAGTGCACTGGACAAGGGTGCGTCATCGCTGATCCTCGTGCACAACCACCCTTCCGGGAATCCGATGCCGAGCGGCGCGGACATCCGGCAGACCGATGAGCTGCGGAAGGGAGTGGGCGCCGTCGGGCTCACCCTGAAAGACCATGTGGTCGTGGCGGAAGACTGCTTTTTCTCCTTCGCGGATGACCGGCGTTACCAGGCCTAGGCCAGGCTGCAGAGCAGCGTGGCCTGGGTGCAGTCGTTGACGACCACATCCACGAAATCCCCGGCCCTGTGGTCCGTGTCCGGCCAGACGCACATCTTGTTCTGGCTGTTGCGGCCGCACAGTTCGGCGGGATTGCGCTTGGACGGTCCCTCGACGAGGACCCGGAAGGTCTTGCCGAGGTCACGGCGGTTGCTCTCGAGCGAGAGCCGGTTCTGCACGGTGATGATCTCCTCGAGGCGGCGGGTCTTGGTGGGCAGGTCCACGTCGTCGGGGTACTTGCGGGCGGCGAGCGTCCCGGGACGCTCGGAATAATAGAACATGAAGGCGGCGTCGAATCCGACTTCTTCGAAAAGGGAGAGGGTGTCGCGGTGGTCCTCCTCCGTCTCGGAGCAGAAGCCGGCGATCACGTCCGTGCTGATGGCGCAGTCGGGCATCAGGCTGCGGATCTTCGCCACGCGCTCCAGGTACCAGGCACGGGTATAGCGCCGGCGCATCTTTTCCAGGATGCGGTCGGAGCCGGACTGGACCGGCAGGTGGATGTGCCGGCAGATGTTGTCGTGGGAGGCCATCGTCTCCAGGACGGCGTCGGAGATGTCCTGGGGGTTGGAGGTGGAGAAGCGGATGCGCAGCGCCGGCACGGCGTCGGCGACGAGTGCGAGCAGCCGCGCGAAGTCGACCTCGCCGTCGCGGTACGAGTCTACGTTCTGCCCCAGCAGGGTGACCTCCTTGTAGCCGTCGGCTGCGCAGGCGCAGGCCTCGCGCACGATGGAGTGCCAGTCGCGGCTGCGCTCGGCGCCGCGTGTGTAGGGGACGACGCAGTAGGAGCAGACGTTGTTGCATCCCCGCATGATCGAGATGAAGGCCGAGACTCCGTTCTTGTCCAGGCGGACGGGGGCGATGTCGCCGTAGGTCTCCTCGCGGGAGAGCAGGACGTCGATCTGGGGGTGGCCCTGCGAGGCTGCCTCGATCAGGCGGGGCAGGCTCCGGTAGGCGTCCGGTCCGGCCACGATGTCGACCTTGCCGGACTCCAGCAGGGCGTCCTTGAGCCGCTCGGCCATGCATCCGAGGATGCCAACCACCACGCCGGGACGGCTCTTGCGCTGGAAGTTGAACTGCTCGATGCGGCCCCGGATGCGCTGCTCGGCGTTGTCGCGCACGGAGCAGGTGTTGGCCATGATCACGTCGGCCTGCGCGATGTCCTCCGTGCGGCCGAAGCCCGCCTCGCCCAGGATGGAGAAGACGACCTCGGTGTCCGCCACATTCATCTGGCAACCGTATGTCTCTATGTATACCTTTTTCATATCGTTGCGCAAAGATAGAGATTTTTCTTATCTTTGTAAGATAGTTTTACGCTAGATTCCTATGAAGAGAATCCACATCCTGGCCCTGGTCCTCTGCTGCCTGCTCATTGCCGGCTGCAAGGGCGGCAGTTTCAAGGACATCACGGTCACTTCGGCCCGCATTATCTCGATCGTGCCGGAGGGGCTGACAGGGCTGTCCGCGCTCGTCGAGGTGGAGATCCACAATCCCGCCCCCGCCTTCGAGGTCTCCAACCTCGAGGGGCTGGCGCGCTATCGCGGACAGGATGCCGTCACCGTGACGGCCGACCAGCTGATCATCGCCGGCCGGACCGACAAGGTGTACCGTATCCCTGTCCGGGGTCGGATCGCCGAGGGATTCAACCCCTTCCAGCTCCTCCGGCTCATCAGCAGCGAGGGCTCCTACGACGACGTGACTTTCGATGTCAGCGGCAAGGTCGCGCTCCGCGGCGGACTTGGCAAGAATATTGAATTGAAAGACATCCCGCTGACGAGTTTACTCAACCAAACGCAACAGACCCAAGATGAAGAATAAGTTTTTCCTGATCCTGGCCCTGATGGCCCTTGCAGTGCCGCGTCTCTCCGCCCAGAACCTGGAAGAGGCGGCGGGGGACGAACTCGAGCATTCCGGCACGGAGGTGCAGGTCGACTCGACCCTGGTGGGCCGTGACATCTTCTCGACCCTGCCCGAGCGTGTGGTCGTCCGTCAGCCGGACGCCGTCCGCCAGGCCCTCACCCGCCAGGTCGCCGGCAACGCCGGCAAGATGTACAGCGGCTTCCGCATCCGCCTGTACTTCGCCAGCAGCCGCTCGGCCCGGGAGGAGTCGGCTGCCGTCCTCCGCCGGTTCAGCGCCATGTATCCCGGCATCCAGGCCTACCGCAGCTACGCTTCGCCGAACTTCAAGGTCTCGGTGGGCAATTTCCGCTCGCGACTGGACGCGGAGGCGTTGCTGCGCCAGATCAAGCCGGATTTCCCGGACGCCTTCATCGTCCGCGAACGATTCAAGTACCCCTCCATCGGACAGGCGGGACTCCGCATGGCCGAGACGACCTCAGAATAAATGATCAAGCAAGGCCTCGAACTCAAACAGCAGCAGAAACTCTCCCCGCTGCAGATCCAGACGATCAAGCTGATCGAGCTCCCGATCCAGGAACTCGAGCAGCGGATCCGTACGGAGCTGGAGGAGAACCCGGTGCTGGATGATTCGCCCGACCCCGACAAGCCCGAAGAGACCAAGGACGTGTCCCTCGACGAGATCACGGACGAGGGCGACATCCCTGCGTACAAGACGCGGGTCAACAACTGGGGGAAGGACCCGAGGCCGGAATACAACACCTTCTCGGTCCGCCAGAGTTTCACGCAGAGCCTGATGGACCAGCTGGGCTACCGCAACCTCTCCCCGGAGCAGTACAACATCGCCGCCTTCATCATCGGCTCGCTGGACCAGGACGGATACCTCCGCCGCGACATCGAATCGCTGGTGGACGACATGGCCTTCCGCGCCGGCATCCAGACCGACGCCGACGAGGTCCTGGAGATGCTGAAGGTGATCCAGGACTTCGATCCCGCCGGGGTCGGCGCGCGGGACCTGCGCGAGTGCCTGCTCCTGCAGCTCCGCACGATGAAGCAGTCCCGGGACGTGCTCAACGCCGAGCGCATCCTGCAGGACTACTTCCAGGAGTTCTCCAACAAGCATTTCCAGAAGATCATGTCCCGGCTGGGCCTTTCGGAAGAAGACCTCAAGCGGGCGATGGCGCGGATCGTCAAGCTCAATCCCGCGCCGGGCGGCGAGGTGGACTATACCTACACCGACCAGGCGCAGCAGATCGTCCCCGATTTCGTCCTGGAGGAGAACGACGGCGAGCTGTCCTTCACGATGCCGCGCTTCTCCGTGCCCGAGCTGCGGGTCAACAAGAAATACGCCGACCTGCTGATCGAGGCGAAGGGCTCTTCGGAGCGTGCCCAGAAGGAGGCCGCGACCTTCGTGCGTCAGAAACTGGACTCTGCCAAGTGGTTCGTCGAAGCGCTCAAGCAGCGCCAGAACACGCTCAACAAGACGATGTCCGCCATCCTCGAATACCAGCACGACTATTTCGTGTCCGGAGACGAGGCCGACCTCAAGCCGATGGTCCTCAAGGACATAGCGGAGAAGACGGGATTCGACATCTCCACGATTTCGCGCGTGGTCAACAGCAAGTACATCGAGACCCATTTCGGGATCTACCCGCTCAAGTATTTCTTCTCCGAAGGCATGGAGAACAAAGAAGGGGAGGAGGTCTCCACGCGTGAGCTGAAGAAGGTCCTGCAGGAGTGCGTGGACGCCGAAGACAAGAAGAAACCGCTCACGGATGAGCAGCTGGTGGTCGAGATGGGCCGGCGCGGCTACAAGGTCGCGCGCCGCACCATCGCCAAGTACCGCGGCCAGCTGGGCATCCCGCTGGCCCGCTGGCGCAAGAAACTCTAGGCGATGAGGAAGACCAGGGACCGCGGCATACCCGACATCCTCCAGTTCCGACGGATGCTCAAGGACAAGGGGCTCAAGGCGACGCCCCAGCGTCTGGCCGTGCACGAGGCCATGACCGCGCTCGGGCACGCCGGGGCGGACGAGGTCGCCGCGCGCATCGCGGAGCAGGGCGGGACGGCCGTCTCCCCGGCGTCGGTCTACAACATCCTGAGCGTCCTGGCGGACCTCGGTATCTACGACCGCCGCTCCGGCCAGGGGAGCAAGATGGTGTTCGACGTCCGGACAGGCCGGCACCTGCACCTCTACGATACCGAAAACCAGACCTGGCAGGACCTGGACGACGAGGAACTGCTGACCTGGGTGGAGGCCCACTTCAAGGGCCGCCGCTTCCGCGGCTACAAGATCGACGGGTTCGAGGTCCAGCTGCTGTGCCACCCCACGCGGCGGACCGTCCTGACGAAACGGAATGGAAAATGACAGAAACATGGATATGGAACACATCAATTGTCTGATTATCGGCGGCGGCCCTGCGGGCTATACCGCTGCGATATACGCCACCCGGGCTGCGCTTTCACCCGTCCTCTACGAGGGCAACCAACCGGGCGGGCAGCTGACCACCACGACGGTCGTGGAGAACTACCCCGGATTCCCGAAAGGCGTGGACGCCAACCAGCTGATGGCGGACATGCGGGAGCAGGCCGTCAACCTGGGCGCCGACATCCGCCGCGGGGTGGTGACGGCCGTCGACCTGGGCGTGCGCCCGTTCCGCCTGACCGTGGACGGGGAGAAGGAGCTGGAGGCTGACGCCGTGATCATCGCCACCGGCGCCACGGCCCGCTACCTTGGTCTCCCGTCCGAGGAGAAGTTCCGCGGCCTGGGCGTCAGCGCCTGCGCGACCTGCGACGGATTCTTCTACCGCAAGAAGGACGTGGCGGTCGTGGGCGGCGGGGACACCGCCTGCGAGGAAGCGACCTACCTGGCCGGCCTGTGCCGCAAGGTCTACATGATCGTGCGCCGCGACGTCCTGCGGGCCTCCGTGGCCATGCAGGAGCGCGTCAAGAACACCCCCAACATCGAAATCCTGTGGAACTGCAACACGCAGGAAGTGCTCGGCGACGCCTCCGGCGTGACGGGCGCGCGCCTGCTGCGCAAGGATGGCGAGGTTTTTGATATCCAGGTGGACGGCTTCTTCCTGGCCATCGGCCATCACCCGGAGTCCGAGCTGTTCGCACCCTGGGTGGCCGTCGACGAGGCCGGGTACATCCTGACGGAAGGCGGCAGCAGCCGTACCAGCGTCGAGGGTGTGTTCGCGGCCGGGGACGTGCAGGACCCGCACTACCGCCAGGCGGTCAATGCCGCCGCATCGGGTTGCCGCGCCGCGTTGGATGCCGAAAAATATTTGAAACGATGAAAAGAAAGAATTCCCTGATCCTGATGGTGCTGCTCGTGCTCGCCGGCGTGTCCGCCTGCAAGACCGAGTATGACCGGGTGCTGGAAGGCAGTGACGTGGATGCCAAATACAAGGCCGCCTTCGAGTATTTCAATGCCGGCAAGTATACCCGTGCCGCCCAGCTGTTCGAGTCGCTCTCATTGCTTACCAACGGCTCCGAGCGCCATGACACCGTGATGTATTACCTGGGCCTGAGCAACTACTCCAACAAGGACTATTACACGGCCGAGACCAATTTCCAGCAGTACCTGACCTATTTCCCCCAGAGCACGTTCACCGAGATGGCGGAGTTCCTGCGGATCGACTGCCTGTACCGCGCGACGCTCCGCTACGAGCTGGACCAGACGCCGACCTACGCCGCCATCAATGCGATCGGCGAATACCTGCGCGAGCATCCGACGGGAGCGAACGCAGACATCTGCCGCCACCGGTTGGAGGAGCTCAGCGAGCGCCTGGACCGCAAGGCCTTCGAGAATGCCCGCCTGTACTACAAGATGGAGGACTATCTGGCCTCGCGCGTAGCCTTGAAGAACGTCCTGAAGGACAATGCCGAGAACGTCTTCCGCGAGGAAATCCTCTACTATACGGCGATGTCTTCCTACAAGTACGCGCTGTTGAGCGTGCGGGAGAAGCAGAAGGAACGCTACCTCGTCTTCCAGGACGACTACCTCAATTTCGTGGGTGAGTTCCCCGAATCCCCGCACCGCAAGGAACTCGACGCGCTCTACAACAAGGTGAAAGAAAAATAATGAAACTTCCGGTACGGAGGCTGCCGTAATTTAGATATGGAAAAGAAAATACCTACCAATACCATCACGCGGGACATCAAGGATCTCGCCGCCCCGACGGGCAACATCTATGAGACTGTCGTCATCCTCTCCAAGCGCGCCAACCAGATCGCCCTGGCCGAGAAGAAGGAACTTGCCAAGAAGCTGGAGGATTTCCGCGGCGAGCGGGACACCATGGACGAAGTCTTCGAGAACAAGGAGCAGATCGAAATCTCCAAGTACTATGAGCGCCAGCCCAAGCCGGACCTCGTCGCCATCTCCGAATTCGAGGACGGTGAGCTCTACTACCGGGTAGCCCAGGAAGACGGTGCTGCATAGTCTCCATATCGAGCATTATATACTGATAGACTCTCTGGATATCTCTTTTCCGGAGGGTCTGGTCATTATTACGGGACAGACAGGCGCCGGCAAGTCCATCCTGCTGGGCGCCCTGTCGCTGCTGGCCGGGTCCCGGGCCGACGCGTCCATGATCGCGCAGGGATCGGATTCCTGTGTGGTGGAGGCGGAGTTCGATGCGCAGGATGCAGAGCTGGAGCGCCTGCTTTCCGAGGCGGATGCAGAATCCGACGGCGGCCGCCTGCTGGTCCGCCGCGTGGTGTCCCGCTCGGGGCGCTCGCGCTGTTTCGTCAATGACTGTCCCGTGCCGGTGTCCCTGCTGCAGGAAGTGGCGGGCAGGCTGGTGGATATCCATTCCCAGCACAAGAGCCTGCTGCTCACGGACCCGCATTTCCAGTTGTCCGTACTCGACCATTTCGCCGGCAACGAGGCGCGCCTGGAGGCGTGCCGGAGCGCCTGGCGTTTGCTGCAGGACTGCCGGACACAGATCTCCGCAGCCCGGGAGCGAATGGCTCGCCAGCAGGCGGACCGGGACTACAACGAGGCGCAGTGGCGCCAGCTGGACCAGGCCGCCCTGGTCCCCGGGGAGTTGGAGACGCTGGAAGAGGAGCAGCGCAGCCTGGCCAATGCCGAGCAGATCAAGGAAGGGCTCGGCCTGGCGCTGGCGCGGCTGCTGCCGGACGGCGAGAGCCCCGGCGTCGTGGCGGCCCTCAAGGAGAGCGCCCGCTCCCTGGAGCACATCTCCCGATACCTTCCGGCGGTGTCCGGACTTCAGGAGCGGCTGGATTCCGCCCGGATCGAGCTGGATGACATCGCTTCCGACCTGGAGACCCTGGACGCCCGGGTAGACCTGTCCCCGGAGCGCCTCATGCAGGTGGAGGACCGGATGTCCCTGCTATACTCGCTGCTCAAGAAGCACGGATGCCAGAGCATTGACGAGCTGGTCGCCGTGCGCGAACGCTATAACGAGATGCTGTTCGACTCCACCGCCCTGGAGGAGCAGGTCCGGTGCCTCGAGCAGCAGGAACGCGAGGCTGCGTCGCGCTATGCCGCGGCCAGCGCGGAGCTCCGCAAGGCCCGCGCCGCCTCGAAGGATGCTTTTGCCCGGGCCATCACGGAGTCACTGCGCTTCCTGGAGCTCGACCGGGCCGTATTCGAAGTCAAGATGGAGACGGCTCCCGAGAGCGCCACGGGAGCGGACCGGATTGCCTTCCTGTTCTCTGCGACCGGCCGGGACGCGACCGATGTGTCCAAGTGCGCCTCCGGTGGCGAACTCTCCCGCATCATGCTCAGCCTCAAGGCCATGATGGCCCGCTTCACAGGCATGCCGACCCTGATCTTCGACGAGATCGACACCGGGGTCAGCGGCAGCGTGGCGGACAAGATGGGCCGGATGATCTGTGAGATGGGGCGCGACATGCAGGTGCTCTCAATCACGCACCTGCCGCAGGTCGCCGCCAAGGGGGATGCGCATTTCGTGGTGACCAAGCAGGTCACCCCTGACGGCGAGGCCGTCTCGACCATCCGCGAGGTGAAGGGCGAGGAGCGCACGAGAGAGATCGCCCGCCTGCTCAGCGGCGCCACGATCACCGATGCGGCGATGCAGAATGCCCGGGAGCTCCTGTCCGGGAACTAGAATGCCACCTGTTTGATAGTCAAGTCCTTGCTGTAGACAATCCGGCGCGCAGCCTGGTTGACGCGGGGATTCTCCGCCGTGAAGCGGAAGTCAGACTGCAATCCTTTCTGCCGGTACTCCGGCAGTTTTTTGTACCACTCCCGGCCGTACTTCGTGCACATCGTGACGAAGTAGCGCATCGTGTCATAGCCCTGGAAAGAGAAGGATCCGGGCTCGTTCTGGAAGAGCGCGCGGTAGGCGAGGATGAATTTCTGGACCGCAGGGTCTTCGTAGTCGATATAGTAGGCAGCGGTGAGGTGGGCGTTGGTGTTGTGCAGGTCGTTGGGACCCGTGCCGTTGGCCCGCACGCGTGTTGTGCCGTAGAGGATGATGTTGTCGTTGAGCGCACCCTGGATGCTCAGGGCGCGGACGGAGCTGGCGAAGAAACTGTCGCGGTCCGAGGCGATCACCACGCGGATCTTGCGGCCCCTGGGGAAGGGAATCTCGCCCGTGGCCGAGACGACCTTGGTGCGGATGCCGTTGTCCTGCAGCCGCGCGAGGAGGTAGGCGCTCTGCTCGCCACGTCCTGCTGCAGCCGTGTCCCGGACTACATAGAGGTCTTCCGTCGCCAGCCGCTCCTCGCGGATCCAGCGCACCATCTCGTCGATCTGGGCGGTCCAGGGACAGGGCGACTGCACGACCGGACCGTCCGCTGCCAGCTCGGCGGCCTTGGGCTCCAGCGGGGAGACCAGCACGCGGTCCTGCGGCAGCGCCGGCAGGGCCTTCTGGATGTCCTGGAGCGCGACCGGTCCGATGATCAGGTCGTTGCCGTCGGCCATGGCGCCGGTCAGGGACGTGTTCTTGTCCGCGGAGTCATAGACCTGCAGCTCGGCGCGCAGGCCTTCCGCGCCCAGTTCGCGGAGCGCCAGCAGCGCGCCGCTGTACAGGTCGAGGAAGTTGTCGCTCGCGGACCCGGCGGCCTGGAACGGCAGGATCAGGCCGATGCGCACGTTGGAGAGGGGATCCAGCGTGTAGTTGTCCCGCCAGGCAGGGATCTCGGCCATGAACAGGGTGTCGGCGGGTGCTCCCGGGAGGCTGTCGGAGCGGTGGCGGACTGCGCTGTCCGGCGCCGTCCGGCGGGCGGAGGAGTCTCCGGCGGCCGTCTGTCCGGCCTTCTTGTTGCCGGGGAACAGGTACCACTGCGCCGCCGCACAGGAAGGCAGCGTACAGATCAGGATGAAAAGGAGGCAGAGTTTCTTCATAATCCTTTATGATATGCGGTCGGCAAAGGCGACCAGGTCGTGGCTGAAACGGCTCCAGGAGAGACGCTCTTTCTCTGCGCGCATGCCTTCGCGCAGGCTCTCTTGCAGGTCCGGCTCGTCGAAATAGCGGGTGATGGCCGCAGCGACGCAGGCGGGCGTGCACTCTTCGCAGACAATTCCCGTGCCGCGTGCACCTACGGTCTCGCGCAGGCCGCCGACACCGGTGACGACCATCGGGACCTCGAAATGGCAGGACACGGAACTGATCCCGCTCTGGGTGGCGCTCCGGTAGGGGAGCACGGTCAGGTCCGCGGCCGAGAAGTAGTCCTTGACCTGCGCGTCGCGGATGTAGTCCGGGAAGACATGGACGGAAGCCGGGTCGCGGCCCTCGTCGATCATCCGGCGGTACTTGTCGAAAGAGCCATAGGGCTCTCCGGCGATGACGAGCTGGTAGCGCCCGTCCAGCAGGTCGAAGGCTTGCAGGAGGATGTCCAGCCCCTTGTACTCGCGGATGAGACCGAAGAAGAGCAGGGTCCGGCGTCCGGCCGGCAGGCCGAGGATCCGTTCGGCTTCGGCGCGGGGAAGCGCCTGGCCGAAATGGGTGTAGATGGGGTGCGGGAGCACGGTTTGCGGGATGTCTCCGCGCAGCGCGAGCAGGTCGCGGGAGACCTCCTCGCAGAGGGTGACGGCGCCGCTCAGCCCCCGGAGGAACCAACGGGTCAGCGGCGTGTCGAACCAGTGCGGCTCGTGGGGGATGACATTGTCCAGGATGCCGATGCTCTTGCAGCCGGTGCGGCGCACGACCCAGCCCAGGGACGGGGCGAACCAGGACATCCAGTAGCGGACGAGCAGCAGGTCCGGGCCCCACTGGCGGATGGCGCGTGCGGTGCGCCCCCAGGACAAAGGATCAGCCGTATCCAGCAAGGCTTGCGCCTCGACGGG
>JAEEGF011324384.1_pt1 | contig 27589 bp, 22 predicted proteins | sample 9134171 | NCBI WGS metagenome assembly JAEEGF01 (sample SAMN16246542, study PRJNA631951) | gut metagenome | biome: gut microbiome; feature: rumen; material: AP-attached | host: Bos | place: Iran: Karaj | collected 2018-10 | reverse complement strand
TAGTAATTTAAAATAATGAATTAGAATGATAAGAAAAATAGGTGTTGATGGAGAAATTAGGCAGACTAGATAAACTTCTTGCTGAAATGTCAATTGGTACAAGAAGCGAAATCAGAGCAATGGTGAAAAAGGGCAGAGTTTCTGTTAATGGAGAAGTCCTTAAGGATTTTTCAAAAAAGATAGATCCTTCTTTGGATATTTCAATCGATGGTAAAAGCGTTGTATATGAGGAGCTTTCATATTATCTTTTAAATAAGCCAGCTGGAGTGCTTTCTGCAGCTATGGATAAAAAGGCTGTGACGGTAGTTGACCTTATTGATGATGAAAATAAGCGCTCAGACCTTTTCCCAATGGGAAGGCTGGATAAGGATACCGAGGGAACTCTTGTTATTACTAATGACGGCGAGCTCTCACATGCACTTCTTTCTCCTAAAAAGCACATAGGAAAGATTTATTCAGTTTTAGTTTCTGGAATTGTTAAGGATGAAGAGCTTTTAAAAATTAAAAGCGGTTTTAAGATAGATGATGATATTGTTTCTTTACCTGCAAATGTAAGGATTTTAAAGACTTATCCTTATAGTGATGTTTCATGGTGCCTTATAGAGCTATTTGAAGGCAAATTCCACGAGGTAAAAAAGATTTTTGCTGCCATAGGTCATGAGGTGGTTCATCTTAGAAGATATTCCTTTGCCGGAATTTCTGGAACAGGCCTTAAAACAGGTGAATTCAGAAGGCTTAGCGATGAAGAAATCAGTTATCTAAAAAGCCTGAACGATGAAAAGACAAGTGGTGAAAAGACAAGTGGCGAAAAGACAAGTGGCGAAAAGACAAGTGGTGAAAAGGCAAGCAGTGTAAAGAAAAGTGGTGAAAATGCAAGTAGTGAAAATGTAAATAGTGAAAAGACAAGTAGTGAAAATGCAAGTAGTGAAAAGTTAAGTAATGAAAGGGCTAGCGCTGAGAAGGAAAATAGTATAAAAATCGGCGCGAAAGCCTTTAGTGATTTAAATATAGAGGATTTAGGCAAGAGTTTTTCTGATACTATTTCCTATGATGATTTGTTAAAGGGGATTAAGGCCGTTATTTTTGACTTTGACGGTACGCTTGCTGATTCTATGTGGATGTGGCCTAGCATAGATGAAGAATATTTAAAGAAATTCGGAATTGAATGCCCTGAAACGCTGCATACTGAACTCGAAGGTAAGAGTCCTAACGAATGCGCAAAGTATTTTCAGGAAAAATTTAATATAAATGAATCAGAAGAAGCAATGATGGATGCCTGGAATGATATGGCTGCCTATAATTATGAGCATAAGGTGTTCTTAAAGCCGGGCGTCGAGAGCTTTTTAAAGAAGCTTAAGGAAAATGGCATAAAGATCGGCATTGGCTCTAGCAATTTTAAGGAGCTGGTTGTTTCAGCCCTTAAAAATAACGGAGTGCTTGAGTATATTGATTCCATCCATGTTTCCTCTGAGGTTCATGCGGGAAAGCCTGCTCCTGATATCTATGAGCTTACTGCAGAAGATCTTGGTGTAAAGCCTAGAGAATGTCTGGTTTTTGAAGATATTGTGCAGGGACTTTTAGCAGGAAAAAGAGCCGGTATGAAGACTGTGGCTGTGTTCGATGAGTGCTCTAGTGAAAAGCAGGAGCTTAATAAGGAAATGTGTGACTATTATATATTTGATACGACTAGTATCATTTATTGATAATATAATTACAATTAGAAAAGAGAAAATATGCAAAAAATTAATATTACCTCAGCTGACTCAGGTCAGACTTTGATTAAGTTTCTTTCAAGATATATGAAGAATGCTCCAAAGAGCTTTTTCTACAAAATGCTTAGAAAGAAGAATATCGTTTTAAATGGCAAAAAGAGTGATGGCACCGACATGGTAAAGATGGGCGATGAGATTACCCTTTTCCTTTCAGATGAGACCATTGATAAGTTCCGTGAGGAGGAAATAAAGGATGTCCGCACCAAGAGGCTTAACAGCTACGAAAAGCATGTAAAGAAGCTTTATGGTGATTCGGATAAGACTATTTCTTCTGAAGATCTTGAGGTGCTTTATGAGGATGATGACGTTATCTTTGTAAATAAGCCGGCAGGAGTTCTTTCTCAAAAGGCTGATAATGCAGATGTTTCCATTAATGAAGTAATAATTGATTATGTAAGGGAAAATGATGAACTTACAGCTACCTCTGTTAAGCCGGCTATCTGTAACAGACTTGATAGAAATACAAGCGGAGTTATTTCAGCTGGTAAATCCATTACTGGTCTTAAGGCGCTCTCTTATATGTTCAAGGCAAGAAGCGTAAAGAAATATTACCGCACTATTGTAATGGGAAAGTGCGATAGAAAGGGCATTCTTGAAGGAAGACTCTACAAGGATGAAGAAAATAACAAGGTTACTGTAGAGATAGTAAGTGGGAAGGAAAGCGCGGCTGATGGTAATTCCTTTGATGCCTTTGGTGAGGGGGCTGCAAATAGCGAAGATACTAGGGAGTTTGTTCCTGTTAAAATCAGCATCGAGCCTCTTTTTGTTAGTGATAGCTATTCTTATCTTGAAATAGAGCTTATTACCGGTAAGTCTCATCAGATAAGAGCTCAGCTTGCTTCAATCGGAAATCCTGTCATCGGTGATTTTAAATATGGAAACAGAAATGCCAATATGGCCTTCCTTGAAAAGCAGCACGGCGGTGCTCTTAAGGGAAAAATCAAGCCTGATATGTTCCTTCATGCATACAAGCTTGTAATGCCTGAAATTGAAGAGCTTGAAGAAAGAGCAGAGAGCATTAAGCTTAAATTAAAGGAAATCCCTGATGTTTCAGCTGCCATCAGAACAGGTGAAATAGATGAGGAAGATATGAATCTTGCAGGCGTTGACTGGAAGAAGCTTGAAGAGATAAGCGGCTGGGATATTATTGCACCTCTTCCTGATTACTTTAAGAGAGCTCTTGAAATTATTCAGGCAGCTAAATAGAATTGGAGATTTTTATGGGCAGATTTCATAAGGGTGACAAAGGCTATATCAAGCATCTTAAGATGCTTAGAATTGGACTTTGCATTTCACTTTTAGTATGCGGTTTTATCATTTTGATGGTAGGTCAGACAAATTTAATTGCTGAAAAATTAAAATATGTTTTTGTTTTAGCGGCTGTTTTTTGTCTGCTGCCTGCGTGTAAGGAATTCGTTGAGCTTGTTACCATATGGGGCTTTAAGGAGCTTCCTGAAGACGTTTATAAGAGCATTGATAAGGCTGCAGAAAGTAAAAAGAAGCTTGTCATTTATTATGACAATGTAATGACCTCTAACATGCATGTAATGAACATTCAGTGTATTGTCATGAATGAAGGTGCAGTTTTATGCCTTGTTAAGGAAAAGAAGGATAAAAAGACCGAAGAGACAGTAAAGCATGTTCAGGAGTATATTACTGAGGAAATGAAGAAGAGAATGCTAGAGGGTTCGGTCAGCGTATATAAGGAGCCGGAGCAGTTTATTAAGCATATCGGAAGACTTGTTGATGCTAAGCCGGCGGCAGATCTTAAATCTTTTATTCATTCGACCATCATGTGATTTTTATGGAAATTGATTCTTATTGAGGGGGAATTATGGGGTACTGGAATTCAAGAGGACTTAGGGGCTCTGGCCTTGAAGAGCTGATTAACATTACCAATGAAAAGTATAGAGAGAAAAAATTAGCGCTTGTTCAGAAGATTCCAACGCCCATAACACCTATTGAATTTGATAAGGAATCTAGGAGAATTTCCGTAGCTTATTTTGAGAAGAAAAGTACAGTTGACTATATCGGTGTAGTTCAGGGCTATTCTGTATGCTTTGATGCTAAGGAATGCGACGATGCAAATAATACCTTTGCTCTAAAAAACATACATGAGCATCAGTTTCAGTTCATGAAGGAATTTGAGGAGCAAAACGGCATAGCCTTTTTAGTTATCTTGTACACCAGGACCTCTCAGTTTTATTACATGAGGTTTTCTGAGCTTAAGAAATTTTGGGAAAGAGCAGAAAACGGAGGAAGAAAGAGTTTTAGATTTAATGAGCTAGATGAAGGTTTTCTCTTTGAAAGTCCTGACGGCGCTCTTGTGCCTTATTTAAAGCTTCTTCAGAGGGATATCGAAGGAAGAGATTGACCTTAAGCCCGTATTTTTAGATATTTTGCTTGCATTTACTGCGCAAATTGGGTAGAATACTATATGTTTTACTTTTTTTATAAATGAAAATAAGCAAAAAAGTGTAAGATTGGAGAAAAAATGATAAATAAAAGATTTGTACTTACATTAGTTACAGGAATACTTTCAGCTACCGTGCTTTCATCATGCGGTAAAATTACATCCACAGATTCTACAAGCGTTAATAGTACTGCTGCAGCAGAAGTTACTACTACAAGTGCTGATGCTAGTTCGCCTGCAAGTGAACCTGATGTAACTGTAGATATGTCATCTATCGTTTCATCACTTAATGAGAATACTACTGAAGCAACTGTTTATTCGGATGATTATAGAGATGCATTCTCTAAGGAGACAAAGGAATTTGTAAGTGAAATGGGACGCGGCGCTGCAAAGATAGAGCATCTTGTGCTTGAAAAGGAACTCTCTACTGAGATTATTGATGCAATCGGCAAGGTAAATGCTGGTGCAACAGAAAAAACTAATTCAATGCTTGAGCAGTTTGATGCTATGAGCACTGATGGAACAATCAGCTATGTAGAAGAGATGACGGTCAATAGAGCAGATGATAAAATTATCAGTATTTTCATCCAGGAATATATTTATTCTGGTGATGATATGATGATGGGACTTTCTGCTATCAATATCGATCCTAAGACCGGTGAATTCTTTGATTCAAATGATATTATAAGCAGTGATGAAATAATTGGAGTAATAGTTAAAGAGCTTGTTATACAAAATCATGATATTTCAAATTTCTTAACATATAGAGAAAATGATGAAGGACCTACAGTTCAGGAGAAAATCGAAGCAGCTGTTAAAGCTGGCAATCTTCAGGTTTCGCTTACTTCTGATGCAGCTATAATTTATATCGACGAGAATTTCTTAGGTACTCATAACTATGGAAATTATCAGATAAATATACCATATTCTGAGTATCCAGACCTTTTGAACGAAAGATTTTTCAAGTAAAAAGGCGTTAAAATTACTGTCTTGACGAAAGATGAGAAATGTCTTATAATTAAGTATTGTGTTAAATGTAGCCATTTAAACATAAAAATATTTTTATTGAATTTGAAAGGATGAAAGATGAGTAAGAGATTATTGCATACGCCTGATGGCGTGATGGATATTTATAATGGACAGTGTGAAAGGAAGCATGTATTAGTAACTAAGATCCTCCACCAGATTCATCTCCATTCTTTTAAAGATATACAGACTCCTGTATTTGAATATTTCGATGTATTTAATCAGGGCAATCAGTCACTTTCTTCAAGGGAGATGTACAAGTTCATTGACAGAGACGGCGATACAATGGTATTAAGACCTGATATCACGCCTTCTATCGCAAGAGCTTTTGTTAAATATTTTTCAGAGGAAAAGCTTCCTGTAAGATTTTCTTACAAGGGAAATACTTATATCAATCATAAGAATTACCAGGGAAAGCTCAAGGAGCAGACTCAGATAGGCGCAGAGCTTATCAATGATGATTCAGTTTTTGCTGATGCAGAAATGATCATTCTTACAGTTGAGTGCCTTAAGGCAGCAGGCCTTTCTGATTTTCAGGTAGAGCTTGGACATGCAGGCTTTTTCTCAGGCCTTATTAAAGAGGCAGCATTTGATGAGGATACAGTAATCGAATTAAAGAGCCTTATCGAGAATAAGAATTATTTCGGTATTGAAGAGCTCTTATCTGATAAGCAGATATCAAATGAGCTTAAGAAGGTATTCGTAAAGCTTCCTGAAATGTTCGGACAGGCTCAGACAATTTACGATGCTCTTGCAGTTGTTCATAATGAAGAGTCAAGGGCAGCTCTCGAAAGAATTGAAAAGATATATGATATTTTAAGACTTACAGGAAATGATGCTTATGTTTCTTTCGATTTAGGAATGCTTTCAAGCTATGATTATTATACAGGCATCATTTTTAAGGCATATACATATGGTACCGGTGATGCTGTTATTACCGGCGGACGTTATGACAACATGATAAGCAAGTTCGGAAAGAATGCACCTGCTATTGGCCTTGCAGTTATGGCAGACGAGCTTCTTTCAGCACTTAACAGACAGAAAATCAAATATGATTTAAAGGATGACGACATCCTTATTCTCTATTCAGAAGAAAGAATTAGCGAAGCAATTGCAAAGGCTAATGAACTTAGAAATTCAGGAAGCTGCGTAAATCTTCTTGAGACTTCACATCCAGAGCTTAGCGGAATTGATTTTTCAAAGCAAAAGGCTCATATTGATGTAGTTCATGGTGCTGATGAAGCAGATGAGAAGCTTATGGCATATGCTAAGAGAGCTGAGGCATCTGACGTTTATGTTTTTGTTTAAATCTTTAGATGATAGGAGAAAAAAATGAGATATATTACTTTTGCTCTTGCAAAGGGCAGACTTGCAAATAAAGCAATGGAAATGCTTTCAAATATCGGTATTGATTGTGAGGAAATGAAGGATCCAGATTCAAGAAAGCTCATCTTTACAAATGAGGAGCTAAAGATGAAGTTCTTCCTTGCAAAGGCACCGGATGTTCCAACTTATGTTGAGTATGGAGCTGCTGATATAGGTATTGTCGGAAGAGATACTATCCTTGAAGAAGGCAGAAAAATCTATGAAGTGCTTGACCTTAATATGGGAAAGTGCAGAATGTGCGTAGCTGGTCCTAAGGAAGCAGCCGAGCTTTTAAAGCACGGTGAGAGAATCAGAGTTGCTACTAAGTATCCTAATATTGCAAAGGATTACTTTTTCAATAAAAAGCATCAGACCGTAGAAATCATCAAGCTTAATGGTTCTATTGAGCTTGCACCGATTGTTGGGCTTTCAGAGGTGATCGTAGACATCGTTGAAACAGGTACAACTCTTCGTGAGAATGGCCTTGATGTGCTTGAGGAGGTTTGTCCTCTTTCAGCTAGAATGGTAGTAAATGAAGTTAGCATGAAGATGGAGCAGGAAAGAATTGCTAAGGTAATCAATGGCCTTAAAGGTCTCCTTGCTAATGATAATAAATAATTTAATAGTAATGTTTAAATAGTTCAAATTAATTTTGATAAGATTAGAAGAGTTGATTTGTATGTAAATAGATTGTATAAGCTGATTTCTGCTAGGGATAGATTATCTGATAGAATATCTGATATAATATCTGGCTTAGGAATTATAAATCGGATTATCGATTATGGTAGAAAACTAGCTTTAGGAGGATATTATGAGAAAGGTCAAGTTAACGGCACAGACAAAGAAGAATATCTTACAGGATCTCTTAAAGAGAAGTCCGAACCAGTATCCAGAGTATGAGGCTACTGTTAAGGAAATTCTTGATAATGTTAGAACAAATGGCGATAAGGCGGTATTTGATTACACAAAGAAGTTTGATAAGGCTGATATAAATGCAGGTAATGTAAAGGTTACAGATGCAGAAATTGAAGAGGCATATAAGAAGGTAGATCCAAAGGTTGTTGAAGTAATAAAGGTGGCAATTAAGAATGTTACTGCTTATCACGAGCTTCAGAAGAAGACAAGCTGGATCACTACAGAGGATAATGGTATTATTTTAGGCCAGAAGGTTACACCTATCGGCGTTGCTGGTATTTATGTACCAGGCGGAAAGGCTGCTTATCCTTCTAGCGTTGTTATGAATATTGTTCCTGCAAAGGTTGCAGGAGTTAAAAAGATAATTATGTGTACTCCTTGTAATGCTGAGGGCGTAGTTTATGAGGGAACTCTTGTAGCTGCTCACGAGGCTGGAGTTGATGAGATCTATAAGGTAGGTGGAGCTCAGGCTATTGGTGCCATGGCTTTTGGTACAGAGTCTATTCCTAAGGCTGATAAGATCGCAGGTCCTGGTAATATTTATGTAGCTCTTGCAAAGAAGGCTGTATTTGGTTATGTGAGCATTGATTCTATTGCCGGCCCATCAGAGGTTATGTGTCTTGCTGATGAAAGTGCAAATCCACGCTACGTTGCTGCAGATCTTCTTTCACAGGCAGAGCATGATCAGCTTGCTTCATGCATACTTGTTACAACTTCAGAAGAGCTTGCTGATAAGGTAAATGAAGAGATTGAAGGCTTCTTAAAGGTTCTTGAAAGAAGAGAAATCATTCAGAAGTCTATTGATAATTACGGCTATATTTTAGTTGCTGATAATATGGATGAAGGTATTGATGCGGTTAATGACATTGCACCAGAGCACCTTGAGCTTGCAACTAAGAATCCTTTTGAGACAATGACAAAGATAAAGAATGCCGGCGCTATGTTCCTTGGCGAATATGCTAGTGAGCCTCTTGGTGATTACCTTGCAGGTCCTAACCATGTTCTTCCTACAAATGGAACAGCCAAGTTCTTTTCACCACTTTCAGTTGATGATTTTGTTAAGAAGAGCAGCATTATTTACTATTCAAAGGAAGCACTTTTAGCTGCTGCTGACGATGTAATTACCTTCGCAAATGCAGAGGGTCTTACAGCACACGCAAATGCAATAAGAGTAAGAAAAGAAGACAATCAGTAATCCTTTAGGATTATTATATGTATTTAGGAGATGTGGTATTATCTTTTATTAGCTGAGGTGAAAAATGAGTGAGAGAATAGCTACAGTTACAAGAACTACTAAGGAAACTGACATTACGGTTACCATTAATCTTGATGGAAGCGGAAAGGCAAATATTGATACCGGCATCGGTTTCTTTGATCATATGCTGAACGCTTTTGCAAGACATGGACTTTTTGATCTCGATGTTAAAATAAAGGGAGATCTTGAAATCGATCCTCATCATAGCGTTGAGGATTGCGGTATTGTATTAGGTCAGGCAATAAAAGAGGCAGTTGGTGATAAGGCCGGAATCAAACGTTATGGAAGCTTTGTACTTCCAATGGATGAAGCTCTTATTTTTTGTGCTATAGACCTCTGTGACAGACCTTATCTTGGGTTTGATGAGCATTATACAAATGAGCGCTGCGGCAGCTTTGATAATTGTCTTACCAAGGAGTTTTTCTATGCTGTTTCTTATTCAGCAGCAATGAATCTCCATATCAAAGAGCTTTCAGGTGAAAATGATCATCATATCATTGAGGCTACCTTCAAGGCCTTTTCTAAGGCTCTTGATGAGGCGACCACCATCGATCCACGTATTGAAGGTGCTCTTACTACTAAGGGCAAGCTGTAATTCCAGTTTAGTTAAAAAAATAAGTTTTTAGGGAGAGATTATGAAGCTTTTTCCAGCTATTGATATAAGAGGCGGTAAGTGCGTCAGACTTCGCCAGGGCGTTTTTGAAGATCAGAAGGTCTATGCTGATGATCCATATACCATTGCCGAGGAATTTGAAAAGGCAGGTGCTAAGTTCATTCACGTTGTTGATCTTGACGGTGCACTTGAAGGCAGAGGCGTTAATGAGGCTGCCATTGAGGAAATAGGAAAGCATGTTTCTATTCCTTTTGAAATAGGCGGAGGTGTCAGAAGCCTTCAGGATATTGAAAGAAAATTAGGCCTTGGAGCAGCAAGGATAATTATCGGTACAAAGGCAGTTCAGGAGCCTTCATTTGTTAAAAAGGCAATTGAGAGCTTTGGTGCAGACAAGATAGTTGTTGGGATCGACGCTAAGAACGGCCTTGTAGCTACAAGAGGCTGGGAGGATGTTTCAGATCTTACAGCCGCTGATTTTTCTATTTTTATGAAGGAGCTTGGAGTTAAGACCATCATTTATACTGACATTTCAAAGGATGGAATGCTTTCAGGTCCTAATATTTCTAAGACAGTTGAATTAAAGGCTAAGACAGGCATTGACATAATCGCTTCAGGCGGTGTATCTGGAATGAATGATCTTGAAGCCTTAAATGAAGCCGGCGTATTCGGAGTAATTATTGGCAAGGCAATTTATGAAAAGCGCATTGATGTTGCCGAAGCCGTTAAAAAATATGAAGTCTAAAAATTGGTGCAGGAGGAAATGAGTATGGAAAAGAAAAAGATAATTTGCTATTTTAATGCAGAAAACGAGGCTTTTGACAGCGTAGTTAACCATGCTAAGAATTTTGAAACAAGAGGAGCAGATGAGCTCTATCTCTACAATTATTCAAAATTAGAAAATGAATCAGATTATTTCCTTCATGCATGCAGGGAAGTAACTAGAAATGTAGATATTCCGGTTACAGTTGGTGTTCATGTAAGAAAGCTGGAGGAAATTAAGAAGGCCTTCTATACAGGAGCAAAGCATGTCATTATTTCTCTTGACCATCTTCTTGATGGAACTCCATATGACGGCGATGATGAGCTATCAAAGGAAAAGAGAGAAAAAGCATTAGATCTTATTAAGCAGGGCGTTGAGCGTTTTGGTAAGGATGCCATTTTAGTTGAGTATAATGCCGTAAATGAAGAGAAAAATGACAGAGTGCTTAAGATCGATACCTTAAGTGAAGAACTTAAGAATATCGGTGTTTATAGACTTATGCTTAAGCATGTATATATTTCAGGCGGCGTTAAGGAAAAGATCGCTGCATCTAAGCTTCCTGTTATCATTAGAGATTCCCTTATGAGAAACGACATGGAAACTCTTATCAGCATGGATAATGTCGAGGGTGTTGCTACTAACTTCTATGAAGGCAAGGACATCATGGCAGTAAAGAGAAATCTTAAGGAAAATGGAATTAATGTTGATCTTTTTGCTTTTGATTCAAATATAAGTTTTAAGGATCTTAAGACTGATGACAAGGGCCTTGTTCCTGTTGTTGTTCAGGATTATAAGAATAAAGAAGTTCTCATGGTTGCTTATATGAATGAGGAAGCTTTCAATAAGACCTTAGAGTGCGGCATGATGACTTATTATTCAAGAAGCAGACAGGAGCTCTGGCTTAAGGGAGATACAAGTGGTCATTTCCAGTATGTCAAGGAGCTTAGAATTGACTGCGACAATGATACCATTCTTGCTAAGGTCGAGCAGGTCGGTGCTGCCTGCCATACAGGAAACCGTTCATGCTTTTATAGAACTTTCCTTAAGAAGGAATATAGCGAGACAGATGCTTCTACAGTTCTTAAGACAGAATATGACACCATTGCAGATAGAAAGGTGAATCCAAAGGAAGGCTCTTATACAAACTACCTCTTTGATAAGGGAATTGATAAGATCCTTAAGAAGGTCGGTGAGGAAGCTACAGAAATCATCATCGCATCAAAGAATCCGGATAAGGAAGAAATCAAGTATGAGATTGCTGATTTCATGTACCACCTTATGGTTCTCATGGTTCAAAGAGGAATTACCTGGGATGATGTAATGGAAGAACTCTACAATAGAGAGAAGAAGCAGTAATGATCATAATTTCAGTTAATCATATTTACTTTTAATCGTATTTGTGATTATCATATATGTGATTATCGTATATGTGGTTCATTATATTTAAGTCTTTTAGATAAAAAATAAGAAAATTGCTTAAGTGAAAAGTTTATTTCCACTCTAAATAAGAAAATTTGCTTTTTTTAGAAAAAAGTACTTGCATTTTCTTGAAAATGTGTTATAATTTTATGCGGTTTTGTGCGAGGGAAAATTATGCCCATTGTTTCAAAATACAATAATAAACACACAGGAGAGTGAGTTTGGTGCCGTTTCGGTAACGGTTTTCAAAAGTTCGTGCTGCCTGTGGAAGAAAAACCAAATGGAGGATTTATCATGAGTGTTATTACAATGAAGCAGTTACTTGAAGCTGGTGTACATTTCGGACATCAGACAAGAAGATGGAACCCTAAGATGAAGCAGTACATCTACAACGACAGAGGTGGAATTCATATCATCGACCTTCAGAAGTCAGTTGTTAAGTTAGATGAGGCTTATGCAGCAATGAGAAACATTGCAGCAAATGGTGGTCAGATTCTTTTCGTTGGTACAAAGAAGCAGGCTCAGGATGCTATCAAGACAGAGGCAGAGCGTTGCGGAATGTATTACGTAAACGAGCGTTGGCTTGGTGGTATGCTTACAAACTTCAAGACAATCGAGACAAGAATTGCTAGACTTAAGGAAATCGAGAAGATGTCTGAGGATGGAACTTTCGAAGTTCTTCCAAAGAAGGAAGTTATCAATATCAAGAAGGAATGGGACAAGCTTGAGAAGAATATCGGTGGTATCAAGAACATGAAGGCTATCCCTGATGCAATATTCATCGTTGATCCTAAGAAGGAAAGAATCTGCGTTAAGGAAGCACACGCTCTTAACATCCCTCTTATCGGTATCGTAGATACAAACTGTGATCCAGAAGAGCTTGATTATGTTATCCCAGGTAATGATGATGCTATCCGTGCAGTTAAGCTTATCGTTTCTAAGATGGCAGACGCTGTTATCGAGGCAAATCAGGGCGTTTCTGATGCAGAGGCAGAGCAGCCAGTTGAGGCAGCTGAGGCTACAGACGTTGAGGACGCTGTTGATGCTCAGTAATCAGCCGGTTTCTGAGGCAGTACTTAATTTTTAGAGTATATGGTGCTTCAGCCTAACCTTGTTAAGCTGAAGCACGTTTTTTTAGAGAAAATAATAAAATGATATCAAGGAGGATATAAAATGGCTACAGCAGCAGAAGTAAAGCAGTTAAGAGATATGACAGGTGCTGGAATGATGGATTGTAAGAAGGCACTTGATGCAACAAATGGTAATATGGACGAGGCAGTTGAGTTCCTTAGAAAGAAGGGTCTTGCAGCTTCTCAGAAGAAGGCTGGAAGAATCGCAGCAGAGGGTGCTTGCGTAGCATTCGAAGCAGCTGATGGTAAGAGAGCAGCTATCGTTGAAATCAACTCAGAGACAGACTTCGTTGCAAGAAACGAGAAGTTCCTTGACTATGCTAATGCAGTTGCTAAGCAGGCAGCTGAGAGCGATGCAGCAGATCTTGATGCATTCTTCAAGGAGACATGGGCTCTTGATCCTCAGTTCACCGTTGAGCAGCAGCTTTCACAGATGATCTCAGTTATCGGTGAGAACATGCACATCAGAAGATTCGAGAGATTTACAACAGAGACAGGTTATGTTCATACATACATTCATACAGCTGGCCGTGTAGGTGTTATCGTTGAGCTTGAGACAAGCGTTATCAATGATCAGGTTAAGGAGTGCGCTCATGCAGTAGCTCTTCAGATCGCAGCTTTAAAGCCAAAGTATCTTGATGAGAATTCAATCCCAGAGGATTATAAGAAGCATGAGGAAGAAATCGCTCTTGAGCAGATCAAGAATGATCCTAAGATGGCTAATAAGCCAGAGAATATCCTTGCTAATATCATCAAGGGTAAGCTTAAGGCAGAATTCAAGGAGATTTGTCTTGTAGATCAGCCATTCGTTAAGGATGATAAGCAGAGCGTTGGTCAGTATGTTCAGTCAGTTGCTAAGGCAGTTGGTTCACCAATCGCTATCAAGAGATTCGAGCGTTATGAGACAGGTGAAGGTCTTGAGAAGAAGTCAGAGAACTTTGCTGAAGAAGTTGCTAAGCAGATGGGTGCTCAGTAATTCGAAGCTCTAAACTAAATTAGATTTAAATTTCAAGCCGGGATTTTTATAAGTCCCGGCTTTTTTCAAAATGAGGATAATATGCTTGAAAAATTAAAACTTATCCTGACTATAAATAAGACAAAGGTTCAGGAAATTGAAGTTAATGTAATTGACGGTCATATTTACTTTGATTATATCGAAAATGGCAATGTAATATCTAAAAATGAGAGTAATCCGGCCATTAAAGAAGAAAACTGGATTAAAATGGAAGAAGGCCTTGGAATAGAGAATTGGCATCAGTTCTATGATAAAGGCGTTAATGATGATTTCGACGTTTTAAGTCTTCAAAATCAGATTGAAATGTCTTCTTTTGGGAAAGAATGTGATGATGAATTTATAAATAAAGTCATTAATATAAATGATAAAGTGTTCAGTAAGAATCCGAACTGGATTGTTATTGAAAAAAATAGAGGCGATGATGAAATTATTCGCTGCGGCAAAAATGTAATTCCAGTGTCACTGACACGCTTATTTGAAATGCTTGAGATTTTAGTACCGAAGGCTAGTATAATCAGAAGTGACAGGCTTGATAGCCTTGTGCTTATTTATGATAGACATATCAACTCTTCTAATGGAGGCTGGAATTATTCAGAGGTCTTAGTTATAGATAGAGAAAAGGGACGTATTACCTATAACAGCAAAAATACCTATGCTAATGAATCTTCTTCTACCTTTGAGGTGGGGAAGAAATGTCATGATTTACTAGATGAGCTTGATGAAAATATCAAAACCATGAAAAAAACACCGATGCCTATTCGTAATGAAGGAACGCCTATGATGAAAATGCTTGTGCAAAGACATTCCGGTGATTTTAAATCGTATTACTTTAGCTATGATAGATACGGTGTTCCAAAGTTCTGGCATGATGCGGTTAGAAGCATTAAGTCTGAAATAGGACGTGTCATGCCTACCGATATTTTTGATAAAGATATTTATGGTCATGGCTGTAAAAGTGGAGAATATATTTACTGCAGCGTAAGCCTTAATCCTGATGATTCACGGACCTTTTATTATTTAACACTTGATAATAGTCTTATGAGCGGTGATTTAGTAATTGTGGGATTTGGAAAAGAGGATGAAATTACTCTTGGCAGAATTGAAAAAATTGAGTATTATAATAAAGAGAACGTTCCTTACCCTCTTGATAAAATGAAATATATTATTAGGAAGGCAAGCTATGATGATCTGGCCAAGTTTTTATTTAAAGATGGCCAATAATTAATTTTTTAGGAGGAATTATGAATAATAGACCAGTTGGACGTGAAAAACACGTTACAGAAGGTGGAAAGGGAGTAAACCGCAGAGGTAGTTCTGTCGGCGGAAATGGTGTTGGCGGAAATGGTAGCAGGCCGAATAGTAATTCTGGCAAATCAGGGGGAAGAGCACCTATTAAAAAGCCTAATGGAAGCTCATCAGGAAGCGTTCCTGGCATGGGCATGAGCGGTCTTGGTGGTTCGGGCGTAAGGCGCGGTGGATCAATGGGCTGTCTTATTTTAGTTATTATTGTGCTGATATTATTCCTTTTATTTACAAAGTTAGGCAGAAGTCTTTTATCTGGCTTCTTATCAGCATCTTCTTCTGGGGATTCAGGTTATAGCATTTCTTTACCTGATTTTACTAATACCTCGAATTCAAGTTCCGGATGGAATTTGGAGAACAATACTGGAAGCCTTGATAAGTCAGTTGCTTCTGGTAGCAGAGCTAAGTATACTTCTATTAAGGGAAATGGCGGAGACGTTGTTACTTTGATGGTCTACCTTTGCGGTACAGACCTTGAAGCTAAGTACAGCATGGCTACTAATGACCTTACAGAGATGACAAAGGCTACTATTAGCGATAATGTAAATCTTCTTGTTTATACTGGTGGATGTACCAAGTGGAAGAATAATATAGTTTCAAACGACACTAACCAGATTTACAAGGTTGAAAACGGCGGTCTTAAGGTGCTTGAAGCTGATCTTGGTGAAAAGCCTATGACTGATCCTGATACCTTATCATATTTCATTAAATATTGTAAAAATAATTATCCGGCAGACAGATATGATCTTATTTTCTGGGATCACGGCGGCGGATCTATTACAGGCTATGGCTATGATTTAAAGTTCCCTAAGAGTGGTTCTATGACACTTTCTGGTATTAATAAGGCCCTTAAGGACGGCGGTGTTAAGTTTGACTTCGTTGGCTTTGATGCCTGCCTCATGGCTACTATGGAAACTGCTTTAATGCTTAATGATTATGCAGATTATCTCATTGGTTCAGAGGAAACTGAACCAGGTATCGGCTGGTATTATACTGACTGGCTTACTAAGCTCTCAGCAAATACTTCAATGCCAACAATCGAAATCGGAAAGAATATCTGTGATGATTTCGTTGATGAATGTAATAAGACCTGCAGAGGTCAGCAGACAACTCTTTCTGTAATCGACCTTGCTGAGCTTGCAAGTACTGCTCCTGATAAGTTTACTGCTTTTGCTGAGTCAATCAGCTCACTCATTACTAATAAGGATTATACAACTGTATCTACTGCAAGAACCGGAGCAAGAGAGTTTGCTACATCTTCAAGAATCGATCAGGTCGATCTTGTAGATCTTGCTAATAATATGGGTACTGCTGAGGGTAAGGCTCTTTATGAGGCACTTCTTTCAGCGATTAAGTACAATAAGACATCTAGTAACATGACTAATGCGTATGGTCTTTCAATCTATTTCCCATATAAGAAGCTCGGAAATGTAGATAATGCTACAAATACTTATGAGAGCATTGGTATGGATGAGAGCTATACTAAGGCTATTCAGCAGTTTGCAAGCCTTAATGCAACAGGTCAGATCGTTACAGGTGGTAGCAGTGCCGGAACAGATTCACTTCTTAACTCACTTTTTGGTGCAGCTATGGGAGGATCTTCTAATAATGGTGCTGGCAGCTCACTTGGTTCTGAAGCTGTTGGAGCAATTATTGACAGTCTCTTTAGTGACAGTTCTGCTGGTACTTCATCAGACAGCCTTCTCTCAGGCATAGGTCTTTCATCTATTGCTTCAAGCTTCCTTACTTCTGGTAAGGTTCTTAGCAATGAAGACCTCAAGGCTTACTTTACTGACACTAAGAATGTTTTCGATGCAACAAAGCTTAAGTTTACCGAGGAAGACGGTGAATATAAGATTAAGCTTTCAGAGGATCAGTGGAAGCTTGTTGAGACAGCAGATAAGAATATATACTATGATGATGGTTCAGGCTATGTGGATCTTGGCTATGATAATCTTTTTACCTTTGATGATGCAGGAAATATGATCGCTGATACCGATAAGGACTGGATTTCTATTAATGGTCAGCCTGTTGCTTACTATCACCTTACAACTCAGGGAACTTCTGATGATTATACAATAATTGGAAGAGTACCAGTGCTTATTAACGGCGATAGATCAAATCTTATTCTTGTATTTGATTCAGCTAATAAGGATGGATTCATTGCTGGTTACGCCCTTGATTATAGTGAGTCAGGTGATACTCTTGCCGTTGCGAAGAATGCTACACAGCTTGAATATGGTGATACCATTGATTTCCTTTGCGATTACTGGACATATTCAGGAACATTTAAGGGAAGCTATAAGCTAGGTGACCAGATGGTTGTATCAGATGATAAGCTTACTATCAGCAATACAAATGTAGGAGATAGCAATGTAAAGATCACCTATAGATTTACAGATATTTATAATAGATATTACTGGACAGATGCCATTACAAAGTAATTTGATTTTGATTTAATTGTTATTATTATTAGAATTATTATCAGAATTATTATCAGAATTATTATTAGAATTATTATTAGAATTATTATCAGAATTATTTGCTTTATTTTTGGTAGATGAAAATAAGTAATGTTTGCTAAATAAGTAAATAGAATTAAAAAAAGCTATATGAGCGGGGAACTCATATAGCTTTTTGATTTGCTTAAATTTAAATCAAACAAATGATTAATCGAAAGGTATTATATTTAACAAGCAAGGTTTAATTACTGATAATTAAAGTTTGCTGTATAACCTGATGAGTAATCAGCTGTTTCATTTGAAACTGTATAGCCTGAAGAATAATCAGCAGTCTCGTTTGTTGCATAATCAATAACGCCTGCATCTGCACTAGCTTCAGCAGTAGTATCTGTAGAAGATGAATCAGTAGCGGTCTGTTCATTTGCTGCCTGGAAATCCTTATATGTAACAAGGATATTCTTCTTTAAGAAGGTAGTAGGTTTGCCGCAGATTTCGCAATATCTTGCGTTAGATGGACATGGATGCTGGTTCTTATGGATTTCGTTTCCATCAGCATCGGTTTCTACATCACCTTCACAGTAATTGTAAATGTCTGATCCACAGATACGACAGAAGATAGCTTTTTCGCTGAATTCTTCATTACCACAGATTGGGCATTTTGTCATTTTGTAATTTTCATCAAATGGAACACCATCATTATAAAACATACGATTACCTCCTATTGGGTTATTTTAAGAGTTTGATGCCACCTATAAGTGGAAGAGGTTGTTCTTCTCCGTTAACTGCACTGATAATTCCTAATACTGCGAATATTACTTCGAAAACATAAAAAATTGATCCGAGTAGTGGAATAAAGCCAACGATAGCAGAACCTATAACGCATACTATTGCAAGTACAAGACCCTGATTAAGATGGAACTTGCATTCCTCCCTGTTACCTATAGCAAAGGCAACGATCCATCCGATAAAGGTAACGTAAGCAACAATATTTGTCACTTTATTATCCATATTTCCTCCTTCTGGTTAAAGGCAGCAACTAGGTTGAATATAATATTTCAATGAAAGCGCTTACTTTTGACCAAAATAAAAAAATGTATTTAAAAATACATTAGTCAGTATATCACAAAAATTAAAAAAAGTAAACCAAAACTTTTGTGCAAAACGCTAAGATAAAAATTCTATATTTCTTGATTTTTCGGTGAAAATTTGGTAAAATAGAGTATTGTGGGCTATATAATAAGTGCTTTTTGCCTATGTAAAAAGCCTTTATATCATTGTCGAGGTGATGTCGGATTCCTTATATGGTAACAGTATAAAAGGATACGCATAACCGTACATTGTACGGCAGTATGACAAGGCGGGCTTTATCCCATCACCTAAAGGTATGGGTTTTCGCCCGTGGGTCATTCATAAAGGCAAATAGTAAAGATAATGCTTTACAGTCAAAAGTTAAAAAGTATTATGTAGTAAGGATACTTTAAGAAATAAATTATAAATATGGAATGGTGATAAAATGATTTCAGATAATAGTGAGCAGCTTGTAGATTGCTGGCCGGATGAGGCGGAGCTTGAAAAATTAAGTCCGATGATGAAACTTTATATCAGTACAAGAAAGCAATATCCGGATTGCCTGCTTTTTTACAGACTTGGTGATTTTTATGAGCTTTTCTTTAATGATGCAGTGACCGCATCTAGAGAACTTGAGCTTGCACTTACAGGAAAGGCATGCGGCCTTGAAAGACGTGCTCCGATGTGCGGTGTTCCTTTTCATGCAGTTGATACTTATATTTCAAGACTTGTTGAAAAAGGCTATAGAGTTGCAATATGTGAGCAGGTCGAAGATCCAAAGCAGGCTAAGGGACTCGTTAAGCGTGCGGTTATTAGAATTGTTACCCCTGGAACAAATTTAGATCAGGGTGCAATGGATGATTCAAAGAATAATTATCTTTGCTCGATTTTCTGTGTAAATCAGGAGGGAAAGGACGTATTCGGCGTTTCCTATGTAGATATTTCTACCGGTGATTTTTATGTTACAGAGCTTGAGTCAGCTAAGCTTGTTACTGATGAAATTGATAAGCTTGAGCCAAAGGAGCTTTTGTGCTGCCCTGAGATCGAGCTTTACGGAATTGCTTTATCTGAGCTAAAGCATAGACATGATTTTGTAGTTACTAGTCTTTCAAATGCCTATTTTGATACAGATGATGCGGCTAAAGAACTAACTGCACATTTCCATAAAAAATCTGTTCTTGAGCTGGGTCTTGCTGGATATTCTTCTGGTATTTCATGTGCTGGGGCGATTCTTCGCTATCTTCATGAGACACAGATGAATGAGCTCGGTAATATCGATGAGCTTGTTACCTATAAGTCTGGCAAGTACATGATTTTAGATTCTGCAACTAGAAGAAATCTTGAGCTGACAGAGAATATGCATGATGCAGGAAAGAAAAATACGCTTCTTTGGGTGCTTGATAAGACAAAGACAGCTATGGGAGCAAGACTCCTTAGAAATACCGTTCTGCAGCCTCTTATTGACTCAAATGAAATTAATGATAGACTTGATGCCATTGAAGAGCTTAATAAAAATATGGTGACAAGGGAAGAAATCAGAGAATATCTCTCTAGGATCCATGACCTTGAAAGAATAATGGTAAAGATCAGCTATAAGAGTGCTAATGCTAGAGATCTTTTGTCTTTTGGAACTTCAATAAAGATGCTTCCTGATATCATTCTTCAGGCTAAGGAGCTTAAGGGTAATAGATTATCTAAACTTGCAGAAGAAATTGATTCCTTAAGCGATCTTGAAAATATGATTTCTCAAAGCATAAACGAGGATGCTCCTTTAGTTATTAGAGAAGGTAATCTTATAAAGGCAGGATTTAATTCAACCGTTGATGAGCTAAGAAGTGCCAGGACAAATGGTAAGGAGTGGCTTGCAAAGCTTGAAGAGGAGCAGCGTAATCTTACAGGCATTAAGGGACTTAAGGTTAAATACAATAATGTATTTGGTTATTATCTTGAGGTTACTAATTCTTATAAAAATCTTGTTCCAGAGAGCTGGGAGCGTAAGCAGACGACAGTTAATTCTGAGCGTTATACCATTCCAGAGCTTAAGGAGATTGAAAATAAGATCTTAACTGCTCAGGATAGATTAAATGAAATTGAGTATGAGATTTTTAGCTCGGTCAGAGATAAAATAGCTGAGAATTCAATGAGAATCCAAAAGACTGCAAAGGCTTTAGCAGCTCTTGATGTTTATTGTTCACTTTCTTATGTGGCTGAGCATTTTAATTTTGTAAGACCTGTATTTAATAATAAGGGCTATCTTTCAATTAAGGGCGGAAGACATCCTGTTATTGAAAAAGTAATTAAGAGGGAGGGCTTTATTCCTAACGACCTTACTCTTAATGATTCTGAAGATAGAGTAGCGATAATCACAGGTCCTAACATGGCAGGTAAATCTACCTACATGCGCCAATGTGCACTTATTGTCATTATGGCTCAGCTCGGCTCTTTTATTCCAGCTGATAGTGCAGATCTTTGTATTGTTGATAGAGTATTTACGAGAGTAGGCGCCTCAGATGACCTTGCTAGCGGAAGAAGTACCTTTATGGTAGAGATGAGCGAGGTTGCTAATATTCTTAAAAATGCTACTAGAAATAGTCTTCTTATTCTTGATGAAATAGGCAGAGGTACCTCTACCTTTGACGGACTTGCGATTGCCTGGGCTGTTACAGAGTATATTCTTAAAAAGAACAGGATAGGTGCGAAGACACTTTTTGCAACCCATTACCATGAGCTTACAGAGCTTGAAGGAAAGCTTCCTGGAATTAAGAATTATAATATTGCTGTAAGAGAAAATGGAAAGGATATCGTATTTCTTAGAAAAATAGTAAAGGGCGGAGCCGATAAGAGCTATGGTATCCAGGTAGCTAGACTTGCAGGACTTCCTGAGGAGGTACTCGAGAGAGCTTCTGAGCTTGTTGAGCAGCTCTCCAGTAGTGATTTAGCTGATAATGCCAGAATTATCAGTGAGGCTGCTGGAATTAAAGGAAATAAAAAGGGACAGAAGGCAGAAAAGCCTTGCTTTGATGGGCAGTTTTCTCTTTTTTCTGCTAATGGAGCTGAAAATACTGGTAATGCGTCAGGGGCTGGTAATTCAGAAAACGTTTTAGAAGAGAGCGTTTCTGTTTCTGCAAATTCAACTGAAAGAGAAGTGCTTGAAGAGCTTAAAATGCTTGATGTAGATAATTTAAGAGGCGTTGAGGCTATTCAGATTCTTGATGAACTTAAGCAGAAGCTTAAGACGGTTTAAATACGGTTTAAAGACATTTCAAAGCTTGATAAGCTTTTAATCGATATTTGTTTTGAAAGGAAATGTAATGGCAAAGATTAATATTCTTGATGATGAGACTATCAATAGAATAGCGGCGGGCGAAGTTGTTGAGAGACCGTCTAGCGTTGTTAAGGAACTTGTTGAAAATGCTATTGATGCTGGTGCGACCTCTGTAAGCGTTGAAATAAAAGACGGTGGCATTAGCTATATCAGAATCACTGATAATGGCAGTGGTATTGAAAAGGGCGACATTAAGAAAGCTTTTATGAGACATGCTACTAGTAAAATTGATTCTGGTGCATCGCTTTTAGATATTCATAGCCTTGGTTTTAGAGGTGAGGCGCTTTCAAGTATAGCAGCTGTTTCAAAGGTTACCCTCATTACAAAGACAGAGAATGAAGAAATGGGCTCTAAGTTTGTTATTGAAGGCGGTATTCAGAAGGAGTTTTCTGAAACCGGCGCAAATAATGGTACAAGCTTTATTGTTGAGAATCTTTTCTTTAATACACCTGTTAGAAGAAAGTTTCTTAAAACTGCTACAACTGAAGGAACCTATGTTAGTGAGCTGATGGAGAGACTTGCAGTTTCTTATCCGGAGGTTTCTTTTGAATATATCAATAATTCAAGGCAGATACTTCATACAAATGGTTCTGGTAGCCTTAAGGATGCAATTTACAGCGTTTATGGCCGTAACATTTCTAATAATGTTGTCGAGGTAAAGGGGATACGCAATAATAACGGTGAAATGAAAATAAGCGGTTTTGTCGGAAAGCCTGTTGTTATGCGCGGAAATAGAAATCTTGAGAATTTCTTTGTAAATGGCAGATATATTAAGGATGCAGTGGCTTCTAGATCCTTAGAGGATGCTTTTAAGCCTTATGCAATGAAGCATAAGTATCCTTTTGCTGTTCTCATGATTGAAGCAGATCCTGACATGGTGGATGTAAATGTGCATCCGCAGAAGAAAGAGGTACGTTTTAGTGATACTCAGACGCTTTATTCTTTGATTTTCCACTCTGTTGGTGCAGCGCTTGCAAATAGCGATAGAATAAAGGATATGAACGGTGATGAGAGATTTTCCTCTGTGCTAGAGAGAAACGCAAGTGAATCTGATAAAGCAAATAATAGCTCAAATTGTGATGACAATAACAGCGTAAATAATAGTGCAAATAATAGTGTAAATAATAGCGTAAATAATAGTGCAAATAGTAAAGCAGATACTTCCTTTGAAAGTATATTTAATAGTGGAAGCAGCCTTGTAAGTAAGGTTTTTGACATGACCGATAATTACTCACCTGCTAATAATTCTAATAACGTTAATTTAAATAATACTAATTCTATTAGCGCTGATTTAAATAATACTAATTCTATTAATAGTAATTATAATAACAGTAATTATACCAGCTTTTCTTTAAATGACAGTGTTTTAAAGGAAGCAGAAAAGAATATCGGAGCTATTTTTGAAAGTGCATCGGCTGATTTTTCGAAAGCTTCTACAAGCGATGATTATAATCAGAATTTAAATGCTGAAGATAGAAATGTTGAAAAAGAAGGTACGGAAAGCGCTAAATATGCGGATTCCTCTTTTAGGGAAGATTTTACAAATAAAGAAAATCCTGTAAATTCAGCTTTTGAAGGTAATATGGCATCTGAAAGTACCTCAAATACTGACTTTTCTGATTCTAAAAATGATGGTTTTGCAAAGAATCCTGATTTTGATAGTGTTTCAGAAAATGGTGCAGATAGGAATGTTCAAAACACTGGTGTTTCAGAGCTTAACATGGCAAAGGATGAAGTTTTTAAAAATCTTGACGCTGCTTTTTCAGAAGCTAGTAACAGAAGTGATATTAATTCTCAGCAGGTACTATCCTGCGTTTCTGATGCAGAAATGGCTGATATGGCAAAGCAGGAGGAGCTTGATAAGGAATTTATGAATAGTGCTTCTGCTGATAATTACAGGATTGTTGGACAGATTTTTAAGACCTATATTATTGTTGAGATGAAGAATCAGCTCTTTTATATCGACCAGCATGCAGCTCATGAAAAGATTATTTTTGAGAGGCTCATGCATAAGGATGATAATAAGCCGTACGCTTCTCAGCTTATCAGCCCGCCTAAGATAATTACTCTTACAGCAAGAGGACATGAAGCCATTAAGACCTGTAAGAAGGACCTTGAGTTCCTTGGCTTTGAAATTTCTCCTTTTGGAGGAAATGATTATAAGATCACTGCTGTTCCTGCTGATATGTACGGAATTGACATTGATACCTTTATTTTGAATTTAGTTGATGGCTTCTCTGGGGGCTATCTTCCAATGGGCAAGAACGACCTTATTAGACAAAGACTTGCTACCATTGCCTGCAAGGCGGCAATTAAGGGAAATCAGAAGAGAGAAATGAATGAGATGAAGACTCTTGTGGCCGAGCTTTTAAAGCTTGAAAATCCTTATCATTGCCCTCATGGCAGACCTGTAATTATCTCGATGACCAGATACGAAATGGAAAAGAAATTTAAGAGAGTTGTTTAAATGAAAGAAAAATTAGTTGTTATTGCAGGGCCTACAGCGGTCGGAAAGACTTCCATTTCCATAGCTGCTGCAAAGAGGCTTAATGCAGAAATAATAAGTGCAGATTCGATGCAGGTTTATAAATACATGGATATCGGAAGTGCAAAGATAAGACCTGAAGAAATGCAGGGAGTCAGGCATTTTCTGGTAGACTGCATTGAACCTACGGAAAATTATGACGTTGCGCGTTTTAAAGAAATGGCTGGTGAAGCCATGTCTGAAATAAGGAAAAACGGACATATTCCTTTGATAGTTGGAGGCACGGGCTTTTATATTCAGGCTGTGACTAAAAATATTGAGTTTTCCGATAATTCAGGTGCAAGCAAAATAAGAGATGAAATCTATGAAAGAGCTAAAAATGAAGGAAATGAAGAAGTGTATAAGGAGCTTTTAAGGCTTGATCCTGAGGCTGCTGAAAAAATACATCCGAATAACCTTCAACGCATGGCTAGAGCCATTGAATATATAACTCTTACTGGTGAAAAATTCTCTGAAATGAATAAAAGAGAAGGTCTTAAGGAATCTCCTTATGATCTGAGCTACTTTGTTCTGACCAAAAACAGGGAGCAGCTCTATAAGGATATTGAGTATAGAGTTGATCTTATGCTTGAAGATGGACTTATTGCTGAGGTAATGAGGCTTGTAAGGCTTGGGGTTAAAAAGGATATGACCTCCATGCAGGGACTTGGCTATAGGGAAATGTATGATTTTGCGGCTAAGATGCTTTCTATGGGCATTAAAGAAGATGAGGCATCGTTTGAAAATGTAAAAAAGTTAGCTGTTAAGGAGGCTTCTTTAATGGATGAGTTAAATGGTATCATCTATGCCATAAAAGAAAATACAAGGCATTATGCAAAGCGCCAGATGACCTGGTTCCGTAGAGAAGCAGCTAGGGGAGAATGCATTTTTATTGACAAGGATAAATTTTCATCGAATGATGAAATTCTTGAATTTATGGCTGCTAAGGTAGGCATCTGAATTAAAACTAATAAAGGCGGTTTTTTATAATGGAGAATTTTACAGAAACTGAGCAGGCTAAGCTGGATATGCTCACCGGCGGAAGTAAAAAGGCCAATTATATTGGCGGAATTATATTTGCAATTATTATGTCTGCTTTCATGATTTTAGTAGATGTAATTGACAGGGCGGTGTTTGTTGATGGCGCACCTGATAGCGGAACTAAGGGCTTTCATTTCGAGATGATTGTTGTAGCTATAGTTTTCATTGTGCTTGCATTTTTTACCGAAAAGGTGCTTGTCAGTAAGTTCCATGCAAAGCCTTTTAGACTTTATGTTACCTGTATCTTAGGAATGCTTGTAATAATGCTGATTCTTATTTTTATTGGCATGGCAAATGATAAGAAAATAAGCGGTGCTGAGGAAGTTGTTGAAAATATTTATTATACCTATTCACTTGCTATTTTTGCAGAAATATTCCTGCTGCTTCTTTACAGAATTGTATTTCACATAATTAAGTCGATTTATGTGCGCTCTTTCCAGAGAAAGGAAGCTAGAAAAATCATAAGAGATGCAAATATAGCTTATAGAAATTCACATCCTGTGAAGACAAAGAACCGCAGTGCTACTAAGAAGAAGCGCAGAAAGTAAAATTATATGAAAAGCAAGTGAAATAAGGCATTTGCATAAAAAAGCATGTGAAATATGGAATTTGCATGAAAAACAAGTGAAATAAGGAATTTGTATGAAAAAATGCTCTTTAGGGCAAAGGATACTGAAAGAAGTAAAGTAAAGAAAGATAAGTAAAGAAAGAAAAGAAAGTAAAGGTAAGGAAAATGATAGATTTAAATGCTGAATATCTGAAGATGGGTATTGATAAAAAGGTAATAGACTTTGTAAATAAAAATGAGAAGAAGGTAAAAGAGAGATTTGAGAAGATCGATGAGGTTGCAAGCTTTAATTTTACCAGAGTTTTAAATGCTTTCAGAAATGCAGCCGTGTCAGAGGCAGATCTTGGCTCGACTACAGGCTATGGCTACAATGATACAGGAAGAGAAAAGCTTGAGAAAATTTTTGCAGAGCTCTTTGGTGCTGAAAGTGCGCTTGTACGTCCATCAATTACCTGCGGAACTCATGCTCTTGCAATAGCTTTATCTGCAAATTTAAGACCAGGTGATGAGCTTTTATCACCGGTAGGAAAGCCTTATGATACTCTTGAGGGCGTAATCGGCATTAGATCTACGGATGATATTTTTGATTCAACAAAAAGAAGCATGGATGTATCTGATATAAGGGAGAGCCATGAAAATGCGGATGAGACATATAGAAGACATCTGACCGGCTCACTTGCTGAGTACGGCGTTACATATAGACAGGTAGACCTTAAAGAGGATGAGAGCTTTGATTTTGAAGGTATTAAGGCTGCTCTTAATGAAAAGACAAAGCTTGTTACAATTCAGCGTTCTAAGGGATATCAGACAAGACACACCTTTTCTGTTGAGGAAATCGGTGAGCTATGTAAATTCATAAAGGATTTAAGACCTGATGTTGCGATAATGGTAGATAACTGCTACGGTGAGTTCATCGAGCCTATTGAGCCAGGAATGGTAGGAGCAGACCTTGTTGTAGGCTCACTTATTAAGAATGCAGGTGGTTCTCTTGCACCTATCGGCGGATATATTGCCGGCAGAGAGGATTTAGTTGAGAACTGCGCCTATAGATTAAATGCACCAGGACTTGGCAGAGAGGTCGGAGCAACCTTAGGACTTAACAGGAATTTCTTCCATGGTCTTTTCCTTGCACCAACTGTTACAGCTGCTGCAGTAAAGGGCTCAATCCTTCTTTCTTCATGCTTTGAAGAAATGGGCTTTAAGTGCGTTCCTGCAGCTGGTGAAGAAAGACATGACATAATTCAGTCAATAGTTCTTGGAACTGCCGAGAGAGTTATTGCCTTTGCGCAGGGAATTCAGGCAGCATCACCTATTGACAGCAATGTTATACCTGAGCCATGGCCTATGCCGGGTTATCATTCAGATGTAATAATGGCAGCAGGTACCTTTGTTTCGGGAGCTTCCATTGAGCTTTCAGCAGATGCACCGCTTGAAGAGCCTTATGCAATCTACTATCAGGGAGGTGTTACTTATCCTCATGCAAAGGCTGGTATTCTTATGGCAATTCAAAAACTCTATGAAAAGAATCTTATAGAAATTTAATTTTTGGTTGTACTTTAGAGGGCTTTTGTGATATAATGCGCCTGTACTGTTTTTAATCTGCATTTTTTTGGCGA
>JAEEGF011293210.1_pt1 | contig 27589 bp, 20 predicted proteins | sample 9134171 | NCBI WGS metagenome assembly JAEEGF01 (sample SAMN16246542, study PRJNA631951) | gut metagenome | biome: gut microbiome; feature: rumen; material: AP-attached | host: Bos | place: Iran: Karaj | collected 2018-10 | reverse complement strand
CGGTAGAGAGCAGCACTGTGCCAGCCTGCCATATCTGGTCGTAGAGTGATACCTCAATCTCACCGTTCTGCATGTCGGCAGGAACGCCGGCAGCAAGCACGCGGCGAGCCTCCTCGCCAGACAGCTTAACCTTATACTCACGGAGTCCGCGGATGTAGATGTCGTCGGCATCCTGCAGTATGCGTACCTTCTCAGGTGTGATGTCACCGAGAATACGTACGGCAAGACCAGGACCTGGGAACGGATGACGTGTTATGAGGTGCTCTGGCATACCCATAGAGCGACCTACGCGGCGTACCTCGTCCTTGAAGAGCCACTTAAGAGGCTCGCAGAGTGAGAGGTGCATATCCTCTGGCAGTCCGCCAACGTTGTGGTGTGACTTGATGACCTTACCGGTGATGTTGAGTGACTCGATGCGGTCTGGGTAGATAGTACCCTGTGCGAGCCACTTGGCGCCGGTCTGCTTCTTTGCCTCTGCATTGAATACCTCAACGAAGTCGCGGCCTATAATCTTACGCTTCTGCTCTGGATCACTGACACCTGCGAGGTCGGCAAAAAACTTTGCTGACGCATCAACGCCGATGACGTTGAGTCCGAGGCACTCATAGTCGTGCATGACGTCACGGAACTCGTTCTTGCGGAGCATGCCGTGGTCAACGAAGATACAGGTGAGGTTCTTTCCGATAGCCTTGTTGAGGAGCACGGCAGCAACGCTGGAGTCAACGCCGCCTGAGAGTCCGAGGATGACCTTGTCGTCACCCAGCTGCTCCTTGAGTTCCTTGACGGTAGTCTCAACGAAGGAGTCAGCGCTCCAGTCTTGCTTAGAGCCGCAGATGTCAACCACGAAGTTGCGGAGCAACTGAGTGCCCTGCAGAGAGTGGAACACCTCCGGGTGGAACTGCACTGCCCATACTGGCTGTGAGTCTGAGGCATAGGCAGCATACTTCACGTTTGCAGTAGAAGCGATGCAGCTGAAGCCGTCAGGAATAGCTGTGATGGTGTCGCCGTGTGACATCCACACCTGTGAGTTGTCCTCAAAGCCATTGAAGAGGCGGTTCTGCTTGTCGATGAACTGCAGGTTGGCGCGGCCGTACTCACGAGAGTCTGCCTTCTCAACCTTACCACCCAGCGTATGAGAGATGAACTGTGCGCCATAGCAGATGCCGAGCACAGGAATCTTGCCGACGAACTGGCTGAGGTCAACCTTGAATGCCTCAGGGTCGTGCACGCTGTAAGGTGAGCCACTGAGGATGACGCCTATGACAGAAGGGTCATCCTTAGGGAACTTGTTGTATGGCATGATTTCGCAGAACGTGTCAAGTTCACGGACGCGGCGTCCGATGAGCTGCGTTGTCTGCGAGCCAAAGTCAAGTATTATTATCTTTTGCATATATGTAATTAAAGGTGGGTTCTAAAAATTCCCACAAGTTAAACTATTCAATTATACGAATCATTATGTTATATTTTTGTTTTCTTTCGGTGCAAACCGTTAGTTTCTGCGGTCACATAGCCCGCTATGCTCCCTTATCAGCTAACACTTTGCCCTCGAAAAAAATTCAAAAATCTAACAGTGGGATTTATTTAGAACCCACCTAAAAAGTTTTCAAAAAGTCTTCTGCCGAAGCAAGGGTGTCGAGTTTGCCGACATCGAGCAACTTCAGGTCTGAACGGAATATTCCGCGGATATCATGCTCTGCGCAGTAACGCAGGTAGAAGTCCATTATAGGAAAGCGGTCTGGCCACTCGTCCATCAGCGGGAACATAGCTGGCGACATGGCATGTATGCCTGAGAAGGCGAACATGCGCAGCGCGCTGTCGGTAATAACTGACACGTCGGTATAGCCGTCAAGCGCCTTTACTTCTGGATAGGGGCTTTTCACCTCACCTGTCGTTATGTTGGTCCAACCCACGAGTCGCATATCCTCTGAAAACAGTAGATAGCGCTGTGTCTTGCGCTCTGACACGAGCAGCGCGGCACTGCATGCACTGCCAGCACACTGGGAGTAAAACTCGCCTATGTTGAGGTTTGACAGTATGTCGCAGTTGTGTATGAGCACCGGCTCGTCGTGGCTGAACATGCTGCGTGCCTTCTTGATGCCGCCACCTGTCTCAAGCAGGTTGTCAGACTCGTCAGACACATGGAACACGCCTGGGTAGCGACCTGCCATCAGAGACAGGAAATTGCTTATCTGACCGGCATGATGGTGCACGTTGACCGCTATATTGCCTGCCCCTGCCTGGATAAGTCTCTCTGCCACAATCTGCAGCAGCGGCTTGTTGCCTACCGGCACCAGTGCCTTGGGGATGACGTCAGTGAGCGGCTTGAGTCTCGTGCCCTTGCCGGCAGCAAATATCATTGCTTGCATAGGGCCTTATGCAGGAGAGTTCTCCTCGCCGTCTTGATCAGGAATGATGAGTTTGTATCCCTTACCGTGGATGTTGATAATCTCAATATCCTCGTCATCACGCAGGTGCTTACGCAACTTTGTGATATATACGTCCATGGAACGTGCATTGAAGTAGTTGTCGTCAATCCAGATGGTCTTCAGGGCGAAGTCGCGCTGCAGTATCTCGTTAGAGTGACTGCAAAGGAGTGACAGCAGTTCGTTCTCCTTAGTAGTAAGCTTAGTCTGCTTGTCGCCGATTGTAAGCAACTGCTTCTGTGAATCGAAGAGGAACTTACCAATCTGATACTGTGTGCTCTCCTTGGTCTTCTTGCCATGCACGCGACGCAGGATTGCCTCTATACGGAACACGAGCTCTTCCATAGAGAATGGCTTGGTGATATAATCGTCAGCACCAATCTTGAAACCTTCAAGGATATCTTCCTTCATCTGGCGGGCAGTGAGGAAAATGATAGGCACGTCTGCATTAGCCTGACGTATCTCGGTAGCAAGCTGGAAACCGTCTTTCTTAGGCATCATCACATCGAGCACACAGATATCGTATGAGTTCTTGAGGAACGCACGATAGCCAGCCTCTCCATCTGGGCACAAGTCCGTAGCATAACCTTTTGCCTGCAGGTACTCACGAAGGAGCATACCCAGGTTCTCGTCGTCTTCACAAAGAAGGATTTTCAGATTCTCTTCCATAGTCTTTATTCGTTTTGTTTGTTAATATTCTTTTTCTTGCAGAAAACTTACATTGCTCGTTTTCTTTTTTCATCTGCAAAATTAAGAATTAATATCCAAACAGCATAACATTTGTGAAAAATAAAGATTCTATTTTAACGATATTAACAAAAACATTTGGCTATAATTACATATTTTGAATTATACATTATACATTTAAGCCAAAATACTTAACATTAATCTTCCTTTATGGCATCGATGGTGATGGTGAATGTAGTGCCTTTGCCGTACTCTGAATCTACGGTTATCGTTCCCTTGTGTATGTCAACGACTTTCTTCACATAAGCCAGTCCGAGTCCGAAGCCCTTGACGTCGTGACGGTTGCCGGTATGCACGCGGTAGAACTGCTCAAAGATCTTCTTCAGGTTATCTTTCTTTATGCCTATGCCGGTATCTCTGATAGACAGCTTCACCTTGCCGTTTTCATTCCATGTACGCAGGTAAATATACAGCGGCTGGTCTGGCTTGCTGTACTTGATGGCGTTGTCCATAAGGTTGAAGATGACATTACTGAAGTGGGTCTCCTCCACATACACCCTGGAGTCAACGGCCTCCACTTCCGTATATATCTTGCCGCCTGTATGCTCCACACGCAGCGTGAAGGAATTGGCTATACTGTCAACAAGCTCATTTATGTCGAGTTCCTTCATCTTGAATATGCTGCCTTTCTTCCTGTCGAACATTGACATCTGCAGCACTTTCTCCACGAGGTAACGCAGTCGCTTGGTCTCATCGCCTATGATGCCGCCGAGGTGATTGATCATATGCTCAGACTTCGGCACGCTCTTGTCATTGAGCATTTGTGATGCTAACGAAATACTTGAGATAGGTGTCTTCAGCTCATGGGTCATATTGTTGATGAAGTCATTGCGCATCTCAGAGAATCGCTTCTGACGGAATATCACCACGATGGTGAAGATGAACGTGATAAGCAGCACGATAGTGAATATGAGTGCCGGTATCACGAAGTGTACGCTTGAGAAGATATAGTCGTTTATGTCAGGGAAATGCACCGTGAGGTATCCTGACTTTGACGACGGGTCGTTGCGGAAGAGCGTCTGCGTATAGGCTTTGTCCTTGCCTTCATCGCTGTAGTCCTGGCAGCGGAACACTTCCTTGCCGGCGTTGGAGGTCACTGTGAAGTGATAAGGTATATCGATACCATTGTTGAGCAACTCCACGCGTATGTCGTGGTCAAGCTGCTTGAAGTTCACTCGTTCCTTCAATGGTTTGTCGCTGGCGGTGTAGAGTATGCTATATACCACCTCATCGAGCAGGGTTTTCTGATAGACATAGCGCTTGCGCACTATCTCCTGCATGGATTTCTGCGCCTCGGCAATGGTATTCTTGTCCTGCTTTGCCATAAGGTCTTTCTTCATCTTCTGCGGACTCAGCGAGATGGTGCGCAGTTCGAACGATGAATATATGGTGCCGTCGTCGCCGATGACTGAATACTGGTGTGAGTGCTGCACGGGAGCGCCTACCTTGTTACCCAAGGTTGACACTTCCTCATTCTCGATGGCCTTGCGCTCCGTCTCGTTGACGTCTTTCTCAAGATATTGCAGGGTCTCATTGAGTTCCAGGTTATGCGCAGCCTGATAAAGGGCACGTGTGACAGACTCGTCAAACTGCTCCTTCTTCATCTTCACCATCTCTTCGATGTAGGATATCTGAATAAACAACAGACCTACGAAAGAGACACCCATGATGACGGCTATCATCCATATCGTTGATTTTCTCATATTGACTTTCCTCCTAATTATTCTATATTTTCCAACTCTTCATAACGTGGTATGTCTGCCAGGAACTCCCACTTCTGCGTTTCCCCGTTAAGATGCAGGCAGAAATGCTGGTTGCCATTGCTTATGAGCAGATAGCTTACGTGCAGCAGCATATTATATGTCATGACCTGCCTTATGACCTTCTCCGTGACCGGCACGCTCTCTGCCTTATATTCCATAATCATGCGCGGTTTGCGGTCAGAGCCAAACAGTACCGAGTCGCAGCGCAGGCGCTTGTCGCCTACCCGCAGTTCCACTTCGTTAGCCATCAGGGCCTGCGGATATCCCTTTTCGGCTATGAGGTAGTTTACGAAGTGTTGCCTCACCCACTCTTCCGGTGTCAGCGTAACGAAACGATGGCGCAGGCTGTCGAGTACCTCGTGTCTGCCAGCCTGCGTCTTTCGTATCCTTATATCTTTATATTCTGGTAAGTTCACCGTACTGTTTTTTCCTTTGTGTTACTGCTCCAGGCTCTTCAGGTTTCGCTCTAACTGTTCCACCTTGCTTATGCCTACGAGCACGGATGTCACTCCACGCTGCTGCACAACCCAGTTCAGTGCCTTGTCTGCCAACGTCTTACCTTCACCCTTTGCTTCTGCAGCCATCTGCCGGAGTTCTGCCAGCAGTTCCGGCGTGAGCCTGTCGGGTGTGAGGTGTACGCTGTGGGTCATCCTCGAATCTTCAGGTATGCCGTTAAGATACTTGTCTGTGAGCAGTCCCTGTGCCAATGGCGAGAATGATATGAAACCTATGCCATTATCGGCGCAGTAGTCAAGTATGCCTTCTTCTATCGGCGCCCGGTCTATCATATTTATCCTACCCTGATATATCAGCAGTGGCACATCGCGCGCAGCAAGGTATTCCTTAGCTATCTTCAGTGCTTCAAGTGGCCAGCGGGAGATGCCTACATACAGTGCCTTGCCTTGCTTCACTATATCTACCAGTGCCTGCAGTGTTTCCTCGAGTGGTGTCTCGGGATCATAGCGATGACTGTAGAAGAGGTCCACATAGTCAAGGTGCATACGGCGCAGGCTTTGCTCTATGCTTGCCATGAGATATTTTCGCGATCCCCAGTTTCCGTAAGGTCCCTGCCACATGTCGTAGCCTGCCTTGGTGGCTATGAACAGTTCGTCACGATACGGACGGAAGTCATCGTCCATCAGTTTGCCGAAGTTTTCCTCTGCCGCTCCGTATGGTGGTCCATAGTTGTTGGCGAGGTCAAAATGCGTTATGCCATGATCGAAGGCATAGTGTGTTATCTCACGCTGACGCTCCCATGGGTCAGCATATCCGAAATTATGCCAGAAGCCAAGGCTTATCTTTGGCAACATGACTCCCGACTTGCCACAACGACGGTACATGGTTTTCTCATTGTCGTACCTGTGCGGACTTGCTATGTATTGTTCACGTAGTATCATAATTCTAAGTTATGAGTTAAGGGACCCTCCCCGTCCCTCCCTGTATGGAGGGGGAACCGCAAGTTATAGAAGCGCTGAACGATGAGTACTCCTTTACTCCTTATCTAAAACAACTAACGGAATGAGTCAGTAAGCAGTTTTATCTCCACCTGTGGAGATATACGCTCGTACAATATATTATATACAGCATCGAGTATTGGCATGTTGACATGCAGACGTCGGTTGATTTCCTTCATACACTTTGTGCCGAAATATCCCTCTGCTATCATCTCCATCTCTATCTGCGCCGACTTCACGCTATAGCCCTTGCCTATCATTGTACCGAAGGTGCGGTTGCGTGAGAAGTTTGAGTAGCCCGTAACGAGCAGGTCACCGATATATACGGAGTCTTCCATGTGACGGTCTATAGGATGTACGCTGGTAAGGAAACGCGACATCTCCTGCAATGAGTTTGCCATAAGTACTGCCTGGAAGTTATCTCCATACTTCAGTCCTGAGCATATACCGGCAGCAATGGCGTACACATTCTTCAACACTGAAGAATACTCTATGCCAAGCACGTCGCTCGATACCTTCGTCTTGATGAACCTACCCTTCAGCACATCGGCAAAGGATGCAGCCTTGTCAAGGTCAGAACAACCTACGGTGAGGTATGACAGTCGCTCAAGCGCCACCTCCTCTGCATGTGACGGTCCACCTATGCAGGCAATATTGTCGTACGGAACATCGAACACTGCATGGAAATACTCTGAGCACACAAGGTTCTCATCAGGCACGATACCCTTTATCGCCGTAACGATGAACTTGTCTCTTATGCGTGCCTTGAGTTTCTTCAGATGATTCTTGAGATATGGCGAGGGAGTCACGAAAACCAGCGTGTCGTAGTTCTGCGCTATATGGTTAATGTCAGACGTGAACTCTATCTCGTTCATATCAAAGTGTACGCTGGTAAGGTACGCCGGGTTGTGTCCCATACGCCTGAACTCCTCTATACGGTCGTCCCTGCGCATGTACCATCCTATATGATGGGTATTGTTCACGACAATACGGGCGATAGCCGTTGCCCAGCTACCACCACCTATTATCGCTATTTTTCCACAGTCAAACATCTATATATTCAAGTTTCGCAAGTACTCTGCGTCTTTGCAGACAGGAGTTCTTTGCAAGCAGAGCGGCAAAGCCACCCTTTACTACCAAACTACTCCGGAAAGCTGAATACCTATATATAATATAAGGTATAACTGCCAGCTATCTTACTTATTGTTCACCTTTTCTATCCAGCCTTCTATGTCAGCCACTGAAGGCTTCTGCATATCAAGCTTATACTTCTTCACGATATCGCCAATCTTCTGCTGCAAGCCCTGTGCCTTCTCATCCTTAATGTTCTGCACGAGGTTGAAGCCTGCCTTACGCAATACAGGCACCCAATCTTCTGCAACGCCGATCTCCGCCCACTCTGCAGGAGTGCTCTGCGGTGTCTTTGCCTCTGGCTTCATCTGTGGGAAGAAGAGTACTTCCTGTATGAAGGCATTACCTGTCATCAGCATCACAAGGCGGTCAATGCCTATGCCAATACCACTGGTAGGCGGCATACCGTACTGCAATGCACGAAGGAAGTCGTGGTCAATTATCATAGCCTCGTCGTCACCCTTGTCGGCAAGCTTCATCTGGTCGATGAAACGGTTCTCCTGATCGATTGGGTCGTTAAGCTCAGAGTATGCATTGGCAAGTTCCTTACCATTGACCATCAACTCAAAGCGCTCAGTGAGTCCTGGCTTTGAACGGTGCATCTTAGTAAGCGGTGACATCTCAACAGGATAGTCTGTGATGAAAGTAGGCTGTATGAAAGTGCCCTCACAGAACTCGCCAAAGAGCTCGTCAATGAGTTTGCCCTTACCCATGGTCTCATCTACTTCCATGCCCTTCTCCTTGCAGAAGGCACGTATCTCATCCTCAGTCTTACCGTTGCAGTCGAAGCCTGTCTTCTCCTTAATGGCATCAAGGATAGGCAGACGACGGAACGGAGCCTTGAACGATATCACCTTACCGTCTATCTCTGTCTCTGGCTTACCATTCACCGCTGTGCAGATCTCTTCAAGCAGTTTCTCAGTGAACGACATCATCCAATTATAATCCTTGTAGCTTACATAGAGCTCCATACACGTAAACTCAGGGTTGTGGTTCTTGTCCATACCCTCGTTACGGAAGTTCTTGCCTATCTCGTACACACCTTCGAAGCCACCTACTATCAGACGCTTGAGGTAAAGCTCTGTAGCGATACGCATATACATAGGTATGTTGAGCGCATTGAAATGCGTAATAAACGGACGTGCACTTGCTCCGCCTGCTATGCTCTGCAATGTAGGAGTCTCCACCTCTGTATAGCCTGCAGAATCGAGTACGCGGCGCAATGTACGAAGCACCGTTGCACGCTTGAGGAAGGTATCCTTCACTCCATCGTTGACAACGAGGTCAACATAGCGCTGACGATAGCGCAGCTCTGGATCATCGAACTTATCGTATGCCACGCCGTCCTTATATTTCACGATAGGCAATGGCTTGAGCGACTTAGACAGCATGGTGAGCTCCATGGCATGAACAGATATCTCACCAGTCTGCGTACGGAATACATATCCCTTCACACCGACGAAGTCGCCTATGTCCATGAGCTTCTTGAACACCTTGTTATAAAAGTCCTTATTCTCGTCTGGGCAGATAGCGTCACGCTGCACATACACCTGTATGCGGCCCTTTGAGTCCTGCAGCTCCATGAAACCAGCCTTACCCATAATACGGCGGCTCATCATACGACCTGCTATACATACCATGCGGCTATTCTCTGGTGTAGCCTTACCTGGTACGTCATTGCCCTCCTCATCCTTCTCGGTAGGCAGGTCAACGAAATTCTTGATTATCTCTGTAGAGAAGGCATCCGTAGGATACTCCGCTGCCGGATATGGGTCTATGCCCATGTTTCGTAACTCCTGTAGGCTCTCACGACGGCCTATCTCCTGTTCTGAAAGTTCTAAGATGTTCATTACGTAATATATTGTTGTTGTTATTTATTCGAGCGTATTCTGTGCAAAATTACTAAATTTCCACGAAACAGCCAAATCTTTTCACAATTTTTACTTTAGCGTCCCGACTACGAGTACAGTTTTGCAGTTTGACGGCCCACTTCGTTCTGCACGGCTACTCTTTTATGATACCATTTATGATACCAAAGGAGCAAAAACGCTTTCCACTGAGAAATGACTATTTACAGTCGGCTACCGTCCACAGCTTCGCCCCTACATTAAAGCATGACAGAAACGCAACCAATGTCATTTATCTGTTCTTTTCAACGTAAAGAGCAGTGTGCTGATAGATGAATGTTAGGATTTATCAGTATTTAAGGCAAAAAACTTATGATTTTTTTGTTTATGTCGTGAAAATGTTGTAATTTTGCACATTCAGTGATAATAAAAACATCAAATTTCTTAAATTATGGCAGATAGATTATACATCTTTGACACCACCCTCAGGGATGGTGAGCAGGTTCCAGGCTGTCAGTTGAACACCGTAGAGAAAATACAGGTGGCTAAGCAACTGGAGCAGTTGGGCGTTGATGTCATCGAGGCTGGTTTCCCAATCAGTTCTCCTGGCGACTTCAACTCAGTGATTGAAATCTCAAAGGCCGTCACATGGCCAACAATCTGTGCCCTAACCCGTGCGGTCGAGAAGGATATAGATTGTGCTGCCCAGGCTCTACAGTACGCTAAGCACAAACGCATACATACAGGTATAGGTACAAGCCCATCACACATAAAGTATAAGTTCAACTCCACACCAGAGGAGATCATAGAACGTGCGGTGGCTGCGGTGAAGTATGCCAAGAAATACGTTGAGGACGTTGAGTTCTACGCAGAGGATGCCGGTCGTACTGACAATGAGTATCTGGCACGCGTGATAGATGCTGTGACAAAGGCTGGCGCAACGGTATGTAACATTCCTGACACTACAGGATTCCGCACACCGTATGAGTATGGTGATAAGATTAAGTACTTGTATGAGCACGTGGATGCCTTCGCTGCTGGAAAGTCAATACTTTCCACGCACTGTCACAACGACCTCGGCATGGCAACGGCAAATACTTGCGCCGGTGTGCTGAATGGTGCACGACAGGTGGAGGTGACTATCAACGGTATCGGCGAACGTGCCGGTAATACATCGTTGGAGGAGATTGCGATGATATTCAAGACTCACCCTGACCTCGGCATTGACACTAACATCAATACACAGAAGATATGGCCTACAAGCCGTATGGTGTCAACTCTTATGAATATGCCTGTACAGCCTAACAAAGCTATCGTGGGTAAGAATGCCTTCGCACATTCATCAGGCATACACCAGGACGGTGTGCTGAAGAATGCTTCTACATACGAGATCATGGACCCTAAGGATGTGGGTATCGACGAGAATGCAATCGTATTGACAGCGCGTTCAGGCAGAGCTGCACTGAAGCACCGTCTCTCTGTACTCGGCATTGAAATAAAGGATCAGGAGCAGTTGGATAAACTGTACCAGAAGTTCCTTGAGATGGCTGATAAGAAAAAACAGTTGAACGACGAGGACTTGCTCGTACTTACAGGTGCATCTATCAACACTGCTGAGCACCTTGTGAAGTTGGATTCTCTGCAGGTAACTTCTGGTAAGGGAGTTACACCTATTGCTGCAATAAAGCTGAAGATAGCAAACGAAGTGTTTGAGGCTGCCGCAACGGGTAATGGTCCTGTAGATGCAAGTATCAAGGCTTTGAAGCAGATTATACGCCGTCAGATGGAGTTGAAGGAACTTACCATCCAGGCTATCAGCAAGGGTTCTGACGACCTTTGTAAGGTACATGTGCAGGTAGAGCACGAAGGCACTGTTTACTATGGCTTTGGCTCAAATACTGACATCGTTACCGCTACAGTGGAGGCTTACATTGACTGCATTAACAAGTTCAAGGTTGCTAAGCTGTAATCTGCGAAAAAGCGAACTAAAAATCTTATAACACACAATACTCTTAATTCATAATTCAAAAGATGAATACTTTATTTGACAAAATCTGGGACAAGCATGTAGTGCAGACCGTAGAGGATGGTCCTACCCAGTTGTATATCGATCGCTTGTATTGCCATGAGGTGACCACGCCACAGGCTTTTGATACATTGCGTGACAAGGGACTGAAGGTTTTCAGGCCTGACCATGTGTACGCCATGCCTGACCACAATACTCCTTCTGACCAGCAGGAACGTATTGACGACCCTGTAGGACGCAAGCAGGTGGAGACCCTGAAGGCTAACTGTGAGGAGTTCGGCATCAAACACTTCACCATGGGTACAAAGGATAACGGCATCATCCACGTAGTAGGTCCTGAGAAGGGCCTTTCACTGCCTGGCATGACCATAGTATGTGGTGACTCACACACTTCTACACACGGTGCCGTAGGCGCGCTCGCCATGGGTATCGGTACATCAGAGGTTGCTCAGGTGTTGGCATCTGAAACTATACTGCAGTCTAAACCAAAGTCAATGCGCATAAACATTGAGGGTGAATTGCAGCCTGGCGTAACAGCAAAGGACGTAGCACTCTATATAATGGCACAGATGACTACATCTGGCGCAACAGGATATGTAGTGGAGTATGCAGGCTCTACAATCAAGAATATGTCAATGGAGGGTCGTCTGACATTGTCAAACCTTTCTATCGAGATGGGTTCACGTGCTGGTATCATTGCACCAGACGAGACCACCTTCGAATACCTTAAAGGACGTGAGTATGCTCCTAAGGGCGCAGACTGGGACAAGGCAGTAGAATATTGGAAAACTCTGAAATCAGATGATGACGCTGTCTTCGACAAAGAAGTTACATATTATGCCAAGGATATAGCTCCACGTATTACATACGGAACAAACCCTGGTGCAGGTATCGCCATCGACGGCAACGTACCTACATTGGAGTCTGTATCTGCAGAAGAGAAGGCTCAGCTGGAAGCACAGCTTTCTTACATGCAGTTCAAGCCAGGCGAGAAGTTGGAGGGACACCCTGTTGACTATGTCTTCCTCGGCGCATGTACCAACGGTCGTATAGAAGACTTCCGTGCCTTCGCATCAATTGTAAAGGGTAAGAAGAAGGCTGACAGCGTAGTGGCTTGGCTCGTACCTGGCTCATGGCTCGTACGTCAGCAGATTATCGACGAGGGAATTGACAAGATTCTTGAGGAAGCAGGTTTTGAACTTCGTCTGCCTTCTTGCTCAAGCTGTCTGGCTATGAACCCAGACAAGGTGCCTGCAGGCAAACTCTCTATCTCAACATCAAACCGTAACTTCGTAGGTCGTCAGGGACCTGGTGCACGCACTGTACTCGCATCACCTCTGACAGTGGCTGCATCTGCCATTACAGGCGTCATCACAGACCCACGCAAATTCATAGACTAATTCAAAGAGTAGTAGAATCATGGCAAAACAGAAATTCAACATAATTAAGTCAACGTGCATTCCTATCGCTATTGACAATAACAATACTGATAACATCATACCTGCACGTTATCTTGCATTCACAACACGTGACCCTAAATTCTACGGTGATGCCTTCATGCACGACCTGCGCTATGACGCAGACGGAAAACCTGTGGCTGATTTCGTTATGAACAAGCCTGAGTTTTCTGAGGCTCCACGTGAGGGCGTACACGAGATTATAGTAGGCGGCAAGAACTGGGGTTCTGGTTCTTCACGTGAGCACGCTGCATGGGCTATAGCAGGATATGGAGTGCGCGTAGTGATATCTTCAAGTTTCGCTGACATTCACCGCAACAACCTTCTTAACTGCTTCGTTCTTCCTGTGATTGTAACACCTGAGTTCCAAGCTGAGTTGTTCGACAGCATCGCAAAGAATCCTCAGACTATTGTCACCGTTGACCTGCCTAATCAGACCGTCACAAACGAGGCTACTGGCAAGACAGAGAAGTTTGAGATTAACGGCTATAAGAAGTACTGCCTTGAGAATGCCCTCGACGACATCGACTTCCTGCTTGAGAATCAAGACAAGATCGTTGCTTGGGAAAACAAGTAAGAGTATATAAACATAAAAGAGAAAAGGTGAAGTAAAAACTATCCTGATAGTTTCACTTCACCTTTTCTCTTTTATCTTTTTCACCTTTCACCTCTCACCTTTCACCTCTCCGCTCGGCACGCAGTGACGCTTTGCTTAGCAAAGAACTTTCATCTTTCAACTTTCAACTTTCAACTTTTTATGCATGACAAGCTGGGAGAAAGCTGACTTCGTAACAGGCTTTGCATCTACAACTTTATCTTCTTCTTGGCATATTCGCCTTCATTACTCAAACGATTCAATGCCGTTATAACGTAAATGTATTTTGTTTTTCCGTTGTCGTATGGTAACTTGAACCATGTATTGCTCGTAATACCTACGATGTGTGATGCATCTTCTATATTGATAGCTTCTTTGTTTGCAAACTGATAGATGACATACTTTGTTGGCTCATCTCTCCAGTCATTGTACTTTGGTGCATTCCAGAAGAGCACGTAACCGTCGCTTGTCCATACGGGCTTTATCTTAGTCACCTGTCCAGGACATGTGGAATCAATGAATGGCATAGCTGGCTGCAACACAGGAGTGCGCCAATATTGATTACGTAACATAGTGCCGTAGTGTCCGACATTGTCAACAGCGGCTTTGGCATACCAAAGCACCGTGCCATCTATGTTTGGCAACAACTCGTGCAAATGATATTTCGCTGCCATCTGATGCTGCTGTGGATTCTTCAAGTCTGCATTCTTCACCGTGCGCTCTACATCCTCACCTATGAAGAGAGGACGTTTGGAAGCATACTGGCTCCACCAGCGTATCAATGTATCGTAGTCGGCAGCCTTGTGCCCTATCTCCCAATATAATTGCGGTACGCAATAGTCTATCCAACCATTGTCTATCCATAACAAGATGTCAGCGTACAGTTGGTCATAGTTTTGCAAGCCATTAGTATCTGAGCCACGGTAAGGATCGCTCTTCTTGTTGCGATATATGCCAAACGGAGACACTCCAAACTTAACCCATGGTTTGACACTGCGTATTGAATCATGCAATTGTTTAATGAACAAATCCACATTGTTCCTTCGCCAATCTTCTATATTAGTGAATCCTCGCGTATCTCTTCTGAAATCATTCTCGTCAGGTATGACACATCCTGCTGCCGGGTAAGGGTAGAAATAATCATCTATATGCAGACCATCAACATCATATCTGCGTATGATATCAGACACTATCGTACATATATACTCTCTGTTCTCTGCCTTCGCCGGATTGAGTATGTATAGTCCATCATACGGAAATACGAGATCGGGACGTCTCATGGCTATATGAGAGTGTGCAAGTTCCTTGGTGGTCTTTGTCTTTGCACGGAAAGGATTAATCCATGCATGTAGTTCCATGCCACGCTTATGACACTCATTAATCATCCACTGCAACGGATCCCAATATGGTACAGGTGCACTACCCTGCTTACCTGTAAGGAACCTGCTCCAAGGCTCATAAGGACTCTGATACAAGGCATCGCACTCAGGACGCACCTGGAATATTATGGCATTGACGCCATCTTTCTGTAGTTCGTCAAGCTGATAAGTCAGCGTGCTCTGCATATTCTCGGTTCCAATGCCTTCAAACTGTCCGTTGACGCACTGAATCCATGCGCCACGAAACTCACGCTTTGGCACAGCATCTGTCCTTACACTATAAAAGGAAAGGACAAGAGATATGACTACGCTCAACACTAATGAGAAATTGCCTCGCATAAGTTTAACTACTAATGTATCAGTGGTTGACACTACTCTTTTGTTTTCTAGCGTAATCATATCTCTGTCCTTTATTATTTTATTACTATTTTTCCACCTAAATCTCTCCATAATGTCATGACAACGGAGATAATTCAGGGTGAATTAAAGATTATCCAAAGTGGTTTCTTCCTCCTTTGACTGCTGACGATTATTCGGCTCCGTTGCAGCACCTCCCTCTGTTGGTTTCGCCTCCACTGGATTACCATTCTCGTCAAGGATTATCTCTGCTCCACCCATGAGTGAGTCTGTATCAAGGGTATCATTACGTGCACTGCTCTGATAAGAACATTCGTACATATAGCGACTGATGTCTTCACCGTCTGGTTGTGCATATTTGCCATGGTACTTCTTGAAAGCCGGGTCTGCCAACAATGATTCGAGGAAGTATCCACATAGTGGCAATGCCGCTCTTGAACCTTGTCCCAATGCACCCGTACGGAAGTGTATGCAACGATATTCGCCTCCTACCCATGTTCCAACTACAAGGTTAGGACTTGTTGCAAAGAACCACGCATCTGAGTGATTGTTTGACGTTCCAGTCTTTCCTCCGAAGTCAGTGTCTGTATATTTGCCGACATAAGCCCACAATGGCTGTGACGTTCCACCTGCCTCTATTATACCGGCATGAAGTATCTGCTGCATCAGGTATGCTGTCTTCACCCTTACCGCCTGTTTGGTCTCCGTCGGAGCCTCATAGATTACGTTGTCATCCCTGTCAACTATCTTTGTGATAAGAATAGCACGAGCATGAGCCTTTCCACCATTTGCTATACAACTATATGCATTTGCCATTTCAAGCAAATTCACATCGCTGGAACCAAGGGCAAGTGATGGTGCATCATCCAAAGGACTTTGTATGCCCATGTTGTGTGCTGTCTCGATTATGTTCTTAATACCATATTCCTGAGCAAGACGTACGGCTACAGAGTTAACACTCCTTGCGAAGGCAGCACGCAAAGGCATTGAATCGCCGGTAAACCTACCATCCGAGTTCGTTGGTGCCCACAACACATCCTGTTGTTTCTTCTTGTCCCATACCTTCATTGAGAAATACTCATCACGACGCTTGTCACATGGAGTAAGTCCCTGTTCCATTGCCTCTGTATAGACAAAGAGTTTGAAGGTTGAACCAGGCTGACGCATTGCCGTTACCTTGTCGTACTTCCAATGGTCAAAGTCAATGTCACCTACCCATGCCTTTACATAGCCAGTCTGTGGTTCCATTGCCACAAAGCCACAGTGCATGAAGCTTACCATATAACGTATGGAGTCCATCGTTGACATCTCTTTCTCAACCTCTCCCTTACCGTAATCAAATACCTTTACGGTATGAGGTTTGTTAAGATAATACGTAATGGAATCCTGATTGCCATTATATTTTGAAGACAGATACTTATATACAGGTTGCTGCTTGGCTATGTCTTCAATGAAATTCTTTATGACCTGATGGTTCTCATCCTGCCAAGGTTCCATACCACGCCAATGCTGATTGAAACGCTGCTGTATGATCTTCATGTGCTTACGGGCTGCTTCCTCTGCATACTTCTGCATCCTTGTGTCAAGGGTAGTATATATCTTCAAGCCATCACTATAGAGATCAATACCTTCCAAACGCTCGTCTTCCTCGCTCAACTGCTTAATATGCTTCGCTATAGCCTCACGGAAATACTTTGCCTGACCATCATAGTTGTCTTCCTCATTAAACTCTGATACGTCAATACTTGTATTCTTGGCATTTACAAACTGTTCCGCAGTCAAGTCTCCATGATTGCGCATATTCTCCAGAACGACGTTTCTGCGTGCCAATGCATTCTCCGGATGGGATATAGGATTATAATACGTAGTAGCCTTTAACATACCGACGAGTACGGCAGCCTGTTCTGGCGTAAGGTCTTTCGGTGAGCAGTTAAAATACGTCTTAGACGCTGTCTTTATGCCGAATGCATTATGACCGAAATCCACCGTATTGGCATACTGTACCAAAATCTCGTCCTTACCTGCCTTGCGTCCCTTGGTACAAGCAAAGTATAGTTCTAGCTTTGTAGCAGTTATCCACTCCTTGGTCTTCATTATGAGAATCTTCAAGCCTGGTATCTTACCCAAGACACCTGTGCTATACTGCGTACGCACCCTAAACATATTCTTGGCCAACTGCTGGGTGATAGTTGAAGCGCCACGCGCTCCAGCACCCGTCGCTGCGTCTTTTACCGCACCCAACAGTCCCAATGGGTCTATGCCCCAATGGTCATAGAAGCGCTCATCCTCTGTATCTATCAAAGCACTCCAGAATACAGGATTCACATCGCCATACTCTACAGGAGTACGATTCTCATTAAAGTATTTACCCAAGAGAACTCCATCTGCAGAGTACAACTCTGATGCCTGACTTGTCTTGTGCTCACTAATCTCACGCCATCCCGGCGACTTACCAAAGAGCCAGAATAGGTTCATATCAACCGCACCAAGATACAGCAGAAATAATACGATTAATGTGACGATAACACTTATCGTCTTAATGTACCAAGGACGTCCTTTGTAACACCCCTTGTACCATTTGCCAAACTTCTTTACACTGTTAGCAAATGATTTGAATAATGCTATTAGTTTTTTCATAGATTAGCATCAATATGTTTTATTATATCAACTATGTTGTCTGGATGAAACCACATCATTTCTTTATCCTTTCGAAACCATGTCAACTGCTTGCGAGCATACTCTCTGCTGTTGCTTTGTATCTGTCTTATCGCTTCTTCCATGGATATCTGTCCGTCAAAATAACTGAACATTTCTTTATATCCCACGGTATTGAGGGCATTACATCCTCTTTTCGGGAGAACTTTCCTTGCCTCCTCTACAAGACCGCTCGCCACCATCTGCCCTACCCTCGCATTTATACGTTCATAGAGCTCGCTGTGATCATGTATTACCTGACCTCGTTTAACCTTGGCGATCTTGTCACGAGTCAGTCCTATCTTTATCACCTCAAACGGTCTCGGCTTCTTTTGGCCCGTCCTATAGGAAGTGTACGACCTGCCAGATTGCAGACATATTTCCAAAGCATGAACTACCCTTCTCGTATTATTCTTATCTACTATTTTATAATACTCTGGGTCTCGGATTTCCAGTTCCTTCAGCAAAGCAGGCAGGCCTTCTGCCTCTAACCTTGCTTTCATCGTCTGTCTTACATCTTCACGTATTGTCGGTATATCATCAATGCCGTTGCACACTGCATCTATATACATCATTGAACCACCAGTCATTAATGCTATTGGAGCATCGTCACCCTCAAGCAATGCAAGGACGTCACTTTCATACATTGAAGCAGAGTAGTAGTCGTCTATACTCTTTGTTGCTACGAAATGATGTCTCACCCGTTGCATTTGCTCTTCCGTCGGAGCGGCAGTTCCTATTGGTATCTCCTTGTATATCTGCCTTGAATCAGCATTTATGATGTCTATGCCATAACGTTCCGCTACAGACAGGCATAACTCAGTTTTGCCTACCCCCGTAGGACCTGTTATGACAATCAGCTTCTTCATCTGATGATGCCACGCTCAGCATGTTCTATGAAGTCCAACACATACTTTATCTCAGGAGTAAGCTCCATAGTAAGCCTCACTTCTTCCAAGCCTTCCTTTATTATTCCCTTGGAATATATGGTGTTGTAAGCCTCACGTATGGCAAGTATCTGCTCGTTGGCAAAGCCACGACGACGAAGTCCTATAAGATTAAGACCTGCAAAGCGTATAGGTTCCTTGCCAGCTATAACGTATGGTGGTATGTCTTGCGACGTACGGCTTCCACCTTGCACCATCACATATCCACCTATATGAACAAACTGATGCACAAGTACACTGGCTGAGATAATGGCACAATCATCAACAGTCACCTCTCCTGCAAATTTCGTAGAGTTGCCTATAATACAGTTGTTACCGATCACGCAATCATGCGCTATGTGCATATTCTCCATCAGTAGGTTATTGCTTCCTACGACAGTCTTTTCTTTAGAGAATGTGCCACGACTGATAGTTACGTTTTCTCTTATTGAGTTGTTGTCACCTATCTCACATGTAGTAATCTCACCATGGAATTTCAGATCCTGCGGCTTAGTGCTTATGCTGGCTCCTGGGAATATCTCATTATTAGAGCCCATACGTGTGCCCTGATTTAGTGTCACACTGTTCTGCAGCACATTGTTGTCACCTATTACCACATCTGCATCAACATAGCAGAATGGACCAATGATATTGCCATCACCCAACTTTGCATCCGGATGTACGAATGCCATAGGACTGATTTGATTTGCCATAGTAACTTTGTAAGTTATGAGTTATGAGTTATGAATTATGAGTTATGAATTATGAGTTGAGTTTAAGGGTTAAGAATTAAAAATAATGAGTTTTGAATTAAAAGTTCTCTGTTAATGAGTATTGTAACTCATAATTCATCACTTATTCTTTACTATCTGTCCTGTGAAAGTTGCTTCTGCTACAAGCGTATCACCTACGAATATGTATCCCTGCATAGATGAAATGCCGTGGCGAACAGGAGCAAGGAGCTCTACCTTGAATATCAACGTATCTCCTGGTACTACTTTCTTACGATACTTAACATTATCAATCTTCAGGAAATATGTAGAGTAACGCTCAGGATCGTCAAGCGTGTTCAGTACAAGCAGGCCACCGCACTGCGACATAGCCTCAATCATGAGCACACCTGGCATTACAGGCTCTTCTGGGAAATGTCCCTGGAAGAATGGTTCATTTGACGTTACGTTCTTTATACCGACGATGGTTGTACCACTGATACTTATCACTTTATCAACCAACTGCATAGGATAACGATGTGGCAACACCTCACGTATGCGGTTCACGTCAAGTATTGGCTCCTGGTTTGGATCATATATAGGTGCCTGTATCTCATGCTTACGTATTTCCTGACGCATGAGTCTTGCAAACTTATTATTGATAGTGTGACCCGGGCGTGTAGCTATGATGCGTCCCTTCAATGGCTTACCTATAAGTGCCATGTCACCTATAATGTCAAGCAACTTGTGACGTGTACACTCGTTTTCCCACGTCAGTGGCTTGTGCTGCAAGTAACCAAGCTTTGTTGCATCCATGTGTGGTATTCCAAGATAATCACACAATTTGTCTACATTCTCCTGCGACTGCTCATTTTCATATATTACGATGGCATTGTCAAGGTCGCCACCCTTAATGAGTCCGGCCTGCAACAATGGTACGATGTCACGCACGAATACGAATGTACGGGCTGATGCAATCTCCGTTGGGAATGTATCCATATTGTCAATTGTAGCAAACTGCGAATTGATAAACTTGGATTCAAACGAACACATTGCAGTGATTGAGAACTCCTCATCTGGCAGTATTGTGATACATGAACCAGACTCCTTATCTTTAACCTCTATCTTCTTACGTATTATATAGTAGTCCTTTGGCGCATTCTGCTCCTGTAGTCCTACCTCTTGTATCTTATTTATATATTGTATGGCAGAACCGTCAAGGATAGGAAATTCCGGACCATTCACCTGAATCAGGCAGTTGTCTATGCCAGAAGCATACAATGCTGACAGTCCATGTTCTACCGTGCTGACGCGCACATCTCCCTTACCGAGAACGGTGCCACGCTGTGTGTCAACCACATTCTCTGCCACAGCGTCTATTATAGGCATCTCATCAAGGTCTATGCGCTGTATCTTATATCCGGTGTTCTCTGCCGCTGGATTAAACGTCACAGTAAGACTCAGACCTGTATGCAGGCCTTTGCCGCAAAGTGAGAAACTACCCTTAAGTGTATTCTGCTTATTCATAAATTCTATTTTGTTTTTTATTTCTTTAATTCCGACAACTGAGCCTTCAGGTCGTCTATCGTTTTTTGCATTTCATTTATCTGACGATATATCTCTGGCAAACGTTTAGTCACCGCATGAGAACGGAAATAATTTGTCAACGGAAGTGGTGGGGTACCGATAAGGTTCTCACCATCCTTCAAGCTACCAGGAACTCCAGACTGAGCTCCGAGTCTAACCTGGTTGCCTATCGTTATATGTCCGGCAATACCTACCTGACCACCAAACATGCACCACTCTCCCACCTTGGTAGAGCCTGCAACGCCTACCTGCGATGACATCACGGTATTTGCACCTATGTCCGTATTATGGGCAATCTGTACGAGGTTGTCCAACTTGACACCCTTACGCACATATGTGCAGCCCATCGTTGAACGGTCTATACATGTATTGGCACCTATCTCCACATTATCCTCTACCTGTACAATGCCGAGCTGTGGTATCTTCTCATATCCATTCTCCGTAGGAGCGAAGCCAAAACCATCAGCACCTATGACGGCACCTGCATGGATTATACAGTTGTTGCCCACCTTACAGTCATGATATATCACGGCGTTGCTGTATATTTCAGTATTTTCACCTACTGTAGCGTTCTCACCTACCGTAACATGCGGATGTAACACACAACCGTCACCTATCACCACATTTGGACCTATCGCAACGAAAGGACCTATATAGCAATCTTTTCCTATCTTTGCCGTAGGAGCTATATATGCAAGCGAGTCAATACCCTTCTTCTTTGGCTTCATGGCTACGTACATCTGCATTAACTTTGCCACTGCATCATACGCATTCTTCACACGAATTAAAGTCGTCTTAACAGGCTTATCCAATTTCAGCGACTCATCAACCAACACTACACTCGATTGTGTTTCGTATATGTAGTTAATATATTTCGGATTTGAAAGGAAAGATATGGCACCAGGCTTACCTCCCTCAATCTTTGAAAAAGAATTGATTTTCGCTTGAGCGTCGCCTTCTATGACACCCCCTATCAGCTGTGCTATCTGTTCGGCTGTAAATTCCATAAGTACTATATATAATTAAGGTGGGATTTATATTATAATTTCGCAAGTTCTGCCTCCATCTGCAGTTGCAGTTCCTTTGCCTTTTCTGCTGCTACCTGCGCAAACTTCTCCGTATTGTCCGCAAATATTATGCCACGACTTGAATTCACAAGCAGTCCACAGTCTTTAATCATACCATACTGACATACATCCTGCAGAGAGCCGCCCTGTGCTCCGACACCTGGCACAAGCAGGAAATGCTCTGGTGCTACGCGACGAATGTCCTTGAACATCTCACCACGAGTGGCACCTACAACATACATCAAGTTCTCTGTCGTACCCCAATCCTGACTCTTCTTGATAACCTTCTCAAACAGACGCATTCCCTCTGTATCTGTTGTCTGCTGGAAATCAAACGAGCCTTTGTTTGAGGTCAGCGCAAGCAATATCACCCATGGTTTCTTCTCTGCCTCGTATGACAAGAATGGAACGACACTGTCCTCACCCATATATGGCGCTACCGTCAAGGCATCAACCTTATACTCGCCAAAGAATGTCTGGGCATACATTTTGGAAGTGTTGCCAATGTCACCGCGCTTTGCATCTGCAACGATAAACTGATCAGGATAGTTCTCCTGTATGTATTTCACCGTCTTTTCAAAAGACACGAGTCCCTTTACACCGTATGCCTCATAGAAAGCAAGGTTTGGCTTATATGCCACACAAAATGGTGCCGTAGCATCAATAATCTGCTTATTAAAGGCAAAGATAGGGTCTTCCTCATCTAACAGATGCTTAGGCACCTTGTTCAGGTCAACATCAAGTCCTACACAGAGGAAAGACTTCTTCTTGAATATATTCTGTACAAGCTCTTTTCTTGTCATGATTACAACTCTGTATTTAAGAATTTTCTATATTAGGTGGGTTCTAATAATTCCCACTGTCAGATTTTTGAATTTGTTCTTGCTCTGGCAAGCGACCAAAGGTCGAGCGTCGAGGGCAAAATGTTAACTGATAAGCTGCGTATCGGCGAACTTACTACAGTTCCGCCTCCTTCATACGCTCAGCATTCTCCGCCACTGTCAGAGCATCTATCATCTGCTGAATATCACCACCGAGGAAGCCGTTCAGGTCATGCGTGGTAAATCCTATACGATGGTCTGTTACACGTCCCTGCGGGAAGTTGTACGTCCTAATCTTGGCAGAACGGTCACCAGTTGACACCAACGTCTTTCTACGATTGGCTATATCGTCCATATACTTCTGATGTTCGCGATCATATATATATGTGCGCAGGCGCGATAGCGCGCGTTCCTTATTCTTTGGCTGGTCACGTGTCTCCGTACATTCGATAAGAATCTCCTCAACCTCTCCTGTATTAGGATTCTTCCACATATAGCGCGCACGCACACCAGACTCCACCTTGTTGACATTCTGACCACCGGCACCCGAAGAACGGAATGTGTCCCACTTTATCTCGCCTTCGTTTATCTGCACATCAAACGGCTCTGCCTCTGGCAACACGGCTACAGTCGCAGCAGATGTCTGCATACGTCCGTTACTCTCCGTAACAGGCACACGCTGAACTCGATGTACGCCAGATTCATATTTCAGAACACCATATACGCCATCACCGCTGACAGCGAAGTCTATTTCCTTGAATCCGCCAACTGCGCCCTCATTGGCATCGGTAACACTAAGGTTCCATCCCTTTGAGTCACAGAAACGCTTATACATATTAAACAGGTCACCAGCAAAGAGGCAAGCCTCGTCACCACCTGTACCTGCCCTTATCTCCATCTGGACATTCTTGGCATCCTCAGGATCTTTAGGTACGAGTGCCACCTTCACCTCCTCTTCCAAAGCAGGAAGCGCAGCCTCGTTCTCACTAAGTTGCTCACGAGCCATTTCCTTCATCTCCGGATCTGACTCATTCATTATTATATCCTTTGCCTCGCTTATCGCCTCAAGGCAACTTATGTATCGCTTACGTATATTCATGATGTCGCCAAGATCCTTGTATTCTCTTGTCAACTTCACAAATCGCTGCTGGTCTGCTATGACCGATGGGTCGGTTATAAGAGTCGTTACCTCCTCATACCTTGCCTCCAGTCCGTCCAACTTCTGTAATATGCTGTTATTATCCATTTCTGTTTTTATATACGGTTACGTTGCTGCTTTTGATTAGTAGTTAAACTCACCGTATTCACTTTTGATGGTGAGCGACTTCTCGCCCTCCTCAATTCTGCCCACGATCTGTGCGTCTATGTTGAAGCTCTTGCTTATCTCAATGACCTTCTCCGCATTCTCCGGACTTACGTATATCTCCATACGGTGTCCCATATTGAACACCTTATACATTTCCTTCCAGTCCGTACCACTCTGATCATGGATAAGCCTGAACAATGGTGGAACCGGGAACATATTGTCCTTTATCACCTTGCAGTTGTCGCTCACGAAGTGCAGTACCTTGGTCTGCGCTCCACCTGTGCAGTGTACCATACCATGTATCTCCGGACGCATCTCATCAAGTATGCGCTTGATAACCGGAGCATAGGTACGTGTCGGCGACAGCACCAGTTTGCCGGCACTGACAGGAGAACCTTCCACCTTATCCTCGAACTTACAGCCACCAGAATAAACCAAGTCACTTGGCACTGCATGATCATAACTTTCCGGATATTTCTCTGCATAATATTTTGAGAATACGTCATGGCGTGCAGAGGTAAGTCCATTACTACCCATACCTCCGTTATATTCCTTCTCGTACGTAGCCTGACCAAAACTTGCCAAACCAACAATAACGTCGCCAGGACGTATATTAGCATTATCTATCACGTCGCTGCGTTTCATGCGACATGTCACGGTAGAGTCAACAATAATGGTGCGGGTCAAATCGCCCACATCCGCCGTCTCACCTCCAGTAGCATAGATACCTACACCCATCTCTCGCATTTCAGCAAGTAACTCGTCCGTACCGTTGATAATAGCTGATATCACTTCTCCCGGCACGAGCATCTTATTACGACCGATAGTTGAACTTACGAGGATGTTGTCCACCGCACCGACACACAACAAATCGTCAGTATTCATGATGAGTGCATCCTGCGCAATACCTTTCCACACAGACAAGTCACCAGTTTCCTTCCAATACATATATGCAAGGCTTGACTTTGTGCCTGCTCCATCAGCATGCATTATATTGCAGTACTCCGGATCACCGCCCAAAATATCTGGTATTATTTTACAGAAAGCCTGTGGATAAACTCCTTTGTCAATGTTCTTAATGGCGTTGTGCACATCCTCCTTTGCGGCACTTACACCGCGAAGCATATATCTGTTGTCCATAGTTTGCACTACCTTTTCCAAAGTAGGTTTGTTCAAATAAAATTATTACTTTATGGTGCAAAGTTACTAAGATTTTATGATATGTGCAAATAATTGAGTGATTTCTTTTCTTATCTTTTATTAATCTTTTACTAAACACGGCGAAACCATTTTTACACTTTGCATTTTTTTGCTTAATTTTACTTACACTTTGATTTTTACGTCTTTATTCCTTTCGCATTAAAATCCAGCAAAGAGAAAACGATTTTCAAAACTGGGCAAAATCCCAAAATCCGCTACTCATCGATTACTAGTAATTGATTTTTCCTGAATCATCAAAGCATATTAATCCGACTGTACAAGAACAGGTTTTACCTTACAAAACGCACATATCACACTGCATAAGCTGCCGAATTACTTTTCAATAGCACACAAGGTACGACATACTTTCTCCAACAGGGCACTCCAACACCATTTACAGGCATTCTTTTCTTCTTCTTTGCGTTTTCTTGCCGACTGTTCCTCAAAAACATTATGTAAGTAAAACCATAAAATAACTGACAAAACGTAAATACGCTCTGCTTAAATAGGAGTGAAAAGTGAAAACATTTCTGATACCCGAATGGTGGCAAATTAAACGAGAAAGAACAAGTAAAAGAAATCCACCAATCAGCCTTCCCCACATGGTGAGATAATCTATTTAAGTCTATGTAATCCGCGGCAGTTTTGACACACTACAAAGTTGGGAAACGACCTATGCGCTTTTACCGAAACATCTTCGGTAAACGGATGGAAGCAACACTCTACGGAAATGCAATAATTGTTCCCTTGCCTAATAAATAATGACACAGAAAAAGTAAAAGGTATAAAAAAATTTTGTGGTTTGAGAATTTCTTTGTAACTTTGCAGAAGATTTATAAAATACAACAGCGTGAAGATTAAGGATGTTATATGTGCCCTTGAGCGTTTCGCGCCTTTGCCCCTGCAGGAAGACTATGATAATGCCGGCCTGCAGGTAGGATTGACAGAGGCGGATGTTTCAGGGGTATTATTGTGTCTGGACGTTACGGAGCAAGTGGTAGAGGAGGCTGTCGCCAATGGCTGCAACATGATTGTTGCACACCATCCGCTGATATTCCGTAAGCTTGCCCACGTCAGTGACAGCAACTACGTGGAGCGTTGCGTGGTTGCCGCCATCAAAAACGACATTACAATCGTGGCAATGCACACGAATCTTGACAGCACAAAAGGTGGTGTCAACTACATGATAGCACGCAAACTCGGGCTTATTCAAGACAGTATTAAGCCATTAGACATGCGATGCATAGACGGTGCTGAGGGTAGCGCAGGTATTATAGGTGAACTGGCTGAACCAATCACTGCCGATGCCTATATCAAAAAGGTGAAAGAGATATTCAAGGCGGACTGTGTAATGTCCAACGAACTTCTGGAACGCCCCATTAAGAAAATTGCACTTTGCGGTGGTGCTGGATCTTTCTTGTTGCGCCAGGCCATGGCAGCTGGTGCTGATGCGTTCCTGACTGGTGAGATGCGCTACCATGAATACTTTGGATTTGAGCAGGCGCTGCAGATAACCGTCATCGGACACTATGAGAGCGAGCAGTACACGAAAGAACTTCTTGAGGAGATAATAAACGATAACTGCCCGGGGATAAAAACCATCATAAGCTCTATAAATACCAATCCAATAAAGTATTGGTAAAGCAAACGAAGACTAAGAAGAAAATCATATAAACAGCAAATAAAAAGTAATTATGGCAAGAAAAGACCCTAAGGATTTGACTGTGGAAGAAAAGCTGAAGGCTCTCTTCCAACTGCAGACAACCCTGTCGCAGATTGACGAGAAGCGCGCACTGCGCGGAGAACTTCCACTTGAGGTAGAAGACCTGGAGAACGAGGTAGAGGGACTCAGCGTACGTCTCGACCGCATTAACCAGGAGATAGAGGACCTCACCAACGCTATAAGCCAGCGTACAGAGGACATTAAAAAAGCTCAGGAGAGTGTTGATCGCTACAAGCAGCAGCTTAACGATGTTAAAAACAACCGTGAGTATGACACTCTGACTAAGGAGATTGATTTCCAGACACTGGAAATAGAACTCTGTCAGAAGAAGATTCGTGAGGCACAGCAGCGCGTAGCTGACAGAGAGGCTGACCGC
>JAEEGF012230668.1_pt1 | contig 27591 bp, 25 predicted proteins | sample 9134171 | NCBI WGS metagenome assembly JAEEGF01 (sample SAMN16246542, study PRJNA631951) | gut metagenome | biome: gut microbiome; feature: rumen; material: AP-attached | host: Bos | place: Iran: Karaj | collected 2018-10 | reverse complement strand
CTCTGACGAATATTTTCTCTCATTGGTAAATCCCATCGACCTTAAGACGGGTACAAACGATATCAAGGCTTACGTGTCGAAGAAGAGCGAGAAAGCAACGAACCCCTATCAGGTGGCCACAGAAACCTTCACGGTGGACATTGACCCGCGTATGCCTGACATGGGCAACCATACCTCGCCTAATAACACATCACTTGTAAAACAGGCGGACGGCAGTTATCTGGGCACCATCAACCTGACAATGACAGGCCTTTGGCGCATACACTTTACAGTGCGCGATGCACAAGGCAACGTCGTGGCAGGGGGCGATGACCAAAGTGATGGCTACAGCTCGCTCTATTGGGACGTGACGATATGATCACTCTTTTGCTATCAACCATATTTCTCTCTGACACGATCGCCACTGAACCACAAAGGTTGGACGAGGTGGTGGTCGTGTCGCGTCGACAGGGCGGCAAGCGGTCGGCGAAGGGACAGGTGGCCTCTATCGATGAGCACTTGCAGGAGCTGAACCATGTAGAGCTGGTGCGCCGTGGGTCGTATGCCTGGGAACCCATGGTCAACAACATGCAGATGGAACGCCTGTCGACCACCATCGATGGCATGAAGATCTTCTATGCCTGCACAGACAAGATGGACCCCGTGACGAGTTACGTGGAGAGCGGCAACTTGCAGAGTATCAGCCTGAACAGTGGACTGGACGGCAACCCGCAAGCTACGGGAAATATCGGCGGGGCGTTGGACCTGAGATTGCGTAAGACAGGTTTTGATGCCGACCCCTATACAGCAACGGCCACCGCAGGTTATGAGGCGAATGGCCACTTGCAGGTATATGGTGCTGATGGCGCCTATTCAGCTCACCGTGTCTACGTAAACGGTGGTGTGTTCTACCGTCACGCAGACAACTACAAGGCGGGTGGCGGTAAGGAGTTGGATTTCTCGCAGTTCCAGAAGGTGAATGCCTTTGTGAATGGCGGTCTGCGACTTGCTGAGCATGATATGATAGAGGCCACTTTTATCTTCGACCGTGCCACCAATGTAGGCTATCCCGCACTGAACATGGACGTGGCGAAGGCTGAGGCCTTCATCACCTCACTGTCGTATAAGCATCTGTTTCAGGACAATCAGCTGGAGTCGTGGGAGACAAAGGTGTACTACAACCACATCACCCACGTGATGGATGATACAAAGCGCCCTGATGTGGAGATACACATGGATATGCCAGGTAAGAGCTGGACGGCAGGTGCCTATTCGCTTCTGACAGGTAGCTTCGGACTGCATCAGGCACAGTTGAACATCGATGGCTATTACAACCGTCTGTTTGCTGACATGACGATGTATCCTGGTGGTGCGGCACCGATGTATATGGTGACGTGGCCCGATGTGGGAACGCTGAATGTTGGTGCGGCACTGACCGACAATATCCGTCTGAGCAGCGCATCATCCTTGCGTTTCTCAGGAAAAATCTCCTGGCAGCACCAGCGGCTGAACAATGATGAGGGTTATAAGGCACTGAGTGTCTTCTTTCCAGGTATGAAGCAGCAGTATCAACAGACGACAGGCCGCATCGCCGCTGCCTATCAACTCTCAATTCTCAACTCTCAATTCTCAATTGGAGCAGGTTGGGGAAGCAGGGCACCTACGGTAACAGAGGCCTATGGTTATTATCTGAACAACACGTTCGATCAGTACGACTATATCGGCAATCCGCGATTGAGAAACGAGAGCGCCATTGAAGTGAATACCGCCTATCAACTCTCCACTCTCAATTCTCCACTCTCAATTGGTCTCGACGCCAATGCCTTCTTTTTCTCGAACTACATCATTGGACAGTTCGAGACGCGCCTCTCGCCGATGACCGTCGATGCTGAGGGTGTGAAGGTGTATGGTAATATCAACCACGCCACCATCGCCAATGCCTCACTTTCGGCAGAGTGGAAGCCTATAAAGGGACTCCGTTGGAGTGCGAAGGGCACGTACAGCTTAGGCCGCGATGACGAGGGTGAGAATCTGCCGCTCATTGCACCGCTGAGCTATCAGTCGCGACTTTCCTACACCATAGGCGCCCTGAGTGTTTTGGCAGAAGTAAAAGGCCACACACGACAGGCGAAATATGGTAAGAAATATGGTGAGACAGAGACAGCATCCTGGACGATACTCAACCTCTCGGCTACATATACTTGGCGAATAATTACGCTAAGAGCGGGCATCGAGAATCTCTTCGATAAATACTATGCTACTTATGCCGACTGGTGCCACATTCCTCAGAAGGGACGCAATATATATGTGAATCTTTCGTTTGAATTATAGTATGAAGAAAACTCTATTATGGATAGGCGCACTCGTGGTGGGTGCGATATTAGGATTATTGGGCATCAATTGGCTCAATGAGGTGATGAACTTTGTGGCGACGGTCTATACAAGGCTGTTCCAGTTATTGGCTGTGCCTACGATTGTGCTGGCGGTGATTACGACCTTTGCCACATTTGGCTCTAAGGGTTCAGGCAAGATCTTTGGTCACACCCTGACTTATACCCTGCTTACCACCTTTGCCGCTGCCGCTGTGGGAGCCTTGCTCTATATCCTCATCGCCCCCGGCAATCTGCCCCTCGATTCTACTGCCGATGGTGATATCTCTCACCTCTCACCTCTTACCTCTCACCTCTCATATTCTGAGCATATTCTCAGCGTTATCCCTAATAATATCATCAAGCCTTTCCTCGAAGGCAATGTCCTTTCGCTGCTGTTGCTGGCCTTTGCTATAGGTTTTGGCCTCTCTAAATTGCCAGAGTCAGAGAATAAGGCCGTTGTGGTGAAAGGTTTGCTTGGATTACAAGAACTGCTCTTTTTGCTGATTCGTGGATTGATCTGGACGCTCCCTCTTGGCATCGTCGCTTTCTCAGCCCAACTGTCTGCTCAGGTTACCGCGGGTGTGGTGGCCGACAGCATCGGCAAATATGTGCTGGTAGTCTTAGGTGGCAATGTCATCCAATTCTTTATTGTGCTACCGCTGTTCCTCTTGGCACGAGGCCTGAACCCTATCCATGTGCTGGGTCGTATGATGCCTGCTGTGCTGATGGCGCTCTTCACCAAGAGCAGCGCCGCCACTTTGCCTGTCACGATGGATACTGCCGAGAACCGCCTGGGTATTCGTAAGAATGTGGCCCGCTTTGTGTTGCCAATTTGCACAACAATCAATATGAACGGTTGTGCTGCCTTTATCCTTGTCACCTCACTCTTTGTCATGCAACAGGGAGGAACAGAACTTACCTTCGGCACCATCCTGCTGTGGATGCTCATCTCTGTCGTTTCCGCCGTGGGCAATGCAGGCGTTCCTATGGGCTGCTATTTCCTCACTCTTTCGCTGATGTCGGGCATCGGTGCTCCCGTCGCCGTCCTGGGTATTATCTTGCCTATCTACACCATTATCGATATGGTGGAAACAGCGGAAAACGTCTGGTCTGACTCATGCGTAGCGGCAATTGTGGATAGGGCTCAGTAAACCTTTTCTTTCTTTGTTCGTCTAATCAGCAGTAAAGGACAAACAACGATATGAAAAGAAATCTATTATGGATACTGACCCTGATAATGGGCAGTGTGTGTCATGCAGAGGATATTACCATCCGATTCAACGGCACAACGGCAAAAGTGACGCAGCAGACAAAAGATAGTGTGAATGTGACTGTCGACGGAGCAAACCTGAGGGCGGATTCATGATGCCCTTTGGTGGCAATAACAATCAGCAGGACACCACCCCAGCTATCATTATCCGGGGTGGCACCGTCTACGCTTGGAGCCAAGTTGGTTCTCCCGAAGAGGGACTTGACTGCGACTTTGCTCCTATCGTCATCGAGGGCGGCACCATCTTCTCTGTCGGAGGTGGGATGGGTGAAATGCCTTCCGTACCCTCCAACGAAAATGCCAAACAGCCCACGGCCCTGCTCATCGGTCTTAATATCGTGAAGGACGAGCCTGTCTATATCTACGACAGCAACGGCAAACTGATCAATACCGTTACCATCCCCTTCTCCTTACGTCGTAGTGCCAGTCTCATCAGCAGTCCAGCCTTCAAGGTTGGTGGCACCTACTCCGTGAAGACAAAGGGTTACGAGAAAACCTTCACCCTCAACGAGCCATTCACGACAGTACGGTGATTTTTTGCTAAACAAATTTAAATAATTGTCCGAAATACAACATGTTAGAGAAAAAGTCCCTATCTTTGCATCCGGAATGAAGAAGTTCTGTCATATCATGCTGTCATTGCTGCTTTCGATAACGATTCTGTTCATCGGAAGTGGTGTTACCATTACACGCTGTGCTCATACGGGAACCCTCAAGGTGATGACCGTATTCAATAGCGGTGCAATGGGCGACATGAGTTGTAGCATGAATGCGCCATGTATGACAATGGAGCATGTGGAACTGTCGCCGACGAATATGGCACAGACGGTCAATTATGACTTCCACGTCTTCCAGCCCTTGTTAGCTGTTCTGCCAAGCCTTGTCGCAGAATGGCAGGTAACCACAGAGAACAAGGTCGAAGTTCAGTTTGCGCCGGAGGTCTGGAAAAGTCCGCCTCGCGACTACCTGAACTTCATCCAAGTGCTGTTGATTTGATGTTTATATGATTCTGTTTTCTGGGGATGGCTATTAGCTGTGTCCAGACAATTGATTATACCATATTAACATCAAACATTGATTTTATGAGATTATTATTGACCGGCATCGTTATGATGCTAACCCTGTCTGCTTTCGGACAGGATATCGACTCGTTGCAGGCCGATACGGTGGCAGACAAAGCCGTCGACCTGCAGAACGTGACCATCACCTCACGCCGTTCTGGCACCCGTCGTATGGGCGGTGCCGTCAATGGCGTGCTCATCAATCGGGAAGAACTCTTCAAGGCAGCTTGCTGTAACCTCGGTGAGAGCTTTACCACTAACCCCTCTGTCGACGTGAACTACAGCGATGCCGCCACAGGTGCCAAGCAGATCAAACTCTTGGGACTGAGTGGCACATACGTGCAGATGCTCACCGAAAACCTGCCCAATTTCCGTGGGGCAGCAGCACCTTACTCGCTCGACTATGTGCCGGGCCCTTGGATGAACAGCATCCAGGTGTCGAAAGGCTCCTCGTCTGTGCGCAATGGCTATGAGAGTATCACAGGACAGATAGACATCGAGTATCTGAAGCCCGATAACGACGAGGGCGTGACGGTAAACCTCTATGGTGGTACTCTGGGTCGTCTGGAGGCCAATGCCGATGCCAACGTCCATCTGGATGACAAGCTGAGCACCGAAGTGCTGCTGCACTATCAGGATGACTTCGGCCACCATGACGTTAACAATGACGGCTTTCTCGACCAGCCCAACGTGCGCCAGTGGAACTTGCAGAACCGTTGGAAGTGGAAAGGCACACACTATATGTTCCATGGTGGCTTCGGCATCGTAAAAGAGAAGCGCGAAGGTGGACAGACGCATGTAAGTGAAAAGGGAAAAGTGTATAGTGAACAATTTGCTACCGCACACCACCCCTACCTCATCAACATCAACACCGAACGCTATGAGGGTTACATGAAGCACGCCTTCATCCTCGATCCGGAGCACGGCACGAACATCGCTGTGATGGGTAACGCCTCGATGCACCTGTTGGACGCCAACTACGGCAACAAGCACTACAGCGTGAACCAGAAGAACGCCTACGCCCAACTTCTCTTCGAGACCAACTTCAACGAGCAGCACAACCTTTCGACGGGACTCTCGCTGAACTACGACTATCTGACGCGTGACGATAAGGAAACTACGCCAGGCATCTATGCCCAGTACACCTATAATCTCAACGATAAGATTGTGGCGATGGCAGGCATCCGTGCCGACCACAGCAGTCGTTATGGCACTTTCGTTACGCCCCGTTTCCATCTGAAACTTACACCCAGCGAGATTGTCAGTCTGCGACTCTCGGCAGGTAAGGGCTATCGTACCGTGCATGCACTGGCAGAAAACAACAATCTGCTGGCTAGCGGACGCCAGTTGGTGATCGACGATCTCGAGCAGGAGCGTGCCTGGAACTACGGCATCAGCAGTTCGTTCTATATCCCCCTGTTCGACAAGACGCTCAAGCTGAATGCGGAGTATTATCACACCCACTTCAGTCAGCAGGCCGTCATCGACTACGACAGCAATCCCTCGCTGATCCGTATCAGCAATCTTGACGGCAAGTCGTATTCAAACACCGTGCAGATAGATGCCACCTACCCGATAGTGAAGGGACTGGAACTGACGGCAGCCTGGCGATGGAACGACGTGAAGTGCACATACGGTGGCGAACTGATGGAGAAGCCGCTCACCAGTCGCTACAAGGGTCTCGTCACCGCCAGTTATAAGACGCCCCTCGGTCTTTGGCAGTTCGATGCCACCCTGCAGTTGAATGGTGGCGGACGCATGCCCACTCCTGTCGACGGCCTTTGGGAGGACCATTTCAATGCCTACGAGCAGGTGTCGGCACAGATCACACGTTGGTTCCGTCATTTCTCTGTCTATATTGGCGGTGAGAACCTGACCGGATTCCGTCAGAAGAAGACCATCATCAATGCCGAGGACCCCTGGAGCGCAACCTTCGATCCCACGATGATGTGGGGACCCGTTCACGGTGCCATGTTCTATGCTGGCATCCGTATCAACGTCGGAAGACTGTAAGGAGTGAATAGTGAAAAGTGAATAGTGAATAATTTGCTACCGCAGATAATAAAATATTAAAATAAAAACGATTATGAAAAAAGTATTAGTATTAAGTGCCATGATGCTGACCGCAGTGGTCGGTATGGCCAAGGACATCAAGACCGTAGTAGTAACCACCCAGCCGCAGATGCACTGTGAAAGCTGTGAGAAGAAGATCACAGGCAACCTCCGTTTTGAGAAGGGTGTCAAACAGATTGAATGTGACATCGAGGGTCAGCGCGTCACCATCACCTACGATGCTGACAAGACCAACTCCGATGCGATCATCCAGAGCTTCGGCAAGTTCGGCTATAAAGCCACCGAGGTCAAGTCTGAGAAGCCTGCCGAAAAGAAGAAATAAATGTCACACTGGGGACAGGAACCAGTGTGACAAGGCCAAGGAATATTAATGCCAGCCGCCACCGCCGGGCCAACCACCTCCACCAGGACCGCCGCCACTGGTAGTGTAGGACGAGAGATTGATGTTGGAACCGCCGGTGACGGAAGCATTGGTATAGGTGACGCCGTCGAAGATGCTGGTGCCGCTACTAACAGTGACGTTGCTCTTGAGCGTGGGTTTAGAGGCACCGCTGACAACGAGGGTATTGCCACCGCTCGAAGGCGTCTTAAAGGCAATCGTTTCGCTGCCGACGGTTAGGGCGTACCAGGTGTTCTTGTTCCATGAGTTCGTCGAATAGCACGACTGAGTGAGGCTGGAACCGCTCTCTAGTCCGCCGATGGCGATGATGGTGCCGCCAGTGACGTAAAGTTTCTTCTGTTCCTCGCTATTGGCATCGATGGCTACCTCGGGCGATGTGGTTCCTATGGCATATACGAGTCCGCCCTTGATATAGCAGTTGCCGTTGGCGTCAATGCCGTCGTTGCCGGTAGAGCGCGCATAGACGTAACCGCCGCTGATGGTCAGGTCGCCGGCACCGCTGGTTTCCTTGGTGGTATCGTTATATGATGAGTTGATGGCATCGTCGGTGGCGTTCACAGTCACCTGTCCGCCCGTGATATTGATATTGGTCTTGCTCTCGATGCCTTCGCCGCCTGCACCGGTAGTGGTAACGCTGATCACGGCATTGTCGCTGATTGTGATGGCACCATCAATCTTGATACCTTTGGGCGATGACTTATAATCGCTCTTGTAGCGGTCGAGCTGCTGCGAACTGTTAACGGTAGAGATACTGCCGCTCGATGATGCCACTACAGCATTGCCGCTGGTCTTGATGGTCATCGTGCCACCCGTAGCGGTAAACGTTCCGTCGCCATTGATACCCTTGCCGCCAGCGCCTGTGCTGGTCAGGTTCAACGTCCCGCCACTGATAGTCATATTGCCGTCGGCACTGAGGCAACTCGACGCCTTGGTCTTCTTATCGTCGCTGTCCCACGCACCGCCGCCTGTGGTCTTCACGGTGATGTCGCCATCGCTGATCCTCATGTCGCCATCGGCCTTGATGCCCTTGGAGGCAGCAGCCGTCACACTGATGTTTAGTGTGCCGCCCTCGAGGTAGACGTTTCCGCTGTCCTCGTCATCATGGTCGGTGGTCTCGCCCGTTGAGGTGTCACCAGCCAGGTCACACTGGATGCCGTCGTCGCCCACGCCGCTAATGTTCACCGTACCGCTCTTCATTTGAAAGTACTCCTCGCAACTGATACCGTCGCCCACAGCCTTGGTGATGTTCAGCGTCTGGTTCTTCACGGTGATGTAGTCGCCGCTCTTGATGGCGTGCTTCGTATTGCCTGCCACGTTTAGCGTGCCCTTGCCCTGCAGTTGCAATTGTCCCTTGCTGTAGATGCAGGCCTTCTGCGAGCCATTGCTGCCGTCACTCAGCGTGTTCTCTGTGCCGTTCTTGGCACTGAGTTGTATGCGCTTCTTGTTGGTGATGTTGATGGCTGCACCGCTGGGGTTGGTCATCGTCAGCCCTGCGAGCGACAAGGTACATTTGTATGAGCCGTCGAGTGTCAACGAGCCGTCGGTTGTCGAGCCACTGAGCACGTAGGTGATTTCATCGCCATCGATGGCGGCGGTGTTACTCTGCGTGATGCTGACGTGTGCGCCGCTCACTTCTGCCGTGACGTAGGCGGAAACATTGTCGGCCATTGTCACTGTAGCCGTCGAACCGTTATATACGATGTTTACTGTGTTGGCTTCTACTTCTGACTCCTGACTCCCGACAACTACAACACTCATGATGTCGCTGATAGTGAACACGTCATTGCCTACAGTCAGTATGGTGCCTCCGGTGAATGTGGCAGGCTGACTGGCTGTCACCTGCGATGCCTGATACTCTTTCGTGCCGTTACTGGTTGTAATCTTCAGCGTCTGTCCCGTTGCTGCTATCGTCAGCACGAGGGCTATCATAGATAATAATGTACGTCTCATTTTACAACCATTTTATGGGTTTTGCTTTGTGTCTTCACAATATACACGCCCTTGCGCAACTGGTCTTTCGAAACCTTATGGCCTTGCAGGTCGTAAATAGTAGCGGTAGCAAATTCTTCACTATTCACTATTAATTCTTCACTTATTCCCGTCGTTTCGCTCTGCGTCGAGAAGTACATCTTGCTCAGGTCGGCCAGCACGAATGTCTGGTCGCCGATGGTGAGCGTCGAATTGTCGAGATTAATCGTCACCGGCAACGATGATATATCCACGGAGGTCTTTGCTCCGTCCGTTGTCTCAAACGTCAGGTAGGTGTAATCTGAAGCCTGTATCGTCAGTACACCGACAAATGCAACTAGTAATAAAATAAACTTCTTCATATTAAGTACCTTTTATGATGATGCAAAAGTAAAAGAAAACAGGGCATTCGCCAAATATATTCAACGAACGCCCCGATTTCGTCAATGAATGTCTAACCCATTACCACATCGAGCACCATCATCAGCACGAAACCAATGGCAAAGCCGATGGTGCTGAGGTTGGAGTGATTGCCGCTAGAAGCTTCAGGGATGAGTTCTTCGACCACAACGTAGAACATAGCGCCTGCGGCAAAGGCGAGCATGTAAGGGAGAACGGGCATGAGTAGTGTGGCCAATAGTAATACTGCAACGGCTCCGATGGGTTCTACGGCTCCACTCAGCGAACCGAGCAGGAACGAGCGCCAACGGCTGTTGCCTGCCGCCCGCATCGGCATGGAGATGATAGCTCCTTCGGGCACGTTCTGGATAGCGATACCCAATGATACGGCGACGGCACTGGCAAGAGAAATATTCGTCGCCCCGCTGTCGGCTCCTGCGAACACCACACCGACGGCCATACCTTCAGGCAGGTTGTGGATAGTGACGGCAAGGGCAAGCATGGCCGTCTTGGAAAGATGGGATCGCATACCTTCAGGTTTGTCTGTGCCGATATGCAGGTGCGGGGTCAGTTCGTCGATGAGCAGCAGGAATCCCATTCCCAATAAGAATCCCACAGCCGCAGGCATCACACTCCACTTGCCGCTATCGACCTCCATCTCCATTGCAGGAATCAGCAGCGACCATACCGATGCCGCCACCATCACACCCGATGCAAAACCCAACAGCGACTTCTGCAATCGCGCTGACATCTCGTCCCGCATAAAAAACACAAACGCCGAGCCAAGCATCGTGCCCAGCAATGGAATCAGCAGTCCTATGATTAATGTCGTCGTCATCGGGTGCAAAGGTACTAAAACTTATGGAATTATGCAATACTTAAATCTGATGATATGTAAAAGGAGAGCCGAGACCCTCCTTTAAATTACGTAGTGATAACCTTTATGCCGGATTAAATTTCTCCTTCGGCTGCTTGCAACGGGGGCAGCGCCATGTGTCGGGCAGTTCCTCAAAAGGAGTGCCGGGAGGGATGTTCTGCTTGGGGTCGCCCTTTTCAGGGTCGTAAGTGTATTTGCAGGGGCATTTGAACTTTGTCATAATCGTATTTTCGTTTAATCAAGCGGGCTGCCACTTGCAGCGGACGGGCGACACAATCGCACCCTCCTTCTTCAACTCGGCAAAAGCCTTGTCCACTTCCTTGCGGTCGATACCTGTGATCTCCGCAATCTTGCCAGCGTTCACGGGAGCACCGAACTCACGCATGGCCTGTAATACCTTCTCCTTCATAATTAATTCGTTTAATTCGTGAAATTAGTGGTCGAAAAATTAGAGTTGCATTATCAGCCAGTTCTGTGCACCGATCTTCTCAATCATCTCGAGTGCGCCCTGACTCCAGTAGAGGTCTTCTTCCTCGTCAGCCAGATAGGCCTTCAGAATGTCGAAAGTGAGATAGTCTTCGCATACCGAACCCATGCACTTGCGTAGCAACTCCACGCCCGGCTCCTGAATCTTCAGGTCCTCCTTGATATACTCCACGGGGTCGTAGCACAGCGCGCGAGCCTCGTGCTTCTCCACCTTCACCTCGCCGCCCAGGTCGAGGATGCGGTCGATGAACTTCTCCACCCATTCCATCTCCTCTGTGTAGTGGCCGATGTACTTCTCGCCCAGCTTCGTAAAGCCCTGAGCCTTGAAAATCTGTCCCTGTACCTTGTGTACGAATGCGCCCTCTGAGAGGCCTGTTACGAAGAACTGTAATGCTTCGATTGATTTCTGCTTGTCCATAATTCTAATTTTACAATTTGACGATTTACTATTTATTTCTCAATTTGTCGATTTGATTGTTTCGACGGTGCAAAGTTACGATGTTTTTTCCATAGAATTGCAAGCCCAAACGAAACAAAAACCGACCAAAACGAAACAAATTCAAAAATTATGTGTATCTTTGCAGCGTGAAATTGTAAAATAGTAAATCGTCAAATAGTATAATAGCGAGGTGTATAGCTTGAAGGAATTTTGGCAAATAAGAAACCTGCCCGTACCCGAAGGGGAATGGGACGGGAATGTTATCTGCTTAGAGACTAACGCGGAGTGGTCATTCGGCGCGAACGAGACGCACGGCTTCTTGTCTTGCTATATCTATACGATTGTCACGCGAGGCTGGCTTACCATATTATATAATAATAGCGAACTTACGCTGCACAAGGGCGACCTCTATACCTATTCGCCCGGCTTCGAGATAACCATCCTCTCGTCCTCCAGCGACTACAGCGGCATCTGCCTGCTGGGCGACGAGCACTTCACGCTCAGTCTGCCCACGGTGCGCGACGCCATCCGCACGGCCTACTTCACGGTGGTTGAACTCACCTCGCCTGTACTCCCGCTGAAAGCTGACGATTTTCGCCGCCTGCGCGAACTGATGCAGATGATGATTCACTATCAGCAGATGGGACTCCCGTTGGCCAACGACAGCCTGCGCATGCTCTACAACCTCTTCCTCACCGACCTCTCCACCGTCCAGCAGCATAGCATCCGCGAGCACCGTTTCCCCAAGCGCGTCGAAGAAATATTTCTCAGTTTCCTCGGCCTGCTGCCACAGCACTTTGCTGAGCATCACGACATTGGTTTCTACGCCTCAGAACTCTGCATCACCACCACCTACCTCTCGCGCGTTGTCCGTCAGGTGTCAGGAGGTCGCACCGTCGTTGACTACATCAACCAGATGCTGCTGATGGAGGCCACGTTCCTGTTGCGCCAGACCTCGATGAGCATCACCCAAATCTCCGACCAGCTCCATTTTGCCGAAGTCACCACCTTCGCCCGCTTCTTCAACCGGATGAAGGGCATGAATCCCAGGGAGTTCAGGAAAGGAAAGTAATTACTTAATGTACTTCACCTTCGAGGCATCGCGGGGCTTGGCGTCGGGCTGCTCGTCAGGGTAGCCGATGGCGAGGATGTAGTTCAGCTTATAGTCAGCGGGGATGTCAAGGCGGTCGAGGAAGAACTTACACTTTTCATTCGACAGCAGGAAGCGCACGGGACCACCAAGGCAACAGGTTCCGAGACCCATCGACTGTGCTGCCAGCATCATATTCTCGCCCAGCAATCCTGCATCCAGTTCACCACCGCCATTGGCTGGGGTGCAGATGCAGATAAGGTTCGGCGCATTGCGGAACATATTCTTGAAGTTCTTATCGCGGGCTACCTGATCAGCGTTCTCCTGCTTATAAACCTCCGTTACGTCGGCAATCAGCTTCTGGTCTTCCACTACGCGGACAATCCACGGCTGGCGGTTCATGCCGCTGGGTGCATTGATGCCGCACTTCACGACGACCTCCAGTTTCTCGTGCTCCACGGGCTTGTCGAGATACTTGCGGATGGAGCGACGTGCCATCATATTGCTCAGCACGGGATTCACCTCCATCTGCATGTCGGCCTCGATGGTGGCAACCTGATCACGAGACTCATAGCGCTTGATGACCTTGCCATCGCGACCGACGAGGAATTTTGTGAAGTTCCACTTGATGTCGCCGCCGCCAGCCTGCGCCTTCAGCCACGTATAGAGCGGGTGTGCATTCTCGCCGTTCACGTCAATCTTATCGAACTGCGGGAAATGGATGTCGAAGTTGGCCGTACAGAACGAGTGAATCTCCTGAATTGTGCCGGGAGCCTGCTGGCCGAACTGATTGCAGGGGAAGTCGAGGATCTCGAAGCCCTGAGCGTGATACTTCTGGTAGAGCGGTTCCAAGTCTTTGTACTGTGGCGTGAATCCGCATCGGGTAGCGGTGTTCACAATCAACAGCACTTTGCCCTTGTACTCGGCGAGCGACACATCCTCGCCAGCATCGTCCTTTACCGTGAAATCATACACACTACTCTGTGCCGAAAGCGTCAGCACGCCCATCATTGCCATGAGGCAGAAAAACACTTTTCTCATAATCGTATATTTTTTGTGGATTAATATCCTATATTACACTTAAAACAGGGTGTAAAGTTACGAATAATTATGGATTCTTCGTGTTTTTTCCCTCAAGAATTAAGAAATAATATGAAAACTGCCATACGACCCTCGATGTAAGGGCTATATTTTCACGCCAATGATAGTTGCGTTCGATGGCTTCATGCGATGGATTTCCGTCTGGATGAAGCTTGCATCGTCGAGCATGGCCTTTAGCTCTTCTGGCGAATAGGCCGTCATGCCCTCCACGACATTCGTCCACATGGAGTCACCATCAACAACCTCCACCATGATGGCGAACTTACCGCCAGACTTCAGGACACGGCATACCTCCTGCAGACAATTAGGCAGGTTTGGCCAGAAATAGACGGTCTCTACTGCCGTTACGAGGTCGAACTTCCCGTCCTCATAGGGCAGCTTCTCCGCTGAACCCTGAGTGACAAACACCTGCTTGTCGAGTACATCGGCATTTACTTTCTTGGCTTTCGCCACACTGGTATTATTCTGACAGCATCGTCACCTCAATACAACGCTTGGCGGCCAGAAGTTGTTGTGCCATATGCTGCACGTTGGCGGTAGTCATATCGCTGACCATCTTGCAGTAGTCGCGGTCGAAGTCGGTATCATCGTCGAGCTCGTGCCAGATGATATAGCTCCAGTAGTCGTTGGTGATGGCGGCCTGGGCATATTGTTTGATCAAGTATTCCTTCACCTTCTGCATCGATGAGGCTGTGGGGCCGTTGTTGGCAATGTTCTTCAACTGCTGGTAGACAATCGGATTCAGCTCATTGTAACGACTGGGATCGGCATTATAGGAGATCTTCATCGTGGCATTGGGCTTGTCATCCTTGTCGAGTTCGAAATCGACGCTGACGCCGTAGGTGCCGCCCTTCTCCTCACGTACGGAGTCGGTATAGGCGATGGAGAGACAACGCTTCAGGAAGTCGAGTTCGAGGTCGCTCTGAGGCGTGAAGGGCACGTCGGCTGTCAGGTAGATGCTGACATTAGCCAGCGGTGTGGCCTGCGGTTTGCTGAACTTCACCACTTTTTCGCCACCGACGATCTGAGGAACGCGGCTGTAGTTGGTCTGTTCGTGGCTGTTAGTAGCAGGTAGCGTGGCCAGATACTGACACAGATACTTGCGCAACTCTTGTTCGTCGTAGTTGCCGATGATGACGGTCTTGAAATTGGCAGCATCGCTGAAGCGCTCCTTATAGATCTTGAGGATGCGGTCGTAGTTCACCTTCTCAAGCGTTGACTGCGCCACTGGCTCCATACGTGGATGATGGTCATAGAGAATAGCACGGATGGAGTCGTTGTAGTCCACTTTAGGCGAAGCGTTGCGATTGGCAAGGAAAGCATATTGGCGGTTCATCAATCCGGCAAAGGCGGCTGTGTCCTTACGAGGCTGGGTGAAGTAGAGGTAAGCCAACTGGAACATGGTCTCCATATCTTTGATGGATGCACTACCGCTGATGCTCTGGCCTCTGGTACCTACCGAGGGACTTACGCGAACGCTCTTACCCGTCAGCATCTTGCGCAGGGTGACGGCATCAAACTGTGCCACACCACCTTCTGTGACACCACTCGAAATGAGGTTGAAATTGGGGATATCCTCGTCACCATAGAGTGAGGTACCGCCATCGGCATACATACGCATAGAAATGGCATCGGCCTCGTAGTCGGTCTTACGGATATATACCTTCATGCCGTTGCTGAGGGTGAGTTCTGTAAAGCCGTGACGATAGGGCTTCTCGCTGACGATGGTGCCCTTTTTAGAGGAAAGTGGAGAGAGGAAAGAGGAAAGAGATGTGTCTTGCAGATCCTCGGTGTAGGGGGCGTAGGACTGCTGTTGGGTGGCGAGAATCACCTGTTCAATCTGCTGGGCTGAAGGGATCTCGTAATCGTCTTTATCTGGCGCGTACATGATGACCACCTGATTCTTGTCGGTGATCAGTTCCTTCACGGCGGCATTCACCTCAGCCAATGTCACTTCACGGTCGAGTTTCTGGGTGTTCTCTAGTTTGAAGTCGACGCTGAGCAGCGGCTCGCCTTCGAGGAAGTTGTCTACACAGACGTTCACATAGTGCGAGTTGCGATAGTCGTCCTTCATATTGGCACGGCGCTCAGCAGCATTCAGTTGCAGTTTCTTGGCGCGGTCCAGTTCTGATTGGGTAAAGCCGTGCTGACGGGCTCTTTCAGCCACGCCTACAGCCGAGATGATACCACCAAGAATATTGTCCTTCTTACAGCTGATGCTCATAGAGAAAGCATCCTTGGTACGACTGAGGAAGAACTGCGAGGCGCGGGCCGTAGCACTCTGGAACGGGGGCATAGGCTGCTGGCGAACTTCCACCAGACGGTCGTTGAGCATCGTACCAATCAGACGGTCGATATAGTCGTTGCGCAGATATTTCTCTGTATTCTTCTCGCTGTCGGGAGTAGCTTCGCGCTTCTGATAGATATGACAGAGGGCGATGGGCTGTTCATTATCCTTCTCGATGTCGATGATCATCTTCTCGTTGTCGTCCACAGAATAATAGATACGCTCGGCAGCGTTCTTCGGCATGGGGATAGGGGAGAAGATCTTCTTGATTTTCTTCTCCATCTTATCGACATCGATATCGCCCACTACGATGATGGCTTGCAGGTCGGGACGATACCATTTCTGATAATAGTCGCGCAGATCCTGATAGGGGAAATGGTCGACGATATCCATCGAACCGATGGGCAGACAGTCTTCATACTTGGTGCCTTTGTACACCTTCGGCATAGCCTGTTCCTGCAATCTTTGAACCGCCATTCCAGCACGACGGGTGCGCCATTCCTCATGAATCACACCACGTTCCTTGTCAATCTCGGCATCCTCGAGCAACAGATAGTGACTCCAGTCGTGCAGCACCAGCAGACAGGAGTCGATGATACCCTCACGCTTCAGCGGGGCAGAGCCGATGTGGTATACCGTTTGGTCGATAGAGGTATAGGCATTCAGGTTGGCACCGAACTTCACACCGATGGTCTCACACCAAGGTACAATGCCTAATTTCTTTCCTTTGCCTGGGAAGTTCTTTGTGCCGTTAAAGGCCATGTGCTCCAGGAAATGTGCCAATCCGCGCTGACGGGGTTCCTCCAGAATCGAACCCACGCGCTGGGCAATGTAGAAGTCTGCCAGACCAGCCTCTTTCGCATTGTGACGGATGTAATAAGTCATGCCGTTCTTCAACTTTCCCGTACGGATAGTGGGATCTTGTGGCAACGTCTGTGCCAGAGCAGTTAAAGGTAAAAAGGTAAGAAGGTAAAAAGGTAAAACCTTTATCAACCTCTTAGCCTTTAAATTTCTATTCGTTCTCATGTCTTTTACTTTTTTACTTTTTTACTTTCAAATCGCCTGCAAAGGTACGAAAAAAATACATAGCCTGCAATGCTGTCACAGCAAAATACCTACTAATGAGTATTGCCCGTTTTATGGGAAATCTCTAATTTTGCACTCCGAAATGAAGATGGTTCAGATGCTGTTTGTCATGATGTTGGTTCTTGGCTTTTCTTTGGAATCCAAGGCCAAGGATTATGTGCTTTCAGGAAGGGTCATAGATGCCGATAACGGACAGCCTGTAGAGTATGCCAGCATCCTGATTGCAGAAAGCGGACTGTGGGCAATCACCGATGAGAAGGGCACTTTCACCATCAAACACGTCAAACCTGGCAAGACCACATTGACGGTACAATGTCTTGGTTATCGTAAACACACATGGCCCATGACCATCAATCGTGATGTACTCGATCTGACCCTTCGGATTCAACAGGAAAGTCTGAAACTGGAAGGTGTGACCATCACGGCAAAGCGGATAGAAGATGAGGCAACGACCAGTTATACCATCGGACGCACCACGCTCGACAACCAACAGATACTCAATATTAGTGATTTGTCCACTCTTTTACCAGGTGGAAAGACGGTCAATCCCTCGTTGATGAGTGACAACCGGCTTAGCTTACGAAGTGCTACACAGGAGAAAGGCAACGCCTCGTTTGGTACAGCTATCGAGGTGGATGGCATGCGTTTGGATAATAATGCTGTTACAGGCGAGACGATGGCAGCCTCCACCCGTACCGTGAGTGCTTCGAATATCGAGAGTGTGGAGGTGGTGACGGGCATACCTTCCGTGGAATACGGCGATTTGTCGAATGGCGTTGTCAAAGTGAATACCCGCAAAGGAAAGTCGCCTTTTATCATCGAAGGCAAACTGAATCAGCATACGCGTCAGATAGCGCTTAACAAAGGCTTTGATCTGGGTGGCAGACTCGGTATTCTGAACACCTCCCTTGAACATGCCCGTTCCTTCTCCGATGCTGCTTCGCCCCATACGGCTTACCAGCGCAACATCCTCTCGCTGAACTATTCAAACACTTTCTTCCAGAACGTTGCGCCTCTGACACTCAGCGTGGGTGTAACGGGCAACATCGGTGGCTACAACTCTGAAGCAGACCCTGATGAGGAATTGGACGATTATAAGAAGGTGCGCGATAATGTGGTGCGTGGCAACATCCATCTGCAATGGCTGCCGGGCAAATCCTGGCTGACGAACATCAGTCTGAGTGGCGCCTTCTCCCTGACGGACCGCAAGAGCGAAAGTTATACCAGTACGGGCAGTGCCTCCACACAACCTTATATTCATACGCGCGAGGAGGGCTATTTCATGGCAGATCTCAGTCCTACGGGCTACTGGTATGTGCTAGGCTATAACGACTCGAAACCTACCAGCTGGTCAGTAAAGCTGAAGGCCAACAACAATATACGTTTCTCCGTAGCCAGCAAACAATGGCTGAGTCGTTTGTTGGTGGGTGTGGATTATTCCGGTAGCAAGAACTACGGACGCGGCACCTATTACGACGACATGCGTTATACACCCACCTGGCGTGAGTACCGCTACGATCAGTTGCCAGCCATGAACAATCTGGCCCTGTATGCAGAAGAGAAGCTGTCCATTCCCACCACACGGTTGTCGACCTTCGAACTGACGGCAGGCCTGCGCGATGATATCACACTTATCGGTGGATCAGACTATGGCACCGTCAGCAGTCTGTCGCCACGTCTGAACAGCCGTTATGTCTTCTGGCGTCGTCAGCGTAAACGTTGGATTAATGAGCTGGTGCTGCATGCCGGATGGGGAAAAAGTGTGAAGCTGCCATCTTTCCAAGTGCTCTATCCTTCACCATCCTACGCCGACCGACTGGCATTCGCTTCGACCAGCACCGCCGATAATAAATCGTATTATGCCTATCATACGCAGCCCTCACAAGCTATGTATAATCCAGACTTGCAATGGCAGTACACCCATCAGACTGATATTGGCGTAGAGATGGATATCAAGGGAACCCGTATCAACCTCTCTGCTTTTCACCACAAGACGTTCCGCTCGTATATGTCGACAGATATTTACACCCCGATGTCCTATTTGTACACCCCGCCATCTGCGCTCAATGGGGTGGGGATCTCGGTGGAAAACCGTCGGTTCAGTATTGACCGTCAGACGGGTATCGTCACGGTCAGCGATGTGACAGGAGCGGTGGCCGACCGTCAGTTAACCGGTACTGCGCGTCGCACCTACGCTGTGACCGACCAGTATGTCAATGCTACACCCATCAGTCGTTACGGACTGGAATGGATTGTAGATTTTGCGCCCATCAAGGCCCTGCTCACCCAGATCCGATTGGATGGCAACTACTATTATTATAAAGGTATAGATGATGTGCTCTATGCCGATATTCCCTTGGGCGTCAACTCCAACATGACGGGCAATCAGCTTTATCAGTATGTGGGCTATTACCGCGGCTCGAATGTCACCAGCACGAACTATAGTGCCAACGCAGCCATCGCCAACGGCTCACTCTCCCGACAGTTGAATCTGAACCTCACACTCACCACCCACATCCCCCGCATCCGTCTGATTGTGTCCGCTCGCATTGAGTCGTCGCTCTATAATTACCGCCGACAGTTGAGTGAGTTCACCGACGGCACACGCGGCATCATTCTGGAAAACAGTTCCGATTATTTCGGCAAACCCTACGACGGCAGTACTGAGAACAAATACATCGCCCTTTATCCGGAATACTATTCCACTTGGGATAATCCCGATCAGTTGATTCCCTTTGCCGAGAAGTTCCTGTGGGCGAAAGACAACGACCAAGCGCTTTACAACGACCTGGCCAAGCTGGTGGTGCGTTCCAACTATCCATACGTGATGAACCCCAACCGCCTGAGCAGCTATTACTCTGCCAACCTCAGTGTGACGAAAGAGATTGGCGATCATGTCAGCGTGTCGTTCTACGCCAACAACTTCTTCAACACGATGAAGAAGGTACACTCTTCGCAGACCGACCTGGAGACCTCACTCTTCAGCAGCGGCTACGTACCCAGTTATTATTACGGACTCTCATTAAGATTAAAGATATGAAGCGACTCACATCATACATCATACTTCTTACATCTTACCTCTTCTTCTCCTGCTCCTACGACGAGACGATGGACACTTGCCACGTGACCGTACAACTCGTCTATCCCGAGGGCAGCATATCGCCATACGCCGGAGCCTTGGTCGAACTGAAAGATGCCAACGCCAGCATATTCATCAGCCCGACGGATAATAGTGGGTGTGCCTCGTTCCAAGTACCTGCAGGCATCTATGAATCTAGCAGCAGCACACAGTTCGTCGATTCACTGGGCGACACATGGTGGAGATATAATTTCAACGGCGTAAGGAGCATGATCATCGTCTCACCCGATAGCAGCAATGTTGTTCCGCTGACGCTGACCATGTCAAAGAAAAGAATTGTACATTAGTTTGGTTTATAGTTTAAAGTTTATAGTTTATAGTTTATAGTTAAAATCAAAAAGCATGAAGAAAAAAGTAGTAAACCTGTTGGCACTCGTGGCCCTGTTGCTGCCCTTATCGGCAATGGCAGATACCGTAGAGTGTCTGGTATTGACAGAGAGTAATGGCACTGTCAGTAAGTTTGCACTCGCCGAAGCACCCGTTGTGACCTACAGCGGCAGCGATATGGTGGTGACCTGTAGTGGTCAGACGATGACGGTAGGACTGGAAGGTCTGAAACTGTCATTCGGAGAGATGGAGACCACTAGTATTGAGACAGTCAAGGACGGTGTGACAGATTCTGACCGTTTGCAGTTCTCGTTTGGCGAGGCCTGTTTTGAAGGACTCACTCCCGGAGCCCTCGTAAGCGTCTATTCCATCGATGGTAAGATGGTAACCAAGGTAAAGGCCGATCAGGACGGACGTGCAAGCGTCAGTCTTATGAGTCTGCCAAATGGCGTTTATGTCCTCCGTACGCCCAGTAAGTCGTTTAAAGTAAAAAAGTAATAAAGTAAAATAATAAAGCATTATGAAAAAACTGATACTTTCTATCGTAGCCCTTGTGGCAACAGCAACAAGTGCAAGTGCACAGAGTGATTGGAAAATGGTGATTACCCACGCCGATGGCTCCAAGACCGAAATCAAGACTTCTGATGTGAAGGACATCCAGTATGTCCAGCAGATGCCTTATGAGGCTGATGCCAACGTAGACCAGATTATCATCAAGGAACTCTATAGCGGTGGTTGTCTGAAAGACGACGGCAAGAATTTCCAGTACGATAAGTGTGTGGTTCTTTACAACAACTGTCCGCAGAAAGCTGTGGTGAACAACCTTTGTTTCGGTGCTGCTAATCCCGCCAATGCACAGGCAAAGAACGAGAACTATGGTGAGGATGGTAAGCTGGTCTACGAGAAGGACGGCTTCATCCCCGTGTGGAACGGCATCTGGTACTATCCTTATTCGCTCGTCATCGAGCCTTATTCGCAGGTGGTCATCAATATTCATGGTGCCATCGACAATACGCAGACTGTTACGAACTCTGTGAACTATGCCAACAAGGACTATTACGCCATGTATGACCCTGAGAGCGGCTACAACCACACGGGCTACTATCCCACACCAGCCAGCGAGATTCCCACCTCTCACTATCTGAAGGCCGTGCGCTACGGACTGGGCACAGCCTGGTCGCTCAGCGTCACCTCACCGGCTTTGGTGATGTTCCAGACGGAGGGTGATCCTGCAGAATATGCCAACAATGCCGATAACATCTGGTATCCCGGTGGCGAAGTAAACCAGACCTGGGCTTGTCTGAAGGCACTCAACAAGAATATCATCGACGGTATTGAGGTCTATGCTGCTGCCTATAAGGATGGCTGTCAGAAGCGTCTTACCGCTGATATCGATGCCGGTTATGTATGGCTGACCAACTATCAGGGACATTCCGTTTACCGCAATGTCGACAAGGAGGCCACCGAGGCATTGGCTGAGAACGCCGGTAAGCTGGTATATGACTATGCACTTGGCGTCGATGATTCTACCGACCCCAGCGGCATCGATGCTGAGGCCAGCATGAAGAATGGTGCCCACATCGTGTTTATGGATACAAACAATTCTACCAACGATTTCCACGAGCGTCAGAAGTGCTCATTGAGATAAAGGTAAAAAGGTAAAAAAGTAAAAGGGTAAAAAATGAGAGGAACAAACAGCAATTGGGTGAGAAGCCTGGTAATAGGTGCTTTACCTTTTTACCTTTTTACTTTTTTACCTTTAAATGCCCAGGATTCTCTGCTGCTTCGCGACTACCGGTTTGTGAAGCGGACTGACGCGTGGCTCACCAGCCAGAACGCAGCGGGACTGACAAGATTCGCTCATTCCTCCATCTCTGAAGCAGAACTATCATTGACCAAGAGCAAAGGCGGACATGTGGATTGGTATCAGTCGCCTGATTTCTTGCAGGCCACAGCCAATGTGGAGTCATTTACCCGTATCAGCCAGCGGGCGGTGGTCTTCGGAGCTATGTCTTACGATAATTTCTCCGGCCACGATATGACAGGCTCAGCCTTCACTTCTCTTACCTCTCATAAACCCTTTGACATTGTGGAGGATTCATTGGTCAATACAGGTACCAAGCATCGCGACACCTACCGTCTGACGGGGGCTGTCGGTGTGGATGTGTGGCGAGGCTTGTCTGCCGGTCTCCGATTGGACTATACCGCTGCCAACTATGCCAAATACAAAGACCTGCGCCACAAGAGCAAACTGATGGACATGCAGTTCACCGCAGGTATTCTCTTACCTCTTACCTCTCACCTCTTACCTCTAACTCTTGGTGCCAACTATCTCTATCGTCGCACCACTGAGAGCCTCGTTTTCAGTCTCTACGGACGCGAGGATAAGGTTTATAAGTCGCTCATCGACTATGGCACTTTCATGGGGCGCGTTGAGCAGTTCGGCAGTAGCGGCTATACGGATAAAGGACAGGAAATGCCGCTCGTTGACGATTACAACGGCGTCGGTCTTCAGTTATCATTGCAGCCGACGGGCGGCCTCACATTCTACAATGCCCTGACATACGCCCGTCGTAACGGCTACTACGGACGGAAGTCACCCTATACCATCACCTACACCGATCACCACGCCGACCTGCTCACCTACGAAGCACGTCTCTCATGGACGGTTCCTGAGCTTGTCGGAGAAACAGGTCGTCGATCTATGTTCTCAGCCGACTTAACCCTCAGCAGCGAGAACCTCGAAAACCTGGCCAATACCTACCGTGAACTCTCGAACGAGTCGGGAGCCCACTATTACGAATACTATGATCCCGTGAAGACCGCCAACAAACTCTGGAAGAACGGACAGCTTGCGCTGACCGCAGATTTGGGTATCAATGGGGAATTGCCCGCGTGGACGCTGATGGCAAGTCTCGACTGGCACAGCCGCCAGCAGACATCCTATCTCTATCCCTACTACCGCCGTCAACATCTGCATAGCACAAAGGCCACACTGTCGGCCACCCGAAATCTCCTGACACCAAAGGGCGTTTGGACATTCTCGCTGTCAACAGCCTATCAGAAGGGCAGGGGAGAACCCTATACCGACCTCACCTTTGCTGAGCCTTCTGATAAGCAAACTGCCCCTGCTACGATGGACGCCTGGCTCTGGCGCGAGTACCAATACATGGTAGCCCCTCAATACACTATCGGTGGTAGTGTTGCCTACGCCTTCGTCTTCCCACAGACCCGACTGAAGACCCATGTGCGACTTTCAGCCACTCACCACAAAGCCAACCAGACTTACGAATACAGTAGCGGCAAGGACTGTACGTCGCTGACCCTTGCCGCAGGTTGCACATTCTGATGCTCCAAAAAAGATGGCCGGTCTCACGACCAGCCACCCTACAAATAACTAAACAAATACTTTATGATTTTTATACCTGTGATTACATGTTAGGAGTAATCTGGGCGAGCCAGGCCTCAATGCGGGTGTCGGTTTTGTCATCCTCGTTGATGTCGTCGAGGGGCAGGCCGATGAACTTGCCATCAATCACGGCCTCCGAGTCGTCGAAGGTGTAGCCGTCGGTCTCAACTGAGCCAATGAATTTGGCGCCGCTGTCTTTGATACCGTTGTAGAGCTCACCCATACCGCCAACAAACGTGTCGCTGTATGAGGCGCAGTCGCCACAGCCGAAGATGGCGATGGTCTTGCCGCTGAGGTCGGCACCCTGTAGTGTTTTCAGTCCGTCGTACCAGTCATCCTGCAATTCGCCTGCACCCCACGTCGAAGTGCCGAGAATGAGGTTCTGGTTGGCGGACACGATGTCGGCTGTCAAGTCCTGTACGTTGAGGGCCTCGCAGCCCAGTTTCGAGGCGATCTTTTCTGCGATGGCCTCACAGGTTCCCGTTGAGGAACCATAGATTACAATTGTTGCGTTCATTATTATATATTTCGTTTAATTCGTGAAATCCGTTTTCGCTCGGCTTTGCCGCTTGCTACCATAGGGACGCAAGAATTCGTTGTTTTAATTCTTGTTGATGCATTTGCCGTCGCATTTCCCGTTGCACTCGCTTTTACATCCGTTTTTGCGTTTGCAGTAGCGTTCGCATTGTGCGCAGAGGTCGTAACCGAGCATGGCACCGAGGATAAAGTCCTCTTCGGGCGTGAGCTGGTTCAGCGGACGGGTGACGATGAGTCGGATGGCCTCCATACACTCGCGCCGTCCGAAGTACACGTTCAGGTTCTGCTGTCCTGCGGGTTGCAACACGTAGGGGATGCCCTGACTTTCCAGTCGCTCTACGGCCTGCTGACCATATTTCTTATTACAGGTGAACAGCACCATCTGTCGCACGCCCTTATTCAGTTCGTAGATGTGGTTCATCAAAACCTTCATCTCTGTTGGAATTGCTCTTGTTGTTGTCATCGTTGATTGAATTTTGCGGTGCAAAGGTACGGCAAATAAATAAGGTGCGCAATACCTAAAACCGAGTGTTTTAAGCATTACGCACCCCTGAAGCCTACTCAATCAGCGTTAGTCCTTGTCGATGCCGTCGCCACTGTCACCGCCGTCAGCAGTGCCGGTGTTGATCACCAGTGTTGAGGCCTGTGCAGGCATGGCGAAGTTGCCGGTGTAGACACCCTCCGACTCAGTCAGTTCGATGCTCGAACCGTTCACAGTAGCCGTCGGCACCTTGCCCTCTGCAGGCGTGATGCTGATCTCCAGCTCGTCGTCCTCGCTCAGGGTTGCGCCTGAGGTCACGGCGTTGCCGTCATGAGTGACAGATGCTGAGCCGTTACCGCTGGTTGAAATCGTCAGGGCGAAGGTCGTGGGCTGATTCTGCTCAGAGCTGCCGGAATTGCCGGAATTACCAGAATTGCCAGAGTTTCCAGAATTCTCAGAGTTCTGACCATTCTGAGTGTTCTCGGCGTTCTGACCGTTGTCGTCACCCTCAGGCTCCTCAACTGTACCGGGATCGGCAGAGGTCACACGCTTCACAATCTCACCGTTGCGGTCGTAGCAGGTGATGTTGATGGCAGTGCTGGCCAACTCTTCCTTCAGCGCTACATTCGGACTGAAGATGATCTTTCGGGTACGAATGAGCGATGTCTTGACATCGTTGACATCCGCCACAGCCTTCGCTGACAGGCCGAAACGCATGTTACCTAGTCCGGGCAGTGCCACAGAGTGACCTTCCGTAGCCCAGGCCTTGATCACTTCACCGGCGCCCTTCCAACAAGCCTGCATCACACCTTCGCTCACACCTGAGCGGATGGCAGCCTCTTTGATGACCTTGTCCTGATCGAGCGTCGAATACAAATCAGGAACCATCACATAACGGTACACTTCAGGACCGTCTTTGGAGAACTTCAACTTCTTCTCCTTCGCTTTGATCTTTAATGCCATAGTTCTAAAAATATTTCATGGTATTAAACTATCGCGCAGCCAACTACACCGGGTGGCCGCTTTCCCGCTTTTATTATGCTACAAAGTTACTAAAAATATCTGAAACCACCAAATATTTTCGCAATAATTTTCGTTAAAAATTTCACAGTTACGCGATCCAGACGCCCGACTTTCAAAATATGCAAAAGTTGTTTCAAAATATGTAAAAATGTTGAATTAACGAATAAAAGGCTTGGTACTTTGGATAAAAATAGTTAATTTTGCATGAAAAAGAGATATATGAAAGAAGATTCCGAGAAAACCATTCAATCGCCTGATCAGATTGCCGACCATCTGCGCGTGACTTATGTTCCCACCTATCTATTGGCTACGGCTGGAGGGTTGTTGCTGGCGGCATTCATCGTATGGGGCATCTTGGGCAGTGTGAGTGACAAGGTTTATTTCTCCGGAGTGGTATTTCCTGTGGAGGGCACTTCCGATGTCACCCTGCCCAATAAAGGCATTGTGCGCAGCATACTTGTACACAATGGCGACAGCGTGCATGAGGGGCAGACCATAGCGATGGTATCCATCGGAAACAGCCATAGTTTCCTGACCAGTACGGTCAGCGGTCTGGTGATTCATTCTAAGACCGACAATGAGCCATTCGAGGCTTTCGATCCTATTATCAGCGTCGTTGACGCCGGTACTGGCAACCAGGAGTCGCAACGTGCCCAGCTCATTGCATACGCTGACAATGATGCCCAGCGCGATTTGCGCATAGGCATGGAGGCTCAGGTATGGCCTGCCGACGAGAAGCGTGACGAGATAGGCTATGTGAGAGGCCGTATCACCCAGGTGGTACGCTATCCTGCCAATGCTGCTGAAGTGCGACAGACACTGAAATCCGACATTCTGGTCCAGAAGCTGTTAGGCGATGGCGGCGGAGCGGTCTATGAAGTGATTATCGACTTGCAGCGAGACCCGGCAGACCCCACGCGCTATGACTGGTCGTTCGGAGAACCAGACGGTGTGAGCATGGACTTCGGCACCTACAGCTCTGTGCTTGTTGAGACCCGCCGTCTGAGCATGTTCGAATATCTCTTCGAAGCAACTCGCACGCGTTTCCGAAATATCAAACAGAAGTTTGAATAAAGGAGAGAAGGAGTAAGGAGAGAAGGAGTAAGGAGTAAAAAGGTGAAAAAGGAAGAGATGAAACATAAAGCGAAGCTGTCGCTGATAGCAGCTTTCCGCTATTTCCTGAAGGGCAACATGATATTTGCCTTTAATGGTCTTGTGCTTTATATCATCGATACCGTTTTCCAATTGTTCCCGCCGCTGTTCCAGCAAGTTTATACCGACAATATCATCACCCACAAGAACCCGGAATGGTTTACCCCACTGATGGTAATCTATATCACGTTGTTCTTGATAGAAGCGTCGGTCTGGATAGCATTCTCCATATTACGCCGGAAAAACCAGGTGAAAATCATCGCCACCTCTTCGACAAACTATCTGTGGACAGTACTGCGGCTACCGATGACGCTCATCAGCCGGTTTAGTCCGGGCGAACTGGTGGCCCGCTATACGACGATTCCCAAAACCGTCGCTAAGATAGATTACACGTTGCCCAACATAAGTGCCGTTTTCGCCCCTATTCTCTGCTGCTCCCTTGTCATGCTCTTCAACTGGAAGCTGGGGGCGTTGGGCCTCTTCTCTATCGTGTTACTCGTCTATGTGATGCGCTCTACCACCAAGATACAGAAGAAGATTTCCATGGATTTGGAGGTAACGGAGGCACGGCTACAGAACGTTACGATGACGGGCATGAGCAACCTGGAGACCATCAAGTCACTGGGAAGCGAACA
>JAEEGF011461403.1_pt1 | contig 27592 bp, 12 predicted proteins | sample 9134171 | NCBI WGS metagenome assembly JAEEGF01 (sample SAMN16246542, study PRJNA631951) | gut metagenome | biome: gut microbiome; feature: rumen; material: AP-attached | host: Bos | place: Iran: Karaj | collected 2018-10 | reverse complement strand
ATTTTCATGTGATAAAAGTTTTAGTTGTGAAAAAAAGGGTTATCTAAAAATTTCAGTGTTGCAAAATTACTCCCACCTTATTTTATAGAATATAACTCTCGTTTCAAAAAATAGCAAAAACTCTAAATCACCTGAAAAAGGCTATTTTTAGCCTTATGATGTGGGCTTATCGGTCATGATAAAGCACAGCTTGCGGGCGTGAATGAGGGTCGCATAATCGATGAACGGACGGGTCAACGGGCGTCCATCGACCAGCACTTGCTTGACATACTGGTTGCTTTCGCTCAGCCCCTGCGCGACGATGGTGAGGCGATGGCCGGCCAGCTGTAAAGTCATCTGCGGAAACTGTGGAGCACCCAGGGCGAAGGTGTTGCTGCCAGGAGTGACAGGATAAAATCCCATGACCGAGAAGAGGTACCAGGCCGACATCTGTCCGCAGTCGTCGTTGCCGTTGATGCCATCGGGGGCGTTGCGATAGTTCTCGCGCGTGTGGTGACGCACCAGGCGCTGCGTCTTCCAGGGCTGGTCGCAATAGTCGTAGAGATAGATGTAGTGATGGCCGGGCTCGTTGTCGTGACGGTAGTGGCCGCCCTCAAAGTTTTGGTCCAGCCGTCGGGCGAAGGCCTCCTTGCCACCCATCATCTGCATCATGCCTGGGATGTCTTGCAGCACGCAGAAGAGATAGGTCCACTTCGAGCCCTCGGTGAGCCCGTGGCGGTCGTGGTCATCGAGGTCAATCCAAGAGCCGTCGGCACGGCGGGGCAGCATGAAGCCCTTTTCGGGGTTGTACTGATTGCGATAGTTTTGCGACCAGCCCAACAGCGTCATATAATCGCCGGGGGCGACATCGCGCGCCACCTGCGCCACGCACCAGTCATCATAGGCATACTCCAGGGTGCGTGAGACGGCCTCGGCCGTCTTGTCGTCAGCCACATAGCCCAGGCTGTGGTAACATGTAGCTCCAGCCCTCGCCTCAAAGGCCGTCCAGCGGTCGCGGTCGCCATAGCGACGTTGCGTGTCGGCCTCGGGCGGCACCATCGCGTCCTTGCGCATGGCCTCGTAAGCGAGGTTCACGTCATAGTCGCGCAAGCCCTTCATGTAGGCATCGGCGATGACCGCATCGGCGTGGGTGCCAATCATGATGTTGGTGTAAGTGGGGTTGGGCCACATGGGCATCCAGCCACCCTCGCGGTACATCTGCAGCAACGCAGTGATCCAGTCGCAGGTGAGGCGCGGCTCAAGCAAGGTCATGAGTGGATGCAAGGCACGGAAAGTGTCCCACAGCGAGAAGTCGTTGTAGCTGTTTCCGTCGTGCACCCGGTCGTCCATCGCGCTGTAGTAGCGGCCTTGCTCACCCATCTCCCTCGGGAACAGATAGGCATGGTAGAGGGCGGTGTAGAAAATGGCCTTATTCTCGTCGTCGGCACCGCATACCTGCAGTTGCTTGAGTTTGCGCTCCCAGGCTCGTTTTGTACTGTTGCACAGCGCCTTGAAGTTCCACCCAGGTAATTCTTGCTCCATGTTGGCGCGTGCCTGGTCCAGGCTGATGAACGAGGTGCCCAGCTGCACCAGCACCTGCTCGCCATCGCGGGTGTAAAAGTCAACATATGCCCCCATGCGGGTATCTTGCAGCTCGCACTGGCCATCATGGCACTGGTCGTTGTCCCAAGTGCCAAATCGCTTGAACGGCTTGTTGAAACGTATCACGAAATACCCCTTGAAATTGGGCAAGTCAGGGCCCAACTGCGCCGACTGGCGGTCTGGGTTATAGCCCACAATTTCCTGGCGATCGGCGTCAACCTTTACCCATCCCCTCAACTTTTCCAGTCGCGGCCCGTAGTCGTTGCACCAATCGGCCATGGCGGGATTGAGGTTGATGCCTTGCACGACGATGCGCGAGTTCTGACTCTGGGCGAAGGTGAATCGCACGAGGGCGGCACGGCTTGCCGCCGCCACCTCGGCCCTGAGGGGTTTCTGCTCCTGCGAGGTCATCGTCACGCTATAATAATAAGGTGTAGCCTTCTCGTTGTCATGACTATAAGCTAAACGGCGCTGTTCGGGCAACGTCAACACTTGCTCGCCCTGCTGCGGCATGAGCGAAACATAGCCATAGTCGCCCATCCACACGGTGGGTTGATGCGACGCCATGATGCCCATGATGTGCTGGTCGTCATAGACGTAGGCCATAGTGCCCATCTTGTTCTCACGCGTCTGCGGCATGAGTTTGGTCATGGCGTGAGGCGTTCCCACAAAGGGCGCTGTTCCGCCCTCGCCCTTGAGCGCCGTGCCCACCAGCGGGTTGACATAGTCGACTAGCGACTTTGCTTCAATGCACAGCGCACAATGCACAATGCACAATATCACGATGATTCTTCTCATAGTCAATTAGTTTTCTAGCGTCCAAGTGCATTGATCGCTGAGAGGCGCTGCCTGCCGCTGATCTAACGCCCGGGCAACAATCTGGTTCTCGCCATGTCGCAAGGTCACGTCCCGCGCCACAAAGATGCCCATTCCACGGCTCTCGACAGTCAGAGGCTGCCCGTTGAGCACGATATCGACCTTGTGGCAGTTGCTATATACCTTGATATCGGTCTTTGCCTCGGTGCGCCGTGTGTGACGACGGCTAGTGATATACACCATGGGACGACGCGACCAGTTGGCCTGATAGAAGTAAAACGCGTCTTTGCGGATCTGGCGGTCATAGGTCACCAGCCCCTTGTCGTTGATGCCCATGGTGTCGCCCTCGTGACGGCCAGCACTGGCAAAGTCGAACATGTTCCACACAAACGAGCCCCACACATAGGGCCGCTTGGCAATCTCACGATAGTTTATCTCGTGGACCGTGGCCTGCCACTCCTCGGGGTGATAGGGTCCGTCGGTCTTGGGAGCTTGGGTCATGTGCTGGTCGTGCTGATGGATGCTCGCGCCTGCGCCATACTCGCTGATGCCGATGGCGCGGTCACTCTCAGGGTTGTACTTCCAATCAATCGCCCACTGCATGGCGTCAGGCCCCGACCAGTACCAGCCAGGATAAGTGTTATAGGCCATGATGTCGGTCATGTCGTTCTCGGGGCGCCCGTCGTTGTTGGCTGCCGCCACCGTGAGGCGTGTGGGGTCTTCGCTATGAGCCAGGTCGTTAAGCAATTCAACAAGTTCGTGCGGCTTGTCGGGTCCACCTAATTCGTTGAATAGGCTCCAGCAGAAGATGCTCTCGTGGTTGTAATTCTGCCTAATAAGTTCGGTGAGTTGCTGCATGGCATTGGCATCAAATGCCGCCGTGCGCGTGCCTCGCCCGATATAGGGTATTTCGGCCCAAACCATCATGCCCGCGCGGTCGCACAGGTCATAGAAGTAGCCCGAATGCGGATAATGCGCTAGCCGGATGCAGTTGGCGCCAATTTCCTGAATCATCGCCATGTCCTGATCGTGTTCCTGTGCGGTTATAGCCCAGCCCATGCCCTGTCGGTCTTGGTGGCGGTTCACGCCATGCAGCGGATAAGAGCGGCCGTTGAGGAAAAAGCCCTTGTGGGGGTCTACATGGAAATATCGTAATCCCATTTGGACATCTACCTCGTCCAGCACCTTGCCATCGGCAACAAGTTGGCACACAAAGCGATAGCGCTGTGGATTATCAAGGCCATCCCACAACTGCGGGTGGTCAATGTCAATAGCCTGGGTGAACTCTACGAAGCCACCCTTGACCATTGCGTGGTTCTCTTCGCCTGTCGCCACCATCCTGCCCTCTGGGTCAAAGACCGTGGTGCGCAAGCTGGGCGAGATCGTTTCGCCACAAGCATCCACCTTTGCCTTGATATCGAGCCGCGCATGTTGCTGCGACACTGCCGTCTGACTGATATAAACACCTGTCGAGGCATAGTCCAGGGGAGTAAAGCAAACTTTGGGCAGAACCCACAGCGAAACGGGGCGATAGATACCACCAAAGATCGTAAAATCGCCCTCCAGCGGCATGATGTCGGCATCGGGGGCGTTGGTCACTTCAACGCGCAGTTCATTGCCTGTGGGCTTGAGCAACGCAGTCAACTCGAAGCAGAAGGCGGTAAACGCGCCACGGTGACGACCCAGACGCTTGCCATTGAGCCACACGGTGGCGTCCTGGCTCACGCCTTCAAATCGAATGAAAGTGCGATTGCCCTGGCTAATCGCTGGCGCATCAAAACGGCAGCGGTAGGTGGCTGGGCCACGGTAATAGTCAGCTGTTGTGCCGTCCTGGGCGTTCCAGGTGTGGGGTATCACCACTGGTTGCCACTGATCAGGCTGGTCACCACGAGCAAAACTCCAGTCACCGCCTAGTGTGACAGTTGTCCGTGCCACTGCATGAGTCAGCCCCAGCAACATGGAAACCATCAGAAATAATATCGTTCGTCGGATGTTCATCGGGTTGAAAGGCGTTTAAAATTTGTGACTACAAAATTAGTGATCAAAAATGACATGACTTCATCAAATTGGTACAAAAAAATCACACAATGGTCGGCAAAATGCTTATCCACACTATCGCTAGCGAATTTTTCTACCATATTGCTATTTTTTGATACACCTATATTTACAATAAGTAGTACTTTTGCAGTACAAAAATCGCATGACTCACTACAATGACACGAATACGACTCATATGGGCTATTGTCCTGTGCCTGACCATCACTTCTCAGGCACAGAATTACCCCTATAAATACTACTTCCGCAACATCAGCAAGCATGAGGGCCTGTCACAGACCGACATTAAGGCCATTCTGCAAGACAGCCGTGGATTCATGTGGTTCGGCACTCGCAACCGCCTGAACCGTTATGACGGGCATACAATAAGGGTATTTGACTGCGTTGACCCGCAAGCGGGAATGCGCAACAACAACATCTCATCGCTCTATGAGGACACACAGCAACGACTGTGGGTGGGCACCGATAAGGGTGTGTTTATCCTTGACCCCGGCAGTGAGCGATTCACCTTTGTGTCTGCCCGAGCTCAGGGCAATGTCCAAATGATTGACTGGGTGGCTGCCATCAACAGCGACCCCGACGGCAACACCTGGATTGTTGTCCCCAACCAGGGCGTGTTCCGCTACAGCAAGGATCAAAAGCTGGCTTTATATACATTTGGCCAGCCAGGTCATGCCGACTCGGGCGGCCCGCAATGCCTGTGCATTGATGGCGAAGGCCGCGTTTGGGTGGGCACCAACGGCAATGGCGTGTATTTGTACCAGAAGGGGGTGAACCGTTTCGAGCAATATCTGGGCGACCAACAAGGCAGCAGCCTGTTGCACGAGAACATCTACGCCATCTGTGACTATGGCGACGAACTGGTGCTGGGCGTGCACGAGGGCAAGCTGCGCCGCCTGGACAAACGCCGCAACGTGGTGAGCGACTTCAACACCCCCGAAGTTCACTACAGCATCATCCGCGACGTCAAGTGCTATGACGACCAGCTGTGGGTAGGAACGCAGCGTGGCGTTTACGTCATCGACGAGCGGCAGGGTACGTTGCAACACATCGAGCACGACGCGATGTGCGTCTATTCGCTGAGCGACAATCAGATTGGGCGCATCTATCGCGACCGTGAGGGCGGCATCTGGATTGGCACCAATCTGGGCGGCGTCAACTACCTGCCCCAGAAGGGCATGGACTTCATGCGCTATGTCCCGTTAACCAAGCCTTTCACCATCTCGAGCAAGCGCGTACGCGAGATGGTCGAGGATAGCCAGGGCAACATCTGGATTGGGACCGAGGATGCCGGTGTCAACATTTTTGACCCGCGGCAGGGCACCTTCAAGGTGCTAGGAAAAGAAATAGGCAGCCGCCTCACGAGCGAGAAGACGCTTGCGCTTGATGCCGTTGGCGACCAAGTGTGGGTGGGCTTCTTCAAGGACGCCCTCGACATCGTTTCGCAGAAGGGCTACAGCGTTCGGCATTACTCAGGCGATGCTCTGGGGCTGAACGAGTCGAGCCTGTATGCCATCTGCCACGACAGCCAGGGCCGCACGTGGCTGGGAAACGGCTGGGGCGTGTATATGGCTCCCAGCGGGTCAATGGCCTTCCAGCGCATGGACCAGTTTGGTTACAATTATATCTTTGACCTCATGGAAGACCGCGACCACAACATCTGGGTGATCACCATGGGCAATGGCGTGTACCGCTACACCCCATCGACTGGCGTGGTCAAGCACTATATGCACCAGGAAGGAAACAACAAGTCGCTGAGCAGCAACTCGGTGAGCAATATTACCGAGACTAGCCGCGGCGAGTTGTGGTTCTCGACCGACCGTGGCGGCGTGTGCCGCTTCAACAAGGCCGATGAGACCTTCACCACCTATAGCCTGGAACAGGGTCTGCCCGATGACACAGGCTACAAGATACTGGAAGACAAACATGCTCACCTGTGGTTCGGCACCAATAATGGCCTGGTATGCCTCGACCCGTCGACCGGCAAGTGCCAAGTGTTCACCACCAGCCACGGCTTGCCAGGCAACCAGTTCAGCTACAAGTCGGCTTTGAGCACCCGAGGCGGCATCTTCTACTTTGGCAGCAGCGAAGGACTCGTTTCGTTCAACCCCGACCACGACAACAAGAACCAATATGCGCCACCTGTATACATCACTCGCTTCTTTATCAACAACGCTGAGGTGTTTGTCGGCCAGGAGGATTCCCCGCTGCGCGAGAGCCTGCTCACCACGCAACGCATCACGCTGCGGCACGACCAGTCGAGCATCGCATTTGAGTTCGCTGCCCTAAGCTATGTGATGCCCTCGGCTAACCACTATGCCTACAAGATGGATGGCGTGGACAAGGACTGGGTGTATACCGACGAGCAGCGACGCGTTTCTTACGCCAACCTGAGCCCAGGGCACTATGTATTCCATGTCAAGGGCAGTAACAGCGACGGCGTGTGGTGCGAGCAGGAGGCAACCATCGAACTGATCGTGCTTCCGCCCTGGTGGAAGACCATCTGGGCCTATTTGTTCTATCTGACGGCGCTGTTGAGTGCCATCTGGGGCGTTTTCACGCTCTATAAGCGACGTGAGCAATCAAAGGCCGAAGAAGCACAACGCCTTTTTGAGGCCGAGAAAGAGAAGGAGCTGTACCGGAACAAGATAGATTTCTTTACGAGCATCGCTCACGAGATACGCACACCACTCACCCTCATCAACGGCCCTCTCGAGAACCTCGAGGACATGGACCTCGCTGACCCCGAGATTAAGCGCAATCTCGCCACCATGCGCAGCAACACCAGCGACCTGATGAACCTCATCAATCAGCTGCTTGACTTCCGCAAGATGGACAGCAACCAGATGGATTTGCATCCCGTGTCGGTCAACTTGTCGGCATTGCTGCGCGAGTGGACTCACAAGTTTGCCGCTATGCCACTGGCTTCGCGTCGCCAGCTACGCATGACCTCGCCCGAAGAGGATGTGATGGCTCTTGCCGACCGCAACGCACTCATCAAGGTGCTGAACAACCTGTTCTCCAATGCTATAAAATATAGCGTTCAAGACATCACCATTCATATAAGCACCATCGATGATCAGGCCCAGGTCATTCTCGACAATGACGGCCCTGTCATTCCCGAAGATGCCCGCGAAAAGATATATGACCCCTTCTATCAACTGCAGAAGAACGCCAATGCGCCATCAAGTTCGGGTATCGGCCTCTATTTGGCCCGGTCGATGAGTGAGCAGATGCACGGCACGCTCACCTATACTGAGCACGAGGGTCTTAACCGATTTATCCTGCGTCTGCCCATGCCAGTGATCAAGGATCAGGACATAGCCCAACCTGCTGGCGAGCCCATGCTCACCGACGATGACGACCTTGTGCCCGATCGACTGCAATCGGCCGTCATACTCCTTGTCGAGGACAACGAGCAGATGCTCAAATTTGTTGCCGACAAACTGCGCATGACCTATGGTGTAGAGACGGCAACCAATGGCAAGGAAGCATTGGAGGTACTGGCCAACATGAATATCGACCTCGTGCTAAGCGACATCATGATGCCCGAGATGGACGGTCTGGAACTGTGCCGCCACATCAAAGAGAACATCGAGCTTAGCCACATCCCTGTCATTCTCGTCACCGCAAAGAACGACCTCGACAGTAAGGTACAAGGTCTGCAGATGGGTGCCGATGCTTATATCGAGAAGCCTTTCTCCTATAAATACCTTGTTGCACAAATCACAAGCATCTTTGAGAACCGTCGCCGCAATATGGACGCGTTTATGCGCAAGCCCTTCGTGCCAACGCAGACCCTGGGCATGAGCAAGGCCGACGAACAGCTCATGGACAAGATTGTGCAAATCATCGAGGAGAACATCGACGACACCAACTTTGGTGTTGAGATGCTGGCCGAACTCGTGTGCATGAGCCGTTCGAGCCTTCACCGCAAGATCAAGGCCATCAGCGATACGTCGCCCACCGACTTTATCAAGATGGTGCGTCTCAAAAAAGCTTCTGAGCTCATCGCCGAGGGCAGTTATCGTGTGGGCGAGGTATGCTACATGGTGGGCATCAACTCACCGTCCTACTTCATCAAGCTGTTCCAAAAACAATTTGGCATGACACCCAAGGAGTTTGAACGCCAGCAGCGCAAGGCACGCGAAGAGGACCGCCAAACCGACAGCATGGACAAACCATAAGTTAACAGCAACATAAGAGTTAAGAAATATACAATAATGAAACTCAAACTATTCACCGCATGTGCAGCCGTGCTGCTCGCACTGGCCACTCCGCCCGTGGCACAAGCCGATAGTGTCATCCTGCCTGGTTTAGAATGGCTCGACACCCAGTCTCGGCCCATCAACGCCCATGGCGGTGGTGTAATGTATCATAACGGAGTGTATTACTGGTATGGCGAGTGCAAGAGTGACTTCACCTATCGCTCGCCTGGCGTAGGATGGGACTGCTATCGCACCGAAGCGGGTGGTGTGTCGTGTTACTCGTCGCGTGACCTGTGCAACTGGACATTTGAGGGCATTGTGCTCGAGCCCGACACTGTCGACACCCGCAGTGACATTCATCCGACGATGGTTATCGAACGCCCCAAGGTGATCTACAACGATTCGACTGGGAAATTTGTGATGTGGATGCACATCGACAACCACAACTATGGCAAGGCAATGGCGGGAGTGGCAGTGAGCGACTCGCCAACAGGAAAATTTCGCTTCTTAGGAGCCATCCACCCCAACGAACAAATCAGCCGTGACATGACCTTATTTAAAGATGATGATAACCAAGCTTATCTGATTTACTCGTCAGAGGACAACTCCACGCTGCACATCGCCCTCTTGTCGAGCGACTATCTCAAGCCCACCCATATCTACACCCGCAACTTTCTCAACCAATTCCGCGAGGCTCCTGCCCTGTTCAAGCGCCATGGCAAGTACTATCTTGTCACCTCGGGCTGCACCGGTTGGGACCCAAACGAGGCTGACCTCGCCGTTGCCGACAATGTCATGGGCCCATATACCTCGCTAGGCAATCCCTGCCGTGGCGACGATGCCGACAAGACTTTCTACGGCCAAAGCACCTTTGTCATTCCCGTCGTTGGCACCGACCAGTATGTCATGATGTTCGACCGCTGGAACAAGCATGACCTCATCTCGTCACGCTACATATGGCTCCCCTTCGAGTTTGACGGCGATACGCCCTCTGTGCCCTGGCGCAACGTGTGGAGCCCCCAGTCAATACAAAACGCGCAATGCACGATTCAAAGTGACAGTCCAACAGCCAAAACAACTTTTTAAAAATACTGTTTTTGATGAAACGTAACATTACAACATTACTGCTGCTGTTTTGCATGATGCAATGTGCATTGTGCATCGCAGCCCAGACGGCCAACGATGCCTCGAGCATGAAATATGTCAAGATTGCCGCACCTGTAGCAAACCAAGGCCCACAAGGCAACCGTCCGGCGGGTGAATTCTATCATGCCACCTACACTGGCGCAGCGTGGGGCGACTATGACAACGACGGGTTCATTGATCTCTACTACAGCGATCGTAATACCCTGATCAGCAACACCACCGTGTTCAGCAACCTCTACAACAACAACCAGAACGGCACCTTCAATCGCATCCTACGTCCAGGCATTGCCTCAACGGCATTCTCTTGCCCCGTGTGGCTCGACATGAACAATGACGGCAATCTGGACCTATTTCTGAGCGGCTTGAGCAACTGGAGCTACAACTGGAACGACACCCTCACTCAATTCGATCAAATTGTGACCCACCTCTATTTGGGCGATGGTGAAGGCGGCTTTACCGAAGTTCCCGACTGTGGCGTCCGCCCCATCTATAATGGCTTGACTGGTGGCAGAGGGCACAACTGGGTATCGGCTGGCGACTTTGACCACGATGGTTACACCGACCTCGTGATGACTGGTTTTGACGATGCAGCGCGTCCCCTGACCGATCATCCCGAGAATGCCGTTCGCGCAGTTTACCTCTACCGCAACATGGGTGGCGAACACTTTGAACTGCAACCCCTTCCTGTCGAGGGCAAAGCACCATTCATCGGGATGAACGACGGCAGTGTCAACCTTATCGACCTTGACGGCGATGGCTGGCTCGATGTCTTCACCACTGGCTATGGTTACTCGCACAATGCCGAGGGCTACATCTACTGGAATAACGGTGACGGCACCTTCACGTCGGGCGACACACTGCCCGTATGGGCCCTCACCAACGCGTCGTGCTCGACCACCGATCTCGACAATGACGGTTTGCCCGACTTGGTACTTACTGGCATTTACACCGATACCGGGAGCAAGTGTTTCACCTTGTGCCACAACAACGGCGACCGCACCTTCAGCGCTGTCGACAGCGACACATTCGAGCCTATCGACGGCGGTCAGCTCGCCTTTGGAGACACCAACCAGGACGGTTGGATTGACATCCTCGTTGGTGGCCACGGCCAGACCCACGAGCACACCACCTGGCTCTACCTCAACCAGGGCGGCTTCAACTTTGACATCTGGGGGGCACACTACAACGACCCCTTCGGCAAGATAGGCAGCTTCGGCCACATGACGCATGGCAGCCACCACCTGATCGACTATGACAACGACGGCTACCTCGACGCCTGGTTCAACGGCTGGGCCAATGGCGGCTGCAGCAACGGCTGCCTGACCGACCTGTATCAGAACGTCAGCTCCACCAAGGGCATCCCCGCCAACGCGTCGCCTGAGCCTCCCACAGGACTCAACGCCACCGTGTCGGCAGGTAGTGGCAGCGTTTCGCTGTCGTGGCTGCCTGGCAGCGATGACTTCACCCCCACCAGCGCGTTGCGCTATAACGTGTACATCAAGCATCTCGCCACCGACAAGACCTTTATGCTTGTTCCAGCCGACCTTACCACTGGCTTTGTCAAGGTCGAGGCTCTCAATGCTGCCATCAGCCCTACGAGCTATGAGATGACGGCTGCCGAGGGTGATTATGAGTGGGGCGTTCAGTGCATCGACAATGGAAACCGCGGCAGCGCTTTTGCCACCGGCACTTTCAGCATTGCCAACAGTGGCCTTGACAGGCTGGCACCATCGTCGGTTAGCCTGTATGGCAGTTCTGGGCACATTTACTATTGTGTGGGCAACGATACCAATATCCACGTTTACAACATGTTGGGCATGCTAGTGGGCGAGACTACAGCCAGTGGCAGTGGCGCGCTTAGTGTACAATCACCAGGCATCTATGTCGTTACCGTCACTCAAGGCAAAAAGACTTATACCCAAAAAATAGTGTTGTGATAAGGCGAATCATCACATCATTGGCACTTTCAATGTGCATTGTACATTATGCAATGTGCATTGAAAAAGCTATTAACCTGGGCGACACACCGTGGAAATTCACGCGTGTGATTACCGAGTCATCCAGTTTGGGAAGTGGCCTTGATGTACGTTGTGGCTCGCGTCGAGTCATCGAAGTCAATGACAACAAACTGGACACGCGGCACACAGGCAAAGACACCCTCGTGCTTGACCTTCTCAAAGTGTCACGCGCCAGCAGCATCGAGCTCTTGTTTGCTGGCGATTCGGTACGAAAGGCCTCAGTACTCATCCAGGTAAGCAACGACTACCAGCACTGGACCACCCTCAACCCTGCCAACCAGCCCATCACTTGCAGTGAAATCAGTGCGGGTGACATCACCACTGTCAACAACACTGTGGGCTATACCCAGGTGGTCACCAGCACCTCGGCCACGATGCCTGTATCCAGTGCCTTCCGGTACCTGCGCGTGAGTGTGACTCATTGCCAAGGCCGTGACGGGCATGCCATCGAACCCCACTTGAGCGAACTGGCAGTTCACCCCGTGAGCACACGGCATCCCGATGAATATTACCTTGACCCATTGCTCGATGACTCGCAATGGCAGCAGGTGGGTATTCCGCACTGCTACAACGAACAAGACACCTATCTCAACACCTCAACAGGCGAGCGTTGCTGGCGTGGCGAGGCCTGGTACCGCAAGGTACTAAACGTGCCCAAGCAATGGAGCGGCCAGCGGTTGCTCATTGAGTTCCAGAGCGTGAACATCGGCGCTACTGTCTATATCAATGGGCATGCTATCGCCGGAAACTCGGCGGTGACTCAACCTGGCCCTGTAACCCATGTGGGCAGTTCGTTGCCCTTTGTGGTCGACATAACTCCTTATGTTCAATATGGCACAGACAATCTGTTGGTTGTCAAGGTATCAAATAGCCGAAACACCTTTTTCACCTATCCAAACTTTGCCGAGAATGAAGGCTTTGGACAGGCAATGGGTGGCATTGTGGCAGGGGTCCTCCTGCATCGTGTTTCTCCCATTCACATTCCTCTCAACGCCTACGCACCTCACAACCAATGGGGTACTTATAACGGAACCCTATCAGCAAATGCCCAACTTGCCGTCGTGCGTTTTGCGACCCAGGTCGTCAACCATTCGCTACGAGCCAGCTGTGTTGAGTTGCGCACACGCTTGTGTGACCACCGTGGCAAGACTGTGCTGAAATTCAAACAAATGCAATATATTCCCGTTAGCGGGAAAGGGCAATTTGACCACACCGATTCAGTGAATCGCCCCACCCTGTGGTACCCTGTGGGGATGTCAGGTGAGCCTTATCTCTACACCGTCATCAACGAGGTGTGGGCCGATGGCAAAAAAGTGGACGAGCGCCGTGAACCCATGGGACTGCGCACAGTTACCTGGGATGAGAATTATTGCTACATCAACGGCGAGAAGTGCATCTTGCGGGGCTTTGGCAACCGTAACATTTATCCAGGACTGGGTGCCGCTGTTCCGCCCTCAATGCAATGGGCCGACATTCGTCGCATTGCACAGTGTGGCGGCAATGTGCTTCGTGTAGGCCATCAGGCACCATTTAGCGAGGCATTCACCGCCTGCGATGCGCTGGGTGTTTTGCTCATCGTCAACAGTGGCGACAACGAGTGGTCGCTCAAAAACGAGCCCGCGCTGACCTACAAACGCGAATATGACCGCGAGCTCATGGTTGCCTACCGCAATCACCCGTCGGTGATTGTATGGGAATCAAACAACGGTCTAGCCTATGATGGCGAGAAATATCTGCCCAGCTACACCCAGCAAGTGTGCGAGCAATGGGACTATATTGCTCCACGCCTGGTGATGAATCGCGACGGCTATCCACCCGAGTGGGACAGCAGCAAAAATATCGTCATTGGCTATACTAACCGCTATGAGAAGCAAGCTGGGCATCCGTCGCTCAACACCGAGGTTTATGGCACCAATTGGAGCGGTCGTCCCAGCTGGTGCATTGCCCGTGATGATTATGCCAACGAGAAAGCCTTTTCGCGCTTTTATGTCCAGAACTATCTTGACGACCTGAAGCATCAGGCCTGCGGCTGGATTCACTGGATGCTTGGCGAGACCTATGGCGAGGGCTACACCATTTACCTTAATGGCCGTCGCAACCAGAAGAGCCTTGGCTCGTGTGCCATGGATGGAAATCGTTTCGAGAAACTCATCTATCGCATCTATGAGAATGCACTGTGGGTTTCCTATGAGCGCCGCCCTGGCGTGACGCTGCAGAGCGTGTGGCTCAACGAGGATTTAGAGACAAAAGCGCAGGAAATTTCGGCTTGGAGTAATTGTCCGCAGGTCGAGCTGCTGGTCAATGGCATTTCGCATGGCACCGTTACCCCGCATCCCGACACACGTGAATGCATCTGGAGCCATATTCCCTGGACACCTGGCAACGTCATCGCCATTGGCCGTGACACTCAGGGGCGCGAGTTGTGCCACGACGAGATAGTGTCATCCGGCGAGCCGCATCATCTGGAGGTGAGCATTGAACCGCAGGGTAGTAAGGCCGATGGCACCCCGTTTGTGCTGCGTGCCAACGCCAGTGATGCCCTTGTCGCCACCGTGCGCGTGGTTGACAAGGATGGACATTGGTGCCCGCAGGCAAATCCACTGTTGCACTTTGAGGTCGAGGGCGAAGGTGTCTACAAAGGTTCTTACAACTTCTATGTTACCGAGGGCCAGCCTCTTTCTTATCATGCTCCTGGCGATCATGAGCTGCGTGCCGAGGGTGGCTTGATGCGCGTGGCTGTGCGCACTACTTTCACTCCTGGCGATATCACCATCCGCGTCAGTTCACCAGGCCTTATTTCATCACAAGCAACAACAACCAGTCAACCCATCACAAAATGAAGGTTTCAAAGTTCATTTATATTTCGGTGCTTGTCGTGGCGGCCCATGTCGCCACGATGGGCTCGTTTGCCGCTGTCACCCTGCCAACTTATTTGAGCGACAACATGGTGGTTCAGCAACGCTCCACCCTGCTTGTCAAGGGCCATTCAACCCGCTCAGGACGCGTCACCGTCACCGCCAGCTGGGACAAACGTGGCGCGAGCGCGTCCATCTCCCCCGATGGCTCATTCAGCGTCTCGCTGTCCACTCCCAAAGCTGGTGGTCCACACACCATCACCATTGACGATGGCGACCCTCTGGTATTGCACAACGTGCTCTCGGGCGAAGTATGGTTCTGCTCGGGGCAGAGCAATATGGAGATGCCTGTTAAAGGCTGGGGTAAAGTCAAGAACTACGAACAAGAGCTGGCCAATGCCGACCATCCCCAAATCCGCTTGCTTCAGAGCAAACATGTGACTGCGCTGACCCCGCAGGCATTGCCACAGGTCAATGGCGACGGCTGGGCAATTTGCCAGGCTAGCACGCTCGAGAATTTCTCGTCGGTGGCCTATTTCTTTGCCCGCCACTTGCAACAGGTTTTGAAAGTGCCCATCGGCGTCATTGACAGCTCATGGGGCGGCACCCCCGCCGAGGCTTGGACCAGTGCTTCCACGCTGACGCATGTTATTGACCATCAACGCAATGCTGAAGCCATTCTTGCAGCAAACGGTGACCGAGAGGCCCTGAATGCCAAGTATGCCCAGGATGTGCTCGCCTGGCAAGCGCTCTACAGTCAGGCCGATGCTGGCATGAGCCACGGCCAGCCGCTGTGGGTCCATGCCGAGCAAAACGGCCCCGACTGGGGCACCATGCCCTTACCTAACGCGTGGGAGTGGCGTGGGCTGGATAACTTTGACGGCATTGTTTGGTTTCAGCGGGTGGTCGAGATACCTCAGCATTGGGCCGGCAAGGACCTGACCTTGAAGGTGGGAAAGATTGACGATGACGACATCACCTGGTTCAACGGGCAACAGGTAGGCGCCACGCAGGGCTACTGGATTGAGCGTAGCTACCAGGTACCAGCCAATATGGTTCACGCGGGCAAAGCCATCATCACCATCCAAGTCAAAGATGGTAGCGGGCTGGGCGGCATTTGTGGCGATCCAAGCATGCTGTCAATTGGCATCGGCGACGATGTCATCTCGCTGGCGGGCGACTGGCGTTGGCACATTGGAGTGTCGAACGCCGACCTGCCCTATCGCGCCATCGCCCCTGATCACCAGAACTACCCCGCCAACCTCTATAACGCTATGGTACATCCGTTCACCGACTTTGTGGTGAAGGGTGTCATCTGGTATCAGGGCGAGGAAAACGCGTCGCGCTGGCGGGGCTACACCCCGTTGCTGCAGGCGCTCATCCACGACTGGCGCCTAGCTTGGCACGACAGCGACATGCCCTTCTACCTAGTGCAGCTGGCGGGCTGGCAAGAGCCGGCTCTAGTTCAACCCAATTCGTCGTGGGCTCATCTGCGCGAGGCGCAAGCCAATGCTCTGGCGCTTGAGCACACCAACATGGCGCTGGCTATCGACATTGGCGAACCTTATGACATTCACCCCAAGAATAAGCAGGAAGTAGGCCGTCGTCTGGCGCTAGCCGCCTTGGCGGGCACCTACAGCCGCGGTCACTATCTCGTGCCGCAATGCACTGATCATCGCGTCGTGGGGCAGACTATGGTGCTTACCTTCAACCAGGACATCACTATCGATGGCGACAGCGCCCAGGGGCTGGTTATTGCCGGGCCTGACATGCAGTTCCATCCCGCTCAGGCCCTCGTGCGTGGCAACCAGCTCATCGTTTCCTCGCCACAGGTGGCAATTCCCGTCGCCGTGCGATATGCATGGGCCGATTGTCCGCCCAACAACTTGCGCGGCGTCGATAATCTGCCTGTCGCCCCCTTCAGGACCGACCGCTGAGCGCACGCCGTAACCAACTGGCTTTCAATGTTCTATAAAATACATGCCAGAATTTGTTATTTTTTGAAACGATTGTTTTATCTATTTATATAAGGTAAAAGTAATTTTGCCACCGTGAACGCTAAAACAATAATTAATTCACTCATAAAACTATTAACATGATGAAAAAGATTACGCTATTTGCAAGTCTGCTTGCACTGTTTGCACCCGCAGCGATGCAGGCCGACAATCTCGTGATTAACACCTGGAACGAAAATTGCGGTGTCGTCATTGAGCAGGACGGTGTTTTTGACCGTCTGAACCAGAACATTGGCAACTGCAGCGCCGACACGCGCGTTTATCTGGGTGAGGTTGACTTTGGTGCCGATGGTAACAACTTCCAAGCCACTGGCATCCGCTTTGCCAACGGTTGGTATGTCGATGGTTGGGCAGTGCTTCATGCCGGCTCCAGCTACGAGAGCTCCTTGCCGTTCACCCAGATGGCTCTGAACGAGACTGGCGGCTATCAGCGCTATGTCACCTACGCTGCCAACATGGCTTACAACGCCGAGGCCGACTCGCTGATGTCGGGCGGCGGCCCCGCCATGGAGGGCATCACCTACACCAAGCCCACTGGCGTGCAGAAGGTGTGGCTCACCTTTGTAGGCGGTTCGGGCAACATCCGCTCGATTGTTTTCTATGAGAATGCACTCACCGCCGACGACTTTGTCAACGAGGAGGGCAACTGGGACAGCGGCATCCGCCTGCTCGAGCCCAATGAGAAGCCCGGCTACGAGCTCATCTCGTTCTTCATCCCCTCGATCGAATCTGAGCCCGCTATCCCCATTGGCGAAGGCACCGACTATCCCGACACTCGCATCGACACCTCTGCCAACGCTCACGGCGCTTGGGGCTGGACCCGCGAGGGCTTCATCGCCGATTATGGCACTGTCGACTTTGCCGACGGCAAGTACAAGCAGGTGGTGTTCTATCTCACGCACTGGGCATCCAACATCTATGACTACCTCGAGCTTTATCTCGACGATGTCACCCCAGCCAACAAAGTGGTCACCCTGTGGTCAGGTCTGGATCTGGGCAACAACGGCATGAATCCCTATGCCAAGAACCTGCCCAACATCACCGGCTCTCACAAGCTGCTGGTCAAGTGGTTGGGTGGCAGCACCAACCTGCAGGCTCTTGAGCTCGTTGAGCAACAGTTGTGGCTCGAGCATGTGGACTGCGGCATCGTCCTTGAGGACGTCGAGCCCACTGAGCCCAACTTCCACTTCACCTTCGAGGGCTGCCCCGAGGGCATGGGCGATCCCTGGGGCTACGAGATCAAGTGCAAGGGCCGCTATGAGGCTGCTGGCAACATCGGCTACACCGGCAACGGCACTGTCGTCGAGTTCTTCGAGGCCGACGGCACTGGCGTCGACTTTGGCGACACCGCCTGGAAGCGCGTCATCATCAACCACAGCAGCGAGCCGTCGTGGATTGGCGACGTAGACCGCTCGAACTTCTCGCTGTACCTCGACCTCGATCCCGACTTCACCTACACTCCCGAGGATTGGGATCAGAACCTCCCCGCCATCCTCGAGGGTCATGAGCCCGTCGCCGTCGTGCGTCTGCAGGGCACTGGCGGCTGGAGCATCCACAAGCGCACGGCTGGCGAGTTCCTCGTCCCCGTCACTGGCAAGCACAGCCTCTTCCTCGTCTACAACACCCCCAATGGCAACACTGGCGCCAATGTCTTTGACATTTGGTTCGACATGGGTGCAGGCGACGACCCGCAGCCTGGCAAGCCTGGTGACATCAACGGCGACGGCACCGTCGACATCAGCGACGTCAACGCTGTCATCAACATCATGCTGGGCAAGGCCAGCTACGTCGCCGCTGGCGACATCAACGCCGACGGCACCATCGACATCAGCGACGTCAACGCCGTCATCAACCTCATGCTGGGCAAATAATAGAAAGGTTATTATTCAACAAATTGCGTCCCTCGCACACAACAGGGGGCGCAATTTGTTTTTACATCTTTTTCGTCAACAATATGATCGCAAGACACCTACCCACCCTAGCCATGATTCTGTGCATCAGCCTTCACTCGCTGGCGCAGCCATTAGCAACTCCGACGGTACTGCACCTCGATGCCACTCGCCAGACGATCGTGGACTTTGGGGCATCAGATGCTTGGTTGGCCGACTATGTTGGTCGCTATTTCAACGACACGATGCGCGAGCGTGCGGCTCGACTGTTGTTCTCACAAAAGTTTAACCGCGGAGGCAGCCCCGAGGGCATCGGTCTGAGCAACTGGCGCGTGAACCTGGGTGCTGGCAGTGCCGAGCAGGGCGACGCGAGCATGATTGGCAATGTCTATCGTCGTGCCGAGAATTTCCTGGCCAGCGACGGCACCAGCTATGACTGGAGCAAGGCCAGCGGTCAACAATACTTCATGAGCAAGGCCAAGGAATATGGCGTTGAAAACATTCTGTTGTTCAGCAATTCTGCTCCAGTTCAGTACACCAAGAGTGGCACGGCCTGCAACAGCAACGGCCTGTGGTCGGCCAACCTTAAAGATGACTGTTACGACGATTTCGCCGAGTACTTGGCGACCGTTGCTGCACACTTCGCCAGTCAAGGCTATCACATCTCCTATATCTCACCAGTCAACGAGCCTCAGTACGACTGGCGCAACAGCGACCAGGAGGGTTCTCCCTGGCGCAACGAGGACATCGCTCGACTGGTGCGCGAGCTAGACCAGTCGCTCACCAGCCACCACCTAGATGCACGCATCCTCATTCCTGAGGCTGGAGCGTGGTACTTCTTGACGGGATGGTCGATCCAGTCATTGCTAGCCAGCGACCAAATCGAAGCATTTTTCAACCCCGCCAGGGCCACCTGCATCGGCCACCTGCCCCATGTGGCCCAAGCCATCGCCGGGCACGACTACTGGACCTTCACGACCAATAACAGTCTGACCAATGACCGCAGCAGCGTGTGGCAAAAAGCACAACAATATGGCCTAGACGTTTTTCAGACCGAATGGAGCATGCTCGACGAGGCCCCAACAGAGGCGACAGGATTCCCTTCGGGAGGATATAACGAGGCGACCTACATGGACATCGCCCTGTTCATGGCCAAGCTCATCTACTGCGACATGGTTTATGGCAACATGTCGTCGTGGAGCTACTGGACTGCATTCGCACAAGAGCAATGGGGCCAGAAGAACCGCTTCTATCTGCTGCGGGTCAATGCCAATGGCGACACAGGCACCGAGAGCTATGGCGACTTGCGCAACGGAGGCACCGTTCTCGACAACCGCAACCTGTGGGTGCTGGGCAACTACAGCCGATTTATCCGCCCAGGCTACCGGCGAATCGACCTCGGTGGAGCCGACGACATCAACGGGCTGATGGGCTCGGCCTATCTGTCGCCCGACAACCGCAAAGCGGTAGCCGTCTATGTCAACATGGGGCAAGACGAGCACACCGTTACCGTCGCGACCCAGGGCATTGACTTGCGTATTGACACGCTCAAGAAATACACCACTAGCGCCAGCCTCGCCCTCAACTACGACCGCAACCTTCCCCCCACCTATCACGGTGAACCCGTCGCCATTCCCGCCCGCTCGGTGGTGACACTGGTCATCGACCTGGCGCCCACCACGCCCATTGGTGACATCAACGCCGACGGAAAGGTCGACGTGAGCGATGTCAATGCCGTCATCAACATGATGCTGGGCAAGAGCCAGCCCACCGACGCCGCCGACACCAACGCCGACGGCATCATCGACGTCGCCGACGTCAACGCCATCATCAACATCATGCTCGGAAAGCGAGGAGCCGACGCAAGATAAAAATTGACGGGGGCAGTGTTTCAAAAATAGCAAACTGCGATTAATCCTTTGCATTGTGCTGCGGTTGCAACGATGTTGTTATTTTTTGGTGGATAATTGTGAATGCGGTGTGGGCGAGATTGTGTAATTTTGCACACTGGATAACGCGACAGAGAAATATGGAAAGACTTACAGACAGACAGATGAAACGATCTGAACGACTGTCACGGCCGTGGTGGCTGTTGGCGGCAATTATGCTGGCAGCGATGCCGGCGCTGGGTCAGAGCCAGGACTACAGCCACGGCAAGTGGACGGTGAGCCTGGACGCGGGCTCGCAGCGTGTGACGCTGCTCAAGGATGGCGAGGCGGTGCTTCGCGAGGTGACGGCGCGCTTCAAGCAGGGGTCGACGCTGCACGAGACGTCGGGCTACGGCACGGCCAGCGTGGCCGAGCGCGCGCTGAGCGACGCGGTGGGCACTGGCAAGGAGGTGATCATCACCTATGCCAGCGACGGGCTGCCGACGGTGGAGCAGCGGTTTGCGCTGTATGACGATGCCGACTATGTGCTGACCGACGTGACGCTGTGGCGTGCCGACGGCAGCGATGTGGGCAGCAACTACATCTGCCCCATCTACAGCGAGGCCCAGAACCTATTCTTGCCTCAGAACGCGCACAACCGTTTCCTGACGGTGCCCTATGACAACGACGGGTTTGTGACCTACGGGTCGTTTCCGTTGAGCCGCTCGTCGAGCGGTGCCGGCACGGGCCGCTATGCGCGCGACAGCATCTCGTTTGAGGTGACGGCAATCTTCAACGGCGAGACGCAGCGTGGCCTGGTCGTGGGTTCGGTGACCCACGACACCTGGAAGTCGGCCATCAGGCTGACAGGCAGCCCGCTGGTGCAGAGCTACATCTCGCGGCTGGAGTGCTACAGCGGTGCGACGCATGCCGCCACGCGCGACGAGCACAACGGCTACTTGCAGCCTCACGGCACGGTCAAGGGCAAGCGTGTGCGGTCGGCGACGATGCTGGTGGGCCTGTTTGACGACTGGCGCACCGGGCTGGAGACCTATGGCGCGGTCAATGCCGCCATCACGCCCGGTCACCCCTACAGCGGTGGCGCCATTTGGGGCTGGAACAGCTGGGGCGGCATGGAGAAGCACTGCAACTATGAGGGCGCACTGTCGGTGTCGGACTTCATCAAAGAGAATATCCAAGAACAAGGCCACTTTGCCCAGGACGGCGTGATCTATGTGGGCCTTGACGCGTGGGACAACATGAATTGGGACCAACGCAAGCGCTTTGTGGAATATTGCCACGCCAACGGCCAAGAGGCGGGTGCCTACTGGACGCCGTGGAGCGACTGGAACGGCAATCCCAGCGCGCCGCTGGAGGGCAACAATGGCTACACCTACGGGCAAGCGCAGCTCAAGGCCAACGGTCAGCGCACGGGGGGGCTGGACCCAACGTCGCCCGCCGCGCTGTCGCGTGTGAACTGGTACTGCGAGAAATTCCTGCAGAGCGGCTTTAAATACCTGAAGCTGGACTTCCTGAACAGCGGCAGCAAGGAGGCCGACCACTTCTACCGCGAGGACATCACCACGGGCACCCAGGCCTACAACTACGGCATGAACTACCTGCGCGAGCGGCTGGGCGACAGCATTTTCATCGACTTGTCGATTGCGCCCCTGTTCCCCTATCAGTTTGCCGACGCGCGCCGCATCAGCTGCGACGCTTGGGGCGAGATGTGGCACACGAGCTACATGATGAACAGCTTCTCGTTTGGGTGGTGGCTTGACCGCCTATACTCGTTCAACGACCCCGACCACCTGGTGATGGGCAACCGCAGCGACGCAGAGAACATCTCGCGCATGACCACAGCGGTGGTGACGGGCTACTGCATTCTGGGCGACAACTTGAGCACCCGCGGCTCGTATGTGGGCACCGCCATCTCTCAACAGAAAGCCAAGAAATATGCCACCTATGAGCGCATCAACGACCTGATTGCCATGCGCCTGCATTTCCGTCCCGCCTACGGCCACCAGCTGTATGGCGCCAACAACTCGGTGGACCTGTTCTATGCCGAGGCCGAGGACTCGTATGTCGTGGTGCACTTCAACTACAGCGTGGGCGACAAGAGCATCGAGCTGGACCTGTCGAGCCTGGGCATCGACGCCAGCGAGATCGACGCCAGTCGCAGCCTGGAGTGCTGGACAGGCACAGCTGTCAACCTGAGCGATGGCAGGCTAGTGTATACCCTGCTCAATGACCGTGCGAAGGTGTTCAGACTGTACAAAAAGAACTTATAGTAAAAAAACAATATCATCATGAGCAAGATTGAAACACGATTGAAACGAGTGGGAGCCTCGTGCCTGGTGCTGGTGACCCTGTGCCTCGCGTTGGCTTCGTGCAGCGACGACGACAAGCCCTCGTATGCGCCCCACGACCCCAACAAGGCTATTACGCTGACCGACTTCTATCCCACCACAGGCGGCGTCGCCACCAAGGTGATTCTGAACGGCGACAACTTTGGCACCGACGCCGACAAGATCAAGGTGTACTTTAACAACAAAGAGGCCGCCGTGATCGAGGCCATCGGCAACAAGATTTATGCCATCTGCCCGCGCAAGCCTGGCGACGGCGACGAGAACAACATCGTGCACTGCACCGTGGCTGTTGAGATCGGCGGCAAGCGCGTGGAGTATCCCACGAAGTTCACCTATCACATCCAGACCGTGGTGACCACGGTGTGCGGCATCGTGGGCGCCCCCGACGACATCGTCACGGGCAACCTGGCACAAACCTCATTGCCTCTGGTGACCTATCTGGCTGTAGACAATGACAATAACATCTTTGCCAGCCTGCGTAACCGCAACAACTACTATCACGAGAACAAGGTGATTCTGGTCAACGAGGACGAGGACATCAGCCGACTGCTCATTCCCGACACGGGCGCGCCACTGAACCAGCCCTGTATGCTCGACGACGGCAAGACGGTGTATATCCCCACCGACAACGGCCTGGAGTACTGGACGATGTCGAGCGAGAACATGTGGAGCCCCATCAAGCTCTCGTTCAAGCCCAACACGGGCCAAACCATCACGATTGACTTCAAGCACTCGTTTGCCATGTGCCTTGAGGACGGCCACATGTATATCCGCGCCAAGAACGGCATCCTGTACAAGGTAGACCCCAAGACGAGCATCACCACCCAGGTGACCAACGGCCTGATGTCGGGCAGCGACTCCTACATGGCGTTCAGCCGCAAGAACCCCGCGCTGCTGTACCTTGCCTACACCAACAACCACTGCGTGTATACCTATAACATCAACACCGGCGAGCACAAGCTGCTGGCAGGCATCTCGGGCCAACCCGGCTATATCGACGGCAATGGAGCCGCCGCGATGTTCAACGAGCCACGACAGCTGATTCTGGACGAAAACGATGACATGTACATCGCCGACACCAACAACCACATCATCCGCAAGGTTACCAGCGACGGTAAGGTGAGCACGGTGATCGGACAGCCCGGCAAGAGCGGCTACCAGGACGGCAGCCCCGAAGACGCCTTGTTCAACCGCCCCTTTGGCGTGTGCATCAACAAGGAGGGTATCATCTACATTGGCGACTATGAGAACCAGTGCATCCGCCGCCTGGCCATTGAGTAACGAAACAAGACTAATGACGATATGAAAAAAGTAATCCTCTTCATCTTGCTGCTCGCCGCCAGCATGTCGGCGCTAGCGCAGCAACTGACCGTGTCGGGAACAGTCCACGACGAGAATGGAGATCCGTTTCCTGGCGTGGTGGTGTTTGCCAAAGACCGCCCGGGTGGCGGCACCATGACCGATATTGACGGCAAATTTACGATCAAAGTTGGCAAAAACGATATCCTCGTGTTCTCGTCGATTGGCTACGAGAAGCAAGAGGTTGCCATCACCCAGAACCAGAGCGACCTGCAAGTGCAACTGGAAACCAGCTCGACGATGCTGCAAGAGACCGTGGTGGTGGGTCTGGGACGCCAGCGCAAAATCAGCACAGTGGGCGCCATCACCGCCGTCGACACCAAAGACCTGCAAGTGCCTGCAACCAACATCCAGAACATGCTGGGCGGACGTGTGCCGGGCGTGATCTCGATTCAGCGCAGCGGTGAGCCAGGCAAGAATATCTCGGAATTCTGGGTGCGCGGTATCGGCACCTTCGGCGCCAACAGCAGCGCACTGGTGCTCATCGACGGCCTCGAAGGCAACCTAAGCGAAATTGACCCTGCCGACATCGAGTCGTTCTCGGTGCTGAAAGATGCTTCGGCGACCGCCGTCTACGGTGTTCGTGGCGCTAATGGCGTTGTGCTGGTGACCACCAAGCGTGGTACAGCCGATCGCCTTCAAATAACCGGACGCGTCAACTTTACCGTGTCACACTTGACCAATATGCCCAAGTACCTGGGCTCCTACGAATATGCCAAGCTGGCCAACGAGGCTCGTCAAGTGCGCGGCAACCTGCCTCTATACAGCGACATCGAGCTTGATATCATTAAATATCATCTGGACCCTGACCTGTATCCCGATGTGAACTGGCAGAAGGAAATTTTGCACAAGAACTCGCTGGCGCAAACCTATTTTATCAATGCACGTGGTGGCGGCTCGCTAGCTCGCTACTATCTGAGCTTGGGCACCAGCTATGAGAGCGCAGCCTATCGCCAGGACAAGGAATCAAAATACTCGGCTGCCGTGGGATATCGCACCATCAACTATCGCGCTAACCTGGACATCAACTTGACCAAGACCACACAGCTCTACTTTGGAGCCGACGGTTTTGTCTCGATCAAGAAAGAGCCAGGCAACAACGACACCGACGCTCTGTGGGCTACGCAGCGCAATCTGACGCCCATCACGATTCCCACACGCTACTCGACGGGTCAGCTGCCCGCTTATGGCACCAACAATGCCTATTCTCCCTACGTGATGCTCAACAACACGGGTATGACCAACATACGCCACTTCCGCGGCAAAGCGACCCTCGAGATCAAACAAGACCTCTCGATGTTGCTCGACGGCCTGAAGCTGCGCGCTCAGGGAGCCTATGACAACTCGTCAAGACTGAAGGAGATTCGCTCCATTTTGCCCGAGATGTACTATGCCTCAACACGCAAGTACACCGGTGAGCTGGGTATTGTCAAACGCGTTGACGCTCAGCCGGCAACCTATAACCACGAGGACGAACAGTACTACAAGTGGCACTTCGAGACCACAGCGACTTGGGACAAGATTGTGCGCGAGGATCATCGCATCGGCGTGCTGGCCTATTATTACATGAGCAGCGAGCAGACAATGAACCGCGACATTGACAACCGTGACGCCACGCTGCGCTCAATGTATGCCATTCCCATTCGCTATCAAGGTTTATCGGGCCGCATCACCTATGGCCTGAAGGACACTTATTTTATTGATGCGAACTTTGGTTACACTGGTTCGGAAAACTTCCAAGCAGGCCACCGCTTCGGTTTCTTCCCCTCGGTAGGTTTGGGCTGGGTTCCCACGAGCTACGAATGGGTTCGCAACAAGATGCCTTGGCTGAGTTTCCTGAAAATTCGTGCATCTTATGGTACTGTGGGTAACGACCGCCTGACCAACGAGCGCTTCCCCTATCTGACACTGATGCAAGTGAGCGGTGGCGGCGGTGGCTGGGGTAGCACCAGCGGCTACATCACCGAGGAACGCGTGGGTGCCGACAACCTGCGCTGGGAGCGCGCCAAGAAAGCCGACATCGGTATCGAGGGCAAGCTGTTCCATGAGCGCTTGGAGTTTGTGGTCGACTTCTTCCGTGACCAGCGCGACGGCATTTACCAGCGCCGCTCGCAGATTCCTGGCTATGTGGGCCTGATGCAGATGCCTTTCGGTAATGTGGGTAAGATGAAGAGCTATGGCTCGGACGGTAACATCTCCTATCGCCATGACTTCGGCAAAGACTGGTCCATCACAGCTCGCGGCAACTTCACCTACTCGGCCAACAAGGTCGAAAACTGGGAGCAAGCCGAGCAACCCTACGACTATCAGAATTATACGGGCTATGTGAACAACGCCTTCCGTGGCTATATTGCCTTAGGCTTGTTCCGCGATGAGCAGGATGTTGCCCAAAGCCCACGTCAGACCTTCGGCAGCTACATGCCTGGCGATATCAAGTATAAAGATGTCAATGGTGACGGTATTATTGACGAGGATGACAAGGTACCTCTGTCCTACCCCAACTATCCTAAGTTGATGTATGGCTTTGGTATCGAAGCTCGTTGGAAACAGCTCACACTGGGTGTATTATTCAAGGGTACGGGTAACACCGACTACTACTATGTCAATGGCACGACCAACGGACAAGGTTATATCCCCTTCTACAACGGCGAGACAGGCAATGTGCTGACTATCGTCGCTGACCCAAAGAACCGCTGGATTCCCGCATCTTACTCGGGCGACCCGTCAACCGAGAACCCCAATGCATTGTTCCCCCGTTTGAGCTATGGCCGCAACGAGAACAACACGCAATACTCAACATTCTGGCATGCTAACTCGCGCTACTTGCGTTTGCAGGAGATTACGCTCAACTATCATGTCGACGCGGGCTCGTTCTTCAAGCGATTGGGCATGAAGTCGATGGACGCCCAGTTTGTTATCTCTAACCTGGCTGTGTGGAGCCCCATGAAGCTTTGGGATCCCGAGCAGGCCGAGTATAATGGTGGTGCTTATCCCATCCCCACGACTTATGCCATCCAACTCTATCTGAATTTCTAACTCACACCCTTAAACAGCATATATTATGTTAAGAATGAGAAACCTGTTGTGGCTCGCCTTGTTTGGTCTGATGGTCGTAGCCACCGCATGCGAGGATTTCCTGGATGTCGACGAATACTTCGACGACACGCTCAAATATGACTCGGTGTTTATCTCGCGACAAAACCTGGAACGCTATCTGTGGGGAGCTGCTGGACAACTTCCCGACGAGAGTGCCATCTTCGGCAACGATGTGCTGCCGGGCGAGACTGGTACAGATGAGATCTTCACCCTGATGACCGAGGGACTGTTCCATGGCAAGGCGCTGACGCTGGGCCTGGTAAGCAGCAGCAACCTGCGCGGCATGAACTCGTGGGATCCCTGCTACCGCGTCATCC
>JAEEGF012143947.1_pt1 | contig 27603 bp, 20 predicted proteins | sample 9134171 | NCBI WGS metagenome assembly JAEEGF01 (sample SAMN16246542, study PRJNA631951) | gut metagenome | biome: gut microbiome; feature: rumen; material: AP-attached | host: Bos | place: Iran: Karaj | collected 2018-10 | reverse complement strand
ATCCTCACCTTCGTGATAAGCACTGATAAGTCCCTGATCCTGGGACATATGAGCCAGAATACGAAGCTCAATCTGGGAATAATCCGCATCTGCAAAAACGTACCCTTCCTTTGGAACAAATACTTTTCTGATAAGCCTTCCAAGCTCTGTTCTCATGGGAATATTCTGAAGGTTGGGCTCTGTGGAACTAATTCTTCCTGTAGCTGTTATGGTCTGATTAAAGCTGGTGTGGATCCTTCCGTCCTCCTCTATGAAGGCAGAAAGGCCATCCGCATAGGTGGACTTAAGTTTGGCAAGTCCTCTGTACTCCAGAACGTCAGCAACAATGGGATAATCGGGAGCAAGCTTCTCCAGTACATCTGCAGCTGTGGAATATCCCGATTTGGTCTTCTTCTCAGCTGGAAGCCCCAGTCTCTCGAACAATATCTCGCCCAGCTGCTTAGGGGAATTGATATTGAACTCAGTACCGGCAGCTTCATAGATCTTCTTCTCCAGCTCTGTGATTCTTACCTGGAGCTTGTCTCCGTAGGACTTGAGTTCGTCCCTTCTGGCTATGATTCCTTCTTTTTCCATGGCAAAAAGGATATAGGAAAGAGGCATCTCAATCTCGTAAAAGAGTCTGTCCATGCCGGTCTTAACAAGCTTTTTCTTAATAAGAGGAGCTGACATGAAGCAGGTGTAAGCCGCCTTGCAGGCATATTCGGAAAGGGTCTTGTCCTCTGCGTTTCTAAGGGATTCCTTGCCGAAGTAATCCTCTTTTTTCTTAAGGGTCAGCTTGAGGTACTCAGCGGAAATGTCCTCGATGCGATAGTCGTTCTTGATAGGATTGTTGACATAGGCTCCTATAAGAGTATCGAAGCACCTTGCCCCCTCGGAAGAAGTCTTGGTATCGTCCTCATATCCGTCAGTCCTTGAACTTATCTCATAGGGTTCAAAGAATCTGAAGCTATCCTTGATATCAAAGGTAGACAAAGAACATTCTTTACTAAGGTCAGAGAGCTTCTGTCCAAGATAGCTCTCTGAAATAAAGCCCTGAACAGGGATAAAATATGCGCTCTCCTTGTCAAAGCAAAGTCCCAGTCCAAGAAGGTCCTTGGCCTTGGTGTCAGAGTTTCTGTATTCTGTAATGGGGAAATACCCGATGAAATTCTCAGATCCCTTGCGGCCGTATTCCAGGGCCGTAGCAAAGATCTTCTCCACCTCATTAAGATCCGAAGTGGTCTCTATCTTAAGATTAAAAGAAATGCCGCTCTTAACCTCTCCCAGAGGAGAAATATCAGAAAGCCTGGCTGTGAGCCTGTCTGTAAGTTCCTTGGTGACAGCTGCTCCGGAAGCCTCAGCTTCGGTTCCTGCAAGAGCATCATCAACTTCCTTGAGGGCAGCTAAAAGTCTGTCCCCCTGAAGCCTAATGCCCTCATTTGTTTCTTCGCCATTAGCTGAAAAGCTGATATAAACATTGTCATACTCGCCGGAGCTTATCATTCCTGAGAGCTTAAACATAGCACCGTAAAGTCCGTTGATGGCATTGCCTTCCCCGTCACAAAAGAAAGGCACTGCATAAAAGGCATCCTTAATAAGTTTGGTTCCGTCTGTTACAAGTTTTCTTTCTGCCATAATTCCTCGATGTTCCAGTATATTTTAATAAAGTGCAAATGCCAGTACCACAGTAGCCACCGTCATGGCCGCCACCAGAAGTTCCAAAAGAAGGCTCATGGCCTTAAGATATTTCCTGACTCTGAGCTTCTTTCTGGCATCTCTTAGCATGTTATCCAGTTCCTGTTTCAGATTAAAGGTATTGCCGTCCTCGAGTCTCTTCATACCGACAAGTACAAGAAACTGAATAGTCAGCTCCTCCCTGCATTCCGGGCACTTGTCCATATGATTTAAGAACTCCGCCAGATCCCTGTTATCCAGATCATCCTCCAGAAACGGCGATATCATTTTCTCCGCGTCTTTACAATTCATAAAGAAAATCCCAACATCTTGTATACTAAAAAGTGATTAAAGTATCTACTTCTACAACATATAGAATACTACAAAAATGGTCCGTTTACAATGAAAAACAGGAGGTTAAAAGCCTGTTAACCTCCTGTCAAAAGCACATATTTACTGAAATTATGAAGCAAAGCTCTCCTTGATCCAGGCCTTGATATCGGATACGCCGTGGAGCTTCCTGTAACCATCCTCAGAGGCGATTACCAGGGTAGGTGCCTGCATGATTCCAAACTTCTCCACAAGATCGGGATGCTCATTGGCATCAAGGGACTTGTAGATAACTCCTGCCTTATCAAGCATTGTTCCTGCGATGACACAGTTAGGACAGGTCTGGGTCTTAAAGAGCATTACTGTATCAGCTGTAAGGTTATCAAGACTCTCTCCTGACTCCTTGTTGGACTTCTTTACAGCAGCCTCCACAAAGCTCTCTGTCTTAGGTCCCTTATGGGTGAGCTGTGAGGTGCCGATATTGTAAACCTTTCTGTCCTTGTACTCCTGAGCCTTACCATCGTTCCAGTTGGCAACAGGTCTGTAATAGCCGGTGATTCGGCTGTAAACCTCAGTCTTCTGTCCGCAGTGAGGACATACAGGCTGTTCGCCGTTCAGATATCCGTGTTCCTTACATACGGAATAAGTAGGTGACATAGTGTAGTAAGGAAGCTTGTAGTTCTCTGCGATCTTCTTAACAAGGCTTGCAGCAGCCTTCCAGTCAGGAAGCTTCTCTCCAAGGAACGCATGGAATACAGTTCCTGAAGTATAAAGAGTCTGGAGCTCATCCTGAATATCAAGGGCTGAGAAAATATCCTCAGTGTAGCCAACAGGAAGGTGTGATGAGTTTGTATAGTAAGGTGTTCCGTTCATGTTGGCTGTGATGATCTCAGGGAACTCCTCCTTGTCATGTTTGGCAAATCTATAGGTGGTGGACTCAGCAGGGGTTGCCTCCAGGTTGTAGAGGTCGCCGTACTTCTCCTGATAATCGGAGAGGCGCTCTCTCATATGATTCAGCACATCCTTGGTAAACTGCTGGGTTCTTGTATCGGTCATGTCTGCGCCGATCCACTTGGCATTAAGTCCAACCTCGTTCATACCGATAAGACCGATGGTTGAAAAATGGTTGGCGAAGGTTCCCAGGTATCTCTTGGTATAAGGGTAAAGTCCCTGATCCAGGAGCTTGGTGATAACCTGTCTCTTGGTGTGAAGGCTTCGTGCAGCGATGTCCATAAGATGGTCAAGACGTGCGTAGAAATCCTTCTCATCAGCTGCCTGATAAGCGATCCTTGGCATGTTGATGGTAACAACGCCGATGGATCCTGTGGACTCGCCGGAGCCGAAGAAGCCGCCGGATTTCTTGCGGAGCTCTCTAAGGTCGAGACGAAGTCTGCAGCACATGGAACGAACGTCTGAAGGCTCCATGTCTGAATTGATATAGTTTGAAAAATACGGTGTGCCGTACTTAGCTGTCATTTCGAACAAAAGCTTGTTGTTCTCTGTCTCACTCCAGTCAAAGTCGCTGGTGATGGAGTAGGTGGGAATAGGATACTGGAAGCCTCTTCCGTTGGCATCGCCCTCGATCATGATCTCGATAAAGGCCTTGTTGACCATATCCATTTCCTTCTGGCAGTCGCCGTAGGTGAAGTCTACTTCCTTGCCACCTACGATGGCATTGAGGTTCTTAAGGTCATTAGGCACTGTCCAGTCAAGGGTTATGTTGGAGAAAGGTGCCTGTGTGCCCCAGCGGCTGGGGGTATTAACGCCATATACAAAGGACTGGATGCACTGCTTTACCTCATGCTGAGACAGATTGTCAATCTTAACAAAAGGCGCAAGATAAGTGTCGAAGGATGAAAAAGCCTGTGCTCCTGCCCACTCATTCTGCATGATTCCCAGGAAGTTAACCATCTGATTGCAAAGTGTTGAAAGATGGCATGCCGGGGATGATGTGATCTTGCCGGGGATTCCGCCCAGTCCTTCCTGAATAAGCTGCTTAAGGCTCCAGCCTGCGCAGTAGCCTGTGAGCATTGAAAGATCATGGATGTGGATAGCTGCGCTTCTGTGGGCAGCTGCTATCTCCTCATCATATACTTCAGAGAGCCAGTAGTTGGCTGTGATAGCTCCTGAATTGGACAGAATAAGTCCGCCTACAGAGTATGTAACTGTGGAGTTCTCCTTAACTCTCCAGTCATTGATCTTGAGATAGTCGTCCACAAGATCCTTGTAGTTAAGAAGGGCAGAGTTAACGTTACGAACCTTCTCTCTCTGCTTACGATAGAGAATATAGGCCTTGGCAACGTCAGCATAGCCGGACTCGGAGAGAACCTTCTCCACGCTGTCCTGTATCTGTTCAACTGTGATTTTTCCATTAGAGATTTTGCTCTCGAAATCTGATGCAACACGGAGAGCAACAAGATCTATAACGCTTGAATGATAGTCTTTATCCAAAGCAACGAAAGCCTTGGTTATAGCCGCAGAAATCTTGCTGATGTCAAAGTCAGCGACCTTGCCATCACGTTTTACAACCTGATACATATGAACCCCCTTATTAGAAAAAACAACACATTATTTTTCTCAAATATTTTGTTACAAATAGGGTAACATTAATACGGTGCGTCGTCAATATATAGTGAATAAATTAATATAAAATACTATATATTGTGTTTTAGCATTAAAAAAGCGGCCCAAAAAGCCGCTTAATTAACAGATAATGATGTCTCAAACGCCCCTGAGTCGGGCATTTGGCACATTTTTGGAAAGAACCACAAGATATTGTTTCAGCTCCTCTTCAGATGGCGGATTTAGCGTTTGGTCGGGCACGGTTTCACGACAAGTGTACTGCTGAATGAAATATTTTTTTGCTCCCTTTATCATTTCGCCAATTTTCTCAAAGTCCTTTTCTTCATGATACTCTTTTATAACTGTAGTCCTGAACTCATACTCGATGCTGCTGTTCATGAGAATATCAATACTCCTTCGAACCGGTTCTGTATCAAGGTTTGGGGCTCCCACGGTTATACCGTACTTGTCAAAAGAATTCTTGATATCCATGGCTATATAGTCCACAAGCCCCTCTTGTATAAGTCCTGACAGCATATCGGGATGATAACCGTTAGTATCAAGCTTTATCTTATAGCCGTACTCTCTTATCCTTTTTATAAACTCCGGAAGATCCTTGTGAAGACAGGGTTCCCCTCCGCTTATGGCTATGCCGTCCAGGATGCCTTTCCTTTTCTCCAGAAATGAGAAAAACTCAGCTTCTTCCATGATAGGAAGTGCCCTGCCATCCACCAGCTCAAAGTTGTGACAATAGGGGCACCTGAAATCACAGCCATTTAAAAATACTGTGGCTGCCACGTGCTCCGGATAATCTAAAAGAGTCATTTTCTGTAAGCCGTATATCTTCATGTTTTAAATCTCTTCGCTGCCCTTGAGCTCTTTGATTCTGCCAAGGAGCTTCTTCTCGTTGTAAGCAAAGAATAATACCGCACCGATGAAGCAGGTTATAAGAGCAACAACAGCTGTAGTTCTGTAGCTTGCCTTGGTCTGAGATACTGTGATGGATGTGAATACAACCATGGCAATAGCCTGTCCCATCTTGAAGGCAAAGGTACGAGCTGCAAAGAACATTCCGGATCTGTCCTCACCGGTCTCAAGTCTTGTGCACTCAGCCACGTCAGCAACGCAGGCCTGAGGAAGAATACCAAGAATAGCCATAGGAACAGCTGCTACAACAGCTACGATAAAGCCCCAGTGAAGACCCTTTCCGCAGATTGCTGTGATAAGGAATACAACACAGTATCCGAAGAAACCGATGATGATAAGAGGCTTCTTACCAATCTTCTTACCAAAAATATTAACAAGAGGATAGAGACAAACGCTGACAAAGGTCATTGTAGCTGTAAGCACGAAAGTCCAGGAATCCTCGATCTCCATGAGCTGTGTCTCATAGAATGCAAGACCGGTCTGGAAAAGTGTAAGTGCAAAGAAGTAAATAACGTCACTGTATACAAAGCGTCTGAACTGTCCGTTGGAGAAAGTGCTGATTAGTGACTTGAAAGGCTGTGTCTCGCTGGGCTTGCTGTCAATGTAATCACGCTCATTGATATAGAATGCAGGGAAAATCATTGCTGCACATGCAATAGTTGCCATAATAGCTACTGCCATTCTGATTCCGCCTGCCTGTCCAAAGCTTCCCTCAAGAGCACCTGCAACATTGGGAAGAAGGAATGAAATACTCTGTCCAACGATGAATGTGAATGAAATAAATGTTGATACATTAATTCTGTGCTCCTGTGTATCTCCGAGCTCTGCAATAAGTGCATTATAAGGAGTGCAGAACATGGTCATGAACAGATAAAATACCATCAGAAGGATGAATAAAAGTGTATCGTTAAGCATGATGTTCATGGTCTGAGGCACTGTGAAAAGAGCTATTGTGCAAAGAGCAAAAGGAATAGCCATAACACGCATGAAAGGAATTCTTCTGCCACCCTTATAGTTCGCTCTGTCAGACCAGCCTGCGATAAGAGGATCTGTGATTGCATCAAAGATACGACCGCATGCAAGAACAAGTCCAAAAAGTGTCAGTTTAAATAAAATAGGATGCTGTGTGATTCCGGATGCAAAAATACCGGTATTGGGATTCAGCTCACTGGGAGTTCCTGTGTAATAGTAAACCATCCAGTTGGATACGATACCTGAAAGAAGGCTCCATCCAAACTGTCCCAATGCAAAGATCCATAGTAATTTGTTAGTAATAGGTTTAAGCTGTTTCATTAGTTCTTTTCCTCCTTGAGTTTCATTGCAAGCTCGATTACTTTTTTCGCCCCGTCGTAAATACCTGCTTTCTTGTTCTCCACAATTGCTTCGCACATCTCATCCAGAAGTCTTGTCTGAAGGAACTGATCAAGCATCTGAACGGTATGTGGAATATCTCTGCACTCCAGAGTTCCGTCGCCAATCTCCGCTGAGTGGATAGCGCCCCACATCTCATGCTTACCTACTCTCTTGATAAAGAGCTTGGGAACGGGATAAAATGCCAATTCACTGGGCTTGGTAACCAGTACATCTGCGCTTCTCATAAGAAGGTTGGTGGCGTATACAGCCTCAAAGATATTCTTGTGATAGAAGCCATGGATTCCGGTTACTTCTGTGTCCTCTAAAAGAGCACTCTCGCAGAACTTCAGGGTGTCATCCCAGTTGTCCATATGCTCTGTTTTAAGGGCTGCCATGTCAGGAATCTCCTTAATGAGCTCATCCCATACGTTTCTATAGTCACCTACGTTAACATAGAGAGCTGCCTTCTTCTCCTTGATGTAAGGAAGAAGGTGTCTGATGATCTCAGCGAAGATCTCCTTCTGAGCTCCTGCTCCTCCGATGGTAAGAAGGAATCTCATGGGCTTGCCGTTCTTCCTGCGGTTAAGTCTTGCCTCGCAGTCCTTCTCGATGTTACTTACCAGCTCATAGTCGATATAGTGGCCGGTGTAAACAAGATCGTCCTGAGGCATTGGCTTACATACATTCTTCTTATCCATACCATTCAAAATTCTGTAACCCATATATGCATTTCTGCACTGGATGGTATGAACTGAACCCTCAGAAAGGTGAAGGGCCATGGGCCAGTTGTCGGGAATAGCGTTGACAACATACTTCATGCCGGCATGAATAGCTGCCTGGGCAGGCCATACATGAGTTGCTACTACAGGAATGTCCTTGGGAACATTCTTGTAAACAGGAGCCATAAGCTCAGCGTTCTTCTGATCCTTGGCATTATATGAAAGAGCTCTGAAGCCCTCATAATTCGTCGGCTCCCAAACCAATTTGTTAAAAATCGGATTCTTGGAGAGCCTTGAACCTAAAGAATAAAGATCATTCTGATGTCCTATAACCTTGGTACAGGTTGTCTCCGGATAGGAATTAAGATCCATCCAATAAGGAGTGTAACCCAGGTGGTGAGCATAGGAAGCGATAGCCATTGAAATACGGTAGTGGCCAAAGCCCATACGAATGTTACCGACAATAATTCCCTTATTGCTGTCCATTTCACCCTCAGAAGATTTCGTAGACACATGTACATTCTTAACACCCATAATAGGTCCGATAACTTCGTTATCAGTAACATTTATCTTATAATCTGCACCAGAATCATCCCCAAACTTTTTTATATAGCTTTTCTTAGCTTTTAAAGCAGCCTTGTAATCCTTGTCCTTAACCCTGTTACCAAAAATTACTTTTGACTTCTCTGTCATTATTCCATCCTTATCTGCCAAAATAACGGCGAACCAAAATACAATATCATTAGAAAAACTCGCATTGGAAACTTAGTTTTCAAGCTCAAGTTTCCACGCTCTCATGATATATTAGAATGCACGAAAAAACAAGAAACGCTTTTTACAATTTTCGTTTCCTCAATTTGTGCACTTTTACTTTTTATGGGCTTTTTCAGACGATTGCCACAATAAAAAGTCTCTTATTGGCGGCAAGATCCACGAACTGATCTCCGCACTTAACCATAGGCCTGGACAGATGATCGGGATTGATAAAGACAATTTCGCCTATTTTACCGTTACTTAACATAACTCTGTTGGCGATAAAGGTATTAACGATGTTGGTAAGAAAGGTCATGATGGCATTGGGCTCGAACTTATACAGGCCCTCATCCTCAAATTTGGAAATTACAGCAAAAGGACACATGCCCTCTCTGTAGCTTCTCTTGGAGGTCATGTCGTCATAGATATTTGCCACCGTGACTATAGATGATATTTCGTCTATCTGCTCATTTCTGAGATGGAGAGGATAGCCGGAACCATCTCTCATCTCATGATGCATGAGAATACTCTTTTTGATATGATCGTCGATTTCAAGGTTCTTCACAAGCTGATAGCCCTTGGTCACATGCTCCCTCATGGCTCTCTGCTCGTACTCTGTGAGCTCGGTCTTTTTATTCAGGATCTCCTCAGGAACATACATTTTTCCTATATCATGAAGAAGTCCCGCGGCTGTGGCTACCTGTATCTTTTCCTCAGGAAGTCTCATCCAGGTGGCCAGAGTATTACAGATCAGGGCTACATTAAGGGAATGAACGTAAACAGCGTCGCTGCTGTCCCGCAGGTTATGAAGCATGTCAAAGATACCGGCGGTTCCACCGGCTTCCACAAAAAGATGGTAGACAGGCTCTGTGAGCTTCTCCACATCAAGAACTGAGGTGTCATTGACGATCATCTTGAAGGACTCCTCAAGCTCGTCAGCGTACTCCTCCAGATTTTCCTTGAACCTTATGAATTCCTCTGAGCTCTTGACCCGCTCAGCATAGGAGGGAGTAGCTCCGGAAGCACTCTTTGGCTTGTCGGGTGCTTCCTTTTTCTGGTCCTCCACAAAGATATTGTAAAGAGAATAGGCCTTTATCCTTGCAATATCCTTATCATCAAGGACAGTCCCCTTAGGCAGAACAAGTCTGTCATCAATAGTATAAATATTTTCCGAAGCCACCATCCCCGGCTCTAACTTATCTACAGATACCAGTCTCATACACGCCACCAAAATTCATAATAGTTATATAGCACCAACTTTATTATATCACTTTTATGACGTTTTTGCGTGAATTCTCTGATTTTACCTGTACTTTGCTTACTCTACAGTATATCTCCAGTATATTCCGTAGCTTTCCTTATACTGGTTAAAGTGTGTTGTAAATGTCAGTGGCTTTGATGTGCCCTTGAGGTCAAATTCCATCTCGCCCTCTCTCTTTATAAGGTACTGATCTATCTTTTCTATATAATCTTTGACAGATTTCTCCGCTGTTACAGTCACTGTATCGTTCTTAACGCTTCTCTCTGCGGCCACGGATACTGCAACGCCGTGGGAGGTCTCCTTTATTTTGGCAGTGCCAAGTCTTGCTGACAGCACATAGGGTCCGTAGCAGAAAGCATAGGTATTCTCCCCATCCTGAAGATTGTGGGCAGTGATTCCCATAGGCAGTGTCAGAACCACCTCTGCTCCATCCTTAATCTGTTCAGAGGAGATCACAAAAAAGCCCTCGTCCTCCCTTACCTGTGAAGAAACGTTATTTATCATGAGCTCCGGCTCACCTGTAAGCCAGGAAGGCTTTCTGAGATAGAGATCATCCTGAACATTTTTGCCTTCAAAAGGTGTGATCACCAGCTTAACCTTATCTGATGCCACGAAATCACAATCCATAGCTATCCTGTAATCCCCGGTCTCCAGCTCTGAAGAAAGATACATTCCCACCAGGAGCTTCCCTGAAGCCCTGAAATATATACCTCTCTGGAGCTTGGTGAAATTTTCATATCCCGTTCCGGTGCAGCACCAGAAGTTCCCCTCCAAAGTGTTAAAGACCTTCTGATAGCCGGTGGCCATGGGCTGGAAATAGGTGGTAAAGCCGGTATCATGGTTGAAGGATGCCGCAATGGCATTGATAAAGGTGCCCGCCGCATAGTCAATGTACTTCTTATCTCCTGTTACAGCAAAGAGCCTTCTGGCAAGCTTTAACATATTGTAGGTATTGCAGGTCTCGTTATTTACATTGGTCCTCTCGGCATCAAGGACATTATCCGGTCCGAAATGCTCATCCTCACTGTTTCCGCCGGTGACATAGGTATGCCTTTTTACAACCATGTCAAAAAAGCTCTCGGCATACTCAAGATATTTTTCCTGGCTTCTGTCAGCCTCGTACCTGGCCAGTGCCCCAAGGAATTTGGGAATTGTTGTATTGGCGTGGACGTTGTTAAAAATGTCCTTTCCATCCTGCAGCACCTTTTCAAACAAGGGCTCCTCATCAAAGCTGTGAGCTGCCGCAAGGATTCTCTCAGGAAATTCCAGGGCAAGGGCACTGTCCTCTTTTTGCAGATCTCTGTTTATAACATACAATTCATAGAGGCAGTCGTTCATTCCGCCGTACTCTATTGAAAGGACCGTCTTTCTTGTATCCTCAGACCAGCTCTCGCACCTTCCCGCGATCCACAGTCCCAGGAGATTTGCCACCTTAAGGGACTTCTCATTGCCGGCAGCTTTGTAGGCGCAGTTTAACCCACTTAATATCTTATGCATGGTATACCAGGGCACCCAGGCCTGGGTAAAGATCTCTCCAAGACCCTTCTCCACGTTGTCAAACTGAAGGGCAGGATTGGTCCTAAATTCCTCTGTTGGCAGGGTTGCAGCAAAAATATAGCCCTCATATTTTGTTCCAACAGTCTTTTCCTGACATTCATTCAGTGAATCTATGATATAGCAGAGCCTTTCGTTTACCTTGACCTTCAGCTCCTTACTGATTCCCTTATATGCAAAAGCCTGGGCCAGAGCCGTGATATAGTGTCCCATGGTGTGGCCTCCTATAAGGCCATTTTCCCAGCTTCCGCCATACCTTTCTTTTTTCTTCATAAAAAGAGAAATCTCATCTGAGCTCATTCCAGCAATAATGCCGGCGGTCTCGCGAAAACCCGCAAGAAGTCTGTCCGGGTCTAAGAGAAGCAGATTATTTACCTCTGTTATAAAAGCTTCCTCAAAATACTTATCTGTTATCCTTGCAGCATGAAAGCCTGCATCCACCCAATTATTTTTCATTCAAGCATCTCCTTATAAACAAGAAATAGGAACCTTACAGATAAAGAATATCATCGGTAAAGTTCCTATAAAATGTTCTAAAGTTTGATATGGTATCAAATTGTTATGTCTTTTTAGAAGGACTTGGTTACGATTATGCTGACTACGCCGCCCTTGATGGATATTTTAATATCATCAGCCAGCTTCTTAAGGATAGACTGCTCATAACGATCCCATTCAGTATCTTCAACATATCTGCCCACCAGATCTGCGTCATCGGGAATTGCAATGTTGCTGTTGTCTCCCTCATAGAGCAAAGCCTCTTCAAAGGCATCCCTGAGCTTTCCCAGGAAGGTTTTGGCTGCTTCATTTTTTCTTGAGCTGGAGGAACTAAGGAGAAGGTTTCTCTTCTCTTTATCCATAACAGTCTCAGTGGTCATATTGAGCTTATATTCATTGCCCTCACATTCAACCCAGAAAGATGCATTGATCTCACCGGTAATACTGCGGGCCATGCTAAGAAGCTCTTCAGTGCAGAGCTGCAGATGCAGAGAGTTCTTTTCATCCAGTTCCCTGAACTTGGCGAAAGACTTTGTTACCTCAACAGCTTCATCAAATCCTTTGCCTTTATTATCAATGATAACTACATCTGATTTCATCTAATATCCCCTCTTTCCTGATCACTCTACATCAATAAGGTCAACAAATCCGGTGACATCAAAAACTTCCTTTACAATAGAATTAGCATTGATAACCTTAATGGTTCCCTTGTTGTGTAACATTCTTTTTGCCACCAAAAGGGTTCTAAGTCCAGCGGATGAAATATAATCAAGGCTGGCCATATCAATGATCAGGTTCTTAACATCATCAAGACTTCCTTTGAGTTCAGTCTCAAGCTGAGGTGCTGAAAGGGTGTCCAATCTGCCCTCCAATGCAATTTCAAGCTTATCGCCATCTAATTTTTTTGTAATTTCCATTCTGGACCTCCTTGTGGTAACAATACACATAAGAAAATTTATATACTTTATTATATCACATTTTTGTTCGCAATTATAATATTCTTATATCCGTCAGGGCGCATCTGTCACCGGTAAGAGCCACATAAACCTTGTCGGGAATTTCTTTCATGGTGGTAATGTTCTCAATGACAATTCCCATGTTCTCTGTTGTAGTAACGACGCGGCCTCCCTTTCTTTCAAAGGTCATCTCGCAGTCAATTCCGGCTTTATTCTTCTCTTTCCAAACCTCCCATCCGGGGAAGCTGTCCTTTCTCTTCATGTAGAAGTTATTGTCTGCATGATCATACTTGTTTTCCAGCTCTCCGTTTATCTTGATCAGTGCATAGCCTTTATAATTTCTGCCAAGAACCCTTCCGTTATCGGAGCTGAATATCACAGCATAAGGACAATGCCAGACAAAATGTGCCACAGGAAGACTGGCAGCATGGAAACTAAGTTCCAGTTTGCCGTCAATTTCTATTCCTTCCGTGAAAACTGAGCAGGTCTGGTTTATCTGGATATTAGGTATATCTGATTCAAAATGATCGATATAGCTGACCTCTTCAGAAATTCTAGGAATATATGTAGCATCCACGATTTCATCGGTCTGCTCCGCCTGAATTTCTGTTATTACGCAGTGTTCACCGGTAATTCCTATGTAAACTGAAGTGGAACCGTCCGCCAGAGCCACAATGACTTCCTTGCTGTTTTCAGGCCCTGTCATTATGAGCTTAATATGGTCATCATATTTGGCTGCACTTATCTTGTATATATTGTCTTCCGAAGCCGATTCTTCCCGGGCCATGATGGTTTCCTGGATTTTCCTGGCCCCGGTGGTAATACTGTGATTATCAAACCAGACTTCACCATACTCCAGATACTGATATGCGGCGATGGCCTTCTGGTCATCATGGACACGCCTGTCAAAGGAATCGAACAGGACAATGGCAGGAGCACTGTACTCGCCCTCCTGAAGTTCTCCCTCTTCGCATTTAAAGGTTATATTGGTTATCTTCCCATTTATAGGAATACCAAGGGATACGTTTTCTCTGTATTCGCTGCAGGTGATCTCCTTCTCCACCATGGAAAGATCATCATGAATTCTCTCTCTGCTCTCTTCATCGATGATCCTCACCATGAGATCTGCATACTTGGGATCGAATTCTGCCCCGCCCCCTTTAACAAAGGCTTCACGGGCAACGAAATCAGGCTTGGCATCCCTGTATCGCTTGGGCATGGTCATGGTGACATAGGCATCTGCCACGGCAACTATCCTGGCAATCTCCGGGATATCTTCGCCCTTAAGTCCTTCAGGATAGCCTGTTCCATTGAACCTCTCGTGGCTGTATTGTGCGCCAACACTAAGGTAGGGATATTCCGTGATATTAGACAGAATCTCTTTACCTATCAGAGGCTTTTGCCTCATAAGCTCATAATCCTGCTGGCTGGGATTACTGTTATTCTGGATAACGGAATCCGGAACTCCGATAAGACCAATATCGTGAAGAAGGGCTGCATAATAGATATTGTCGCAGTAGTCCTCGTCCTTTTCCGCAAGTCTTGCCAGCCTTCTGGCATATTCTGCCACCTTAACGGATTTTCCCTTGGAAAAATCGTCTTTTTTCTCAACAGCAGAAACAAAGGCTTTGGCAGTCTGATCGAAGAGCCTCTTCATACGTCTCTGCTCACCCTGCATGTGCTGAATTTCTATCTCATGGGCATTCTCCACCGTAATATTGATATCCAAATAGTTAAAAACATAAAGACTGATTGAAACCGCCACCATTGCCATGTTCACAATAGAGATTCCATAGGCAAATATCTGAATTACTCCGCATATAATAGGCACATAGATATACAAAACCAGGGAAATATAAATAAGCCTTGAAATGAGCTTTCTGTACTTCCTGATGGCAGTGTACTGAACTATAGGGCAAATAACAGGAATGATATAGGCAATAAGAAAACCTCGCCCTCTATGATAAACATTGTTCTCATCAAAGGAATAATAAAGCCCCGTAAAGGCAGATATTATGGCAAGAAACATTCCCATAAGGGCAATCAATCCCACAACCTTAAGCCTTATGGGCACATCTGGCAGATGTCCTTCATGGGTTAGATAATCCGAAAGATATACATTGAAACACAGCACAACCGCAGAGGTAAGGAAGAACACAAGAAAATTACTGATCCTCACCATGAAAAAAGCGGTTCTTCCGGTATTACCGGCGTAAAGGTATGCTATCCTGTCAAACCACAACAAGAAGAATGCCACTATTTCCATAAGGATCAGGGCATACTTTCTGCTCTTGGACAGGAACCTGGTGATATACAGAAGAAAAGTCAGTATTGCGCAGGCGCCGCACAAAAGAAGCATTATATTCAGTTGGTTATCTCGGATCCAGTCATACATAATAGCCTTTCCGTGGTTACTGTTACTTGTGCAGAATAAAGAATTCCTTCAGCTGTTTAAGGAGCTCCTCCTTCTGTATGGTCTTAAGGAAATACCCTTCAGGTTTAAGGGATACCACCGCCATAACGCTCTCTTTATCACTTTTTCCCGTAAGGAACATAACAGGAATGACCTTGGTCTCCTCATCACTCCTTAACATCTCAAGAACCTGGGGACCGCTGGTAACAGGCATCTCATGATCAAGCAGAATAAGGTCCACAGAATTTTTTCCAAGCCACTTGATGGCCTGAAGTCCTGAGCTTACCATGAAGACCTTGTAATCATCCTTAAGCCACTCTCTCACAAGTCCCAGATAGTTCGGATCGTCATCCACCACCAGAATGCTCTTTTTAAAGTCGCCCTGGCTGAGCTTTTGGAGGTATTCCTTGATAGTGGAAATATATCTGGCATTGTCTACGGGGCGGGAAAAAACTGTGTATATCAGTCCTTCCGGGATATGGCCTCCAATACGCTGCAGATCACGCTGCTCGCCGATAACGATCATCTCCATGCCATTTTCATCCATCTTGTCCGTAAGGAAATGGATAACATCCTCCGGTGGCAGGTTGTCATCTTCCATATACAGTGTTATAAGAGCTGTTCCTTCAAGCTTCTTGGCTATTTCATTCACCTCGAAGGGCACATACTCGCAGCTAATGCCTGCATCCTGGGCCTTTCCAATAAGGACCCGGACAATAAATGATTCTTTTTCTCCTATAACGATCATTTTGCTATCTGGCATCTCATTTCTCCTCGATCAGCGTCTCCATTGCTTCCCAGTCAAAGGTCTTAAGCAGTCTTCCAAGCTCGGCAAAAATTTCCGCATCCTCCTTTGGAAGTGAATACTCTTTTATCTCTTTAAGAATAAGATCAACAGAATCATAATCCATCTGAGGGATCACATCCTTAAGAGCCCCATAGGCATCCTTAAGCTCATCTGCGGATATTTCCTTTTTATTCTCCTGAGGCGCCTGCTCCTCTTCACCAAGTGGAGCAAGTTTCTCCTTATAACTATTATATATCGATAAAAGTTCATCTGTATGCAGATCAATAAACTCTTTATCATGTTTATTACCCGCATCCTCAAGACTGGCTGCCAGTTTCGAGAGCTCCTGGGCTCCGATAATCCTGGCAGAGCTCTTCAGGGCATGGACCTTAATGGTATAAAGCCTTATATCATCTGCCTCATAGGCATCACTGATTACCTTGGAATTGCCGTCAATGGTATCAAGGAACAGCTTGAGGGAGAAAATAAAGGATGAAATACCTCCTGAATTCTTTATTCCCTCTTCCACTGATATTCCCTGGGTCTCGTTTATCCAGCCAAGATCCTCAGGCATAGTCTCAAGCTCAGGAACCGCATCCTCTTTTTCAGGCTTAAATACTATCTCCTCAGGAAGATGCTTCAAAATAGCCTTTTCCAGAGACTCGGTGTCGATGGGCTTGGTAAGATAACCGGTAAATCCCTTGGATAAATAGAAATCCTCTCCTACGGAGGTGTTGGCTGTCAGTGCATAAACCGGTATCTCTGTATCAGTCTCACGGATCTTCGCCACAGTCTCAATGCCGTCCATGCCGGGCATCATGTGATCCAAAAGAACCACGTTAAACCTGGTGGTCTTCATCTTCTCAAGACATTCCTCACCGCCTCCGGCTGTTGTCACAAATATCTTGGTGGCCTTCAGAAGTCCCTTGATAACATTCAGATTCATAGGATTGTCATCCACCACCAGAACATCAGCATCCGGTGCGATGAACTGAGGCACATAAGGTCCCTTTGCATTGGAATCGTCATGCTCCATAAACACACCTATAGGTGTCTCATCCACTATTTTCTGCTTAATTGCCAGAATAAACTCAGAGCCTTCACCGTATACACTTTCGCAGGTGAGGCTTCCGCCCAAAAGCTCAGCAAATCTTCTTGATATATCAAGTCCCAGTCCTGTTCCCTGAATCGCGCTATTCTTCTGCTCATCAAGTCTTTCGTAGGCGGTAAAGAGCTTATCCATATCCTCTGCCTTTACGCCTATACCGGTGTCCTTAACGGAAAAACTGATTCCCGCCAAGTCATTATTTCTCTCATTCAGGGAAACGCTTAATACAAAGCCTCCCTTTTCTGTATATTTAACAGCATTGGTCAAAAGATTAAGAACTATCTGCTTGATCTTTCCGGCATCGCCGTAGAGCTTCACAGGCATGATCTCATCCACTACCACGTCAAAAATAAGCTCTTTTTCAGTACTCTTTACCCTGATCATGGAAACGATGGACCTAAGAAGCTCTGCCACATCATATTCCTGCTCCACCAGGTGCATTTTTCCTGATTCGATCTTGGAAATATCAAGAAGGTCATTGATAAGCCCCAGAAGGGACTCTGTGGCATTCTTGATATCAAAGGCATAGTTCATCATGGACATGAAATAGCCCTTGGGCACATTGGTGGCGTCCTCTCTCATGATCATCTCATCCATTCCCATAATGGTATTGATGGGAGTCCTGATTTCATGAGAAATATTGGCAAGGAATCTTGTCTTGGCGGTGTTGGCTCTCTCGGCGTCGTCTCTTGCCTGTTTAATCTGATCATACTGCTTTCTGATAACAGTGCTCTTCATTACGAGCCATACGCCAAGTCCGGTAATGGCAGCGATAAGCACGAATCCCATGATCCTGAACCAGATAAGTTCTGAAATCTTGGGCTGCTTGACTATCACATAGGTCTCATCAACAATAGCCTGTGTATTGGTACCGGCAAGAACCTGAATATGCAGGTTGTAATTACCATGCTTCATGCCGGTATATTCCATGGCTGTCAGGTTACTCCTGGTGACCAGTGCCGCGTCGTCCTCGTTGCCTTCCATAAAGACATGGACATAAGGGTCCACCAGAGTATAGTCAAGAACCGCTGTGTTTATCCTTACGCGGGTATCTCCAGGCGGAAGAACATAGCGCCCCTGTTCATCGGGAATTATCTTCTCATCACCACAGTAAACGGATTTAAGAGTAGCCCTCATGTCCAGTTTTTCTTCAAAAAAGTGGTCAAGGTCAACCTTACTTACTCCATGCCTTCCTGAAATATATAGGATACCTTTATCATCAACAACGTTGTACGAATAAGATGTTGGTGTACTTACAACGCCGTTGGCCAGGGAAAAGATTCTATAATCGTTGACTTCATTATTAAGCATCTGTTCCCTGTTGACCATACATACGCCATAAGGGGACAACACCCATACATTATCATTATTGTCAAAGCAAAGATCATAGTTATTGTTATAAGGGAAGCTGCTTACAGGGGAAATAACTCCATTCCTCAGGTATTCGATGGAATTGGAGGTGATGATCCAGGTGATGTTCTCCTGGTTGTCATTTTTCACCCTGGTAACAACGTCACTGGTAAGGCCATGCTCTCTTCCTATCCGTTTTATCTGCCCCTTTTCTATGACAAATAGTCCGTCCCCGTCAGTACCAGCCATAACTACTCCGCTGGCGCTTTCTTCCAGGGTAAGGATTACCGCATTGTTTATTTCACTGCCTTCTTCAGCTATCCTTGTTACTACTCCATCCTTGATCACAACAAGGCCCTGGTTGGTTCCCACATAGATAGAGCCATCCATAGTTTCAAGGGTACATCTCACCTCATTGCTGGGCAGTCCCTCAAACATGGTATAATTTGTGATCTTTCCGGATCTTTCATAGCATACGAGCCCCAGTCCATTGGTAAAGGTTGAAATCCACAGATTACCCATTCTGTCCTGCATAAGACATCTGACTCTGGCATTGGCTATATACTTGGTAAGGGCATTATCCAGCGGTTTTTCATTAACAACTATGTATAAACCGTTGTCAGTTCCAACATATAAAATGTTTCCGATCTTGCAGACAGAATTGGTGGGTTCCTTGGGGATTCCCACCTTGACTGAGTAATCCACAAAGTTAGTGGATACTATCTTCATGACACCCTGGTTAGATGAGGCAAACCAGATATTCCCCTGATAATCAGAGGTCATCATCTCAATGCCACTATTCATGGCAAGGTTATTGAGAAGATGGAATTTATTGTTTCCATCCAGATATCCAACCTTGCTGGTGGAAGCAACCCAGATTCTGCCACACTCATAGGTCATCCAGTGAATATCCTGCAAAGGATTGGCAGGTATTTTCTTCATTCCGTTGGTTCTGTTTCCGAATCTGCCGTAATAAAGCACATTGTCATTAGTTCCGAAATAGACATAATTACTGTTTTCCGGATCCGGTAAAATAGTTGTGATCTTACCAATTCCCAGGTCACTGCTCTCAAAAAACTGATGGATCTTTCCGTTCTTTATGGAAAAGACCTTTCCTTCCTTGGTTGATCCGTAAATTGTGCCGTCTCTGCTGCGGATCAGCCTAAGAATCCTTTCTCCGTTAAGTCTTTCATCATCAACGTTTTGAATCTTCAACTCCGGATCTGCATAGCATAATCCTTCCGTTGTACCTATAAATACATTACCGTCGTGATCCTCGGCAAATACACGTATGGAAGAAGTCAGAAGTCCCTCCTTGTAGGTCAGCCAGGTTGCCTTTTCTCCTTCTATTACCACGACTCCGTTGTCATTGGTGCCAACCCAGATTCTGCCTTTGCTGTCCTCAAAGAGGCCCCTGGCACTGGTGAGGCCCTCCGAATAATCAATTTTGTCAAAAACAGTTCCGTCATATCTGAATACACCACTGTAATTTCCAACCCATATATAGCCCTTTTTATCCGAAAGAATATAGTTGGCATCTGAGGTAACAAGACCATTGGTCTCATCGTACAGGATTGAAGTATATCCCACGGATCCCGACTGTCCGGTAGCCGCATAACCGCCACCGGCAGAAACCGCATTGATACTGTCCACGGACCTCTTTGAGGCTATACCGCCGCCCTTTTGTTCTCCCGCCAGGGCAGACTCTCCCCACAGAATAAAAATGATCAGTGCAAAGCAAAGAAACGCTGCTATTTTATTCAATTTTCTCAAACTTCGCAGCATGCTTCTTCTCCTTTACATGTTGTTATACTTCTTAAGGATAACCTTGACCTCAGGCAGTGATTCCAGGAATACTTCAACGCACTTGGGGTCAAACTGTTTTCCCGCTTCCTCAGTTATGATGGCCAGGGCCTTATCCAGGGGGAATGCCGGTTTATATACTCTCGGCGAAGTCAATGCATCAAAAACGTCCGCTACTGCCATTATTCTGGCTGAAAGCGGAATAACCTCTCCATGAAGTCCTTCGGGATAACCATTTCCATCCCAGCGCTCATGATGATAGGCCGCCATATTTCTTGCTTCCTTCAGGTAATTTTCACCATGTACGGTACTGATGGCATCCTCCATGATCTTTTTTCCTGCAGTGGCATGAGTCTTCATGATCTCAAACTCTTCCGGAGTAAGTTTGCCGGGTTTATTCAGGATCTTATCAGGAATATTGATCTTTCCTATGTCATGAAGAGGTGCTGATCTGACAACATCCGACATAAACTTTGGAGTTATCTTGCCTGCGTAGTAGCCTTTTCTCTGAAGACCCTCCACAATGATCTTCACATAAAGAGCTGTCTTCTGGATATGCTCACCGGTGTCGGAATCTCTTCTTTCAACCATATCCGCCATGGTGATGATAAGACCGTCCTGCATTTTGGCTGTTACTTCTGACAGACGGCGAAGGTCCCTCATCTGCTCCGCCAGATTCAGTGTCATTCTGCATATTGATTTATAAAGTTTTTCCAGCTCATCCTCGGTTTTGATCTCAAGGCTTCTGATACTCCTTACGTTCTGATCCAGCTGTTCCTGTTCATAACCAAGGTTGGAGAAATCATCCACGCACTTTGACAGACTTCTTATGGGATAAACCATAAGGGAATTGGTATACCACATATACAGGGAAATAACCAGAACAAAAAAGCCCATCAGAATCAGTATTGACCTGATCGTGAAATCTCCCATGTAGTCAGCCATATATGTAACTGAAACATCCGCCACCACATAGCAGATAAGATTGCCGTTAGAGTCCTTAAGGGGCCTGAATACCGAGAGAACCCAGCTGTTTATATCCCCATGTTCCACGGGAGGAATTTCTTCTCCTGCAAGAAGATCAGGAATATAGGGAGTAATATTTTCATCATACTGTGCTGTGGCCATTTTCTTGATCAGAGGTTTATCTGATTTGGTCAGGGAAAAAACAGGCCTTGCTTCCTTTCCTGTAAAGCGGACCAGAGCCAGATTCTCAATGGACTCACTGTTTTCCATTATCATCTGAAGCATTGCTTCAGTTTTTTCATATTCTTCTCCTGAATAACCGTTGGCAATAAAACCTCTGATTTCCTCAGGGTCCACCAGCTCAGAAACCATCCTTGCAACATTGTAGGCATCAGTGGTCTTGCTTTCCTTGATTTTGGCAAAGTAAAGCCGGATTCCAATCCAGCCTGTAACCAGAACCAGAAGCACTGAGGTTGTGATTATCATAAGGGTGGTCCTTCGGCGCATGGAGTGCTTAAGGTCATTACCCCAGGAATTAAGCACAGAAATTTCCTCTGAATTAAGAGGGCGCTGTCTCCAGTTACCAACCTCAATATCATCAAGAACATTTTGAGGCGTAAAGCAAATAACAAGCCATGCCACCAGCACCGCCACACTTTTGTCCAGAATATTTATCAAAATGTTGAAAGAAAAATAGGACCAGAACAGAGAAAGTCCCGTGGATGTTTCAATCAGTATTACAGTTTCAGAATTGGCCGCAGCCTCAGCTCCGTTGAGCAAAAACCACTTTATCAGGGTGCTTACGGAACCTGTAAACACTGCAAGAATGGCAATAAAAGCCAGAATATTCCGGACCTTCTTAAATAAATGTCTGCGAATAAACCAGGAAGTAAGAATCGCCACAATGGCATTCATAAAGCCAAAATAGATGGCATACACGTCAAAAAGCATACAAATAGCGTTGGTAGCAATAGCAGTCAGGATACCGGGAAAAAGACCGGTAACAGCAGAGACTGCCACTGTTCCTATAGTATCAAGGAACAGTGGTAATCCCAACTTATTCATCACAAACGCCAATGCTACATTAACTATGATTCCTAATACGGAAGTCAATATGCGTAGTATCATACTACTCTTTGCAAATTTATGTGATCTATTTACGCCCATGATCCACCATAGAAAAAAATACGTATTATCGCATATATATCTATGTTATCACACACCTCATAAACTATCACCTTAAAAGAAAATAAACAAATTGTTTTCAGTGGTGAGAATAAGTTCCCGGATTAGGGAGAACGATCAGAAAAAAGAATAGTGCCGGCAGTGGGACTTGAACCCACACGTGGTTACCCACAACAGATTTTGAGTCTGCATCGTCTGCCATTCCGACATGCCGGCAAAAACTGAATTTAATGAAATACAGCTTTTTAAGTTTAGCATAGGCATACGGTATATTCAAGTAGAAAATTTTCTTCAAACCTTATCCTGCAGGCCTTGGACGAATTCTCTGACAGATTCACATGATACTACTCCGCAAATTATCCCATTTCAAGCATCGATAAAATCAGGTTGTTACTTATCACCTCCATGGCTTCCCATGAAATACATTTTTCCTTTCATGCCAACACCACCGGGAGTGTAATAGCTCTTAAGAAGCTCTTTGGTTACATCCTCAGGTTTGGTTTCCTCATGGGTATAGCTACTGATCTCCTCACTGAGGGATACTATCTGGTGCTGCATTACTGCCATTGTGCGGGCCATGTCCTTCATTATCTGGAGAATTGTGGTCTGGTTCTGTTCAATGAAGTTCCCCATTCTGTCCGGGGTTACTCTTATGGCATAAACATCCGAATAGGCGATGATGGTATATATTGATGGCGCCTGCAAAAGAAGTCCCAGTTCGCCAAAGCACGCCCCGGGCCCGATAATACCAAGAAGAACTTCATTATCGGTTCCATATCCCATATACATTTCAGCTCTTCCCTGAATGATTTTGTACATATCCGGGTCAACTTCGCCTTCCTTGAGGATCAGACTGTCTGCAGGAAAAGAGACAATTGCTTTTCCGCCATAATTTTTATTGCTTATACCACTCTTCTGATCGTTATCGCCCATATAAAATCTCCTTTAATCCTGAGTATCTGCCAGGCCCCAGTCATTCCATAATTCGGGAGACAGTTGCTCCAAAAGATCAATAACTACGACGCAGTCTGCCTTAACGTTCTGCATAACCTTTTTCATCTGGTTCTCAGGGATTGCAACGCATCCGCCTGTGTAGGGCTTCTGCGGTCCAAGGCAGTGAAGGAAAATGGCTGAGCCACGCCCGGGAGTTCCATCTTCATTAAAGCTGATGTTGAGACAATACCGGTACTGATAGTCGTAGTCCACTATATGCTCACTGTCTGTCATATCAAGGTCAGGATAGTCCTTTAGATCGACCATTTCGTTGTAATGCATACCTTCCCGGGCATCCCCGGACCAGTATGTATTATCATCTGCTTTTATATAAGGGATAGCGCATCCCGGATCATCTGCAATGCCGAAGGCTTTGTTGAAGGTGTATGTTCCCATAGGAGTCTGACCGCAGCCTTCTACGTGATCAGCATCCTCGCAAAGGCCATGTTTTCCTACATATCCCGGCGTGGACATGATTTCTTTCCAGTTGCCGTTTTTATCCTTCTCATGCATGGATACGTAAGCAGTTGTCTTCCTCTCACCAAAAGCCGCCACCACAAAGAGCTGAGTAACCTCTGCATTCTGCGCTGACGCAAGCCTCTTCACCCACTCGGGAGAATCCACATTTTCATGGTTGGATGCATACAGCCCATCAGAGCTTCCGACTCCTTTTGACTTCTCCCCCGTCCCACAGGCAATAACCGTAACAAGCAAAACACAAACCAGCAAAATACTTACTAACTTTTTCATAACATTCCTCTCTTTCAAATCGTTATAATATAGTAGTATTTTACCATTTTACGTTTGCGGATTTTGTTAAAAATATATAAAAGGTGACTATAAAGAACGGATGGTAGCATTAGTGCCACCATCCGCATTACTTCGGAACCCGCTAAATATCACTATAGTATTGCTTTCCAACCAACAAGCTTACGACTCTCTGAATCAAATGTCACACCAACTTTAAACAGTTTACGTGAATCAGCTATGAAAGAAAGTGAATAATCTTTATCCTCAATCTGTCTTAAAGCTGATTCTACAGTATCATCGCGCTTAAACTCAAAAAGATAGACATAATCCTTCGTTTCCTGTTCCTGCAGAAGGAACATAGGATGGCATAAGGCTTTCCAAAAAGCCATATTTTACCTCATCATTAGGAAAACATAAAGTAAATCTCCTACGGGTTCGGTCAAATTCTTCAATTGTAAGATAGCCGGTCTGATAAAGGAGTGGTACCGGATCAAGGTTGTCACCTGTATAATCCTTCAACATACTCTCACTTGCATAAAGAGTCTTGTCAGTAAATTTCCTGACATCAAAGTTTATTTCCCGAAGTTTGTTGATCAGAAATGTCGGTGTTCCTGTTTCAAACCAATATGAACCAAAATCCTTAGCTGCCAATGCGCCAAGAAGGCTGTATGGGTTGTAGACACCTACTCCATCCGGACAGAATCTATAACCATCATAAGAATGCTTCAGTTCAGAAATACAATTATCAACCGTCATGTTCTGGCTTTCTGCCAACAAGGTGATTTCCGGCAAAAATACATCTTTCATCTCTGAATCAGTTATCCCACAGATTCCGGAATACTCTTTATCCATAGAAATATCCCTGAGCTGATTCAGATCACTGAAAATACTTACTTTATGAAATTTCGTAACTCCGGTTATAAGAATAAACTGAATATACTCATCCGCTTTTTTCAGTCTGCTGAAAAAGCCTTTATATATATTCTTCGTTTGGTCAACTTTATCCTCAGCCCCCTTCACTTCAAGTAAAGGTTTGTCATATTCATCAACGAGAACAACGCATCTTAATCCTGTCTCCTTATAAGCCTTCTCAAGAAGGGTTTCAAAACGCATTCCTAAGGTCTGGCTCCCGGGTTCAACATTATACTTTTGTTCCCATTTTACAAGATGCTGTTCAAGAACTTCTTCAACTGTCACATTTTCGTAGGATTCACCATTGAAGTCAAAATAAAAAACCGGATAGTTTCTCCAGGCTTCTGAGCTTTCAAGCTCTTCAATCTTTAACCCCTCAAAAAGTTCTCTCTTTCCTTCCCAATATGCTTTTATTGTTGATAACAGCAGACTCTTGCCAAATCTTCTGGGTCTACTGAGAAAGTATGGAACATTATTGTGAACAAGCTTATAAACATATTCAGTTTTATCAACATATAAAAACTTTTCTTCCCGAAGCTTTTCAAAGCTTTGTATTCCGGTAGGGAGTTTTCTACTCATTTATGCCTGGCCCCTTTTGTAATAATATGATATTACAATTATATCCATCGCTAACTGTAGTTTCAAACTTATTTCTGTATCTTTTGTTTGTATAAGAAATACGCCAGCATATGGATTGTCTGCTTGAAGTCTCCATGGTAAATGCGATTTACAAGTTCCTGTTCGCTTACAAGCTCAACATTCAAAAACTCTGTATCATCAAGCTCCTGCCCTGTAACCTTATGGCAATTTTGAGCCAAGTAAATATGCACGTTGCTATTTAAAAGCGTTGCATTTGATGGAGTAGTTAAAAGATGTTCCCATTCATCTGAAACGTATCCTGTCTCTTCCTGTAATTCACGCTTGGCAGCTTCAAATGCCTCATCCTCAGTGGCAATCACATTTTCAAAAGTGATATAAGGGACATCACTTTTTTGCTTGTATTCTATTGCACCTGCAGGAAATTCCGTTGTTACATCGTCGATTCCATGTCTGTACTGACGAACGCAGATAAATTTACCATTTTCATCTGTAGCAACAACTACAGAAAAGCTATGCTTGGAGAAATTGTAAACAGGACCTATCACCTCGCCATTTGGCAGTTCATAGTCACAGGCCCTGAAATCTATCCACTCATCCTGAGCTAAATGTTTAGCTCTGATTAACTTCCATGTCAGATCTTTATTATCCAAAATAACTCTCCAATCCATTTACTTATTTATTCCAAGAATATCCTTTATTACTTCCCCTGCAATGGTAAGTCCCGCCACAGAAGGAACAAAGGATACACTTCCCGGAGGAAGCTTCTTTCTTCCGGTGGTGTTATCATCCTCTTCATTGTTATCATTTTGAAAAGAATAATCGGGCTTAAGGGCTGCTTCTTTGGAATAGACCACCTTAAGCTTTTTTACTCCCCTCTTTTTCAGCTCTCTTCTCATAACCTTGGCAAGAGGATCCATCTCGGTCTTATATATGTCTGTGACCTGGATCTGAGTGGGATCCAGTTTATTGCCGGTTCCCATGGAGCTGATGACAGGAGTACCTTTTTCAATGCATTTTACAATAATGTCTATCTTGGCAGTGACTGTATCTATGGCGTCTATGACATAGTCGTAGTCTTCAAATACAAACTCGTCACTGTTTTCGGGAAGGTAAAAACACTTAAATACCTTCACCCTGCAGTCAGGGTTTATATCAAGGATCCTTTTTTTGCAGGCGTCCACTTTATCCATACCGATGGTGCTGTGAAGGGCGATGATCTGTCTGTTGAGATTGGATAAGCAGACAGTGTCGTTATCTACGATATCAATCTGCCCTACTCCGGCTCTGGCGAGACCTTCAACCACAAAGCCTCCGACTCCGCCCACACCAAAAACAAGCACCTTGGCTTTTGAGAGTTTATTTATTCCCTCTTCGCCAAGGAGCATTGCAGTTCTTGAAAATTGTTCATTCATAATAAACGCTTTCTAACTCATTCTCTTCCAGAACCTCTGTGTCATTGAACTCGCAGCCGGTGATCACATAGTCGGTTCCCTTTGCCCCCAGCATTCTTCTGCCATAGAGCATGAGATGTACCTTTTTATCCTCAGTCATGTACTCCTCTGACACTTCATCAGCGGAGCCTGACTTCTCCAATACAGATTTAAAATCCCCAAGAAAAGCCGGGATGATAACAGTTCCGATGCCCTGGCCATACTTAGGTCCATATACCCCCATAATTTCGTGAAGAAGAATTTTACGTAGTTCTTCCATACACTTTTACCTCTCTAAGTGATTAAATGAAGTTACTGTTGAATCGTTTCAACTATTGCAGGAAGCAGCTGCTTCTTACGGGAAACAACGCCGGGAAGCTTGGCGCTTCCTCCGCTTACGTTTATTCCAAAAGCACTGTTTATGGTATGCTCTGCCTTAGCACCGGCATATACCACATCCGAAGACTCATCAATAATATCTGTCAGCATAAAGAAAAGCATATCCAAACCATCGTCCGCCGCAACTTTGGAAAGCTCGGGAGAAATCTTCTCTTTTATCTCTGCCAGCTCCTCTGCGCTCATGGAATTGATCTGGCCGATTCCTATGGTCATATCATCAACAGTAAATTTCTTGAAGTCCTGATGGAGGATTTCCTTGGCTGTCTTGCCGCTGAGGTTGGAGCCCGCATGGAACATCTCCTTGGCAAAGGCTTCAAAATCTATCTCTGCGATGCTTGCCAGTT
>JAEEGF011624770.1_pt1 | contig 27603 bp, 23 predicted proteins | sample 9134171 | NCBI WGS metagenome assembly JAEEGF01 (sample SAMN16246542, study PRJNA631951) | gut metagenome | biome: gut microbiome; feature: rumen; material: AP-attached | host: Bos | place: Iran: Karaj | collected 2018-10 | reverse complement strand
TATCTTTGGGCTACGGCGGTGCGTTTTAGCCGTCTTTATGTGGGTGCGCATTATCCTACGGATGTTCTCGCGGGAGCCGTTATCGGCACTGCTACCGCTCTTTTTGTCCACTGGGTGCACAATCGTTATCTGAACACTAATTCCCCTGCCACACCTCCCCCCGATGCCGTGGTCATCCCTCTTTCTTTTACTTTTTAAAGGAGAGTGGTGGATGCGTTGATGAATGTGTTAATGTATTACCCCAAATCGGTCATTAGGAGCACTGTCCTTGGTTCGCTCTTTCACCCACCCTTCGCCCTCCATTCTTCCTCAGTTCTCCTTCAGAAATGGGAGAACGATGGGAGAACGATGGGAGAACTGAGGGCTAAGGAGCGACGGAAGAGAGGACAAGCCTATATCGGTCACCGAAACGGAAAACAGAATAAAACGGTTATTATCAGCCTTTCCATTTCACTTGTCTCTGATTTACTCTTGAGTAGCCTCGGCCAGAGGTCTGCTTAGCCTAATGACCGATTTGGGATTAATGTATTAATGTGTGAATCGACTAACGAATTGACACATTAACGAATTAACGAGTTTAATTTGTGTACCAGTCTTTGAATTCGCTTACGCGGGCTTTGGGAACGACGATGCGTTCGGGTGTGTCTACCGACAGTGTGAGGGTGTATCTGCCGAGGAGCCACACGGAGATTTCTCTGATGGCGCTGTGGGCTACGATGAATTGTCTGTTGACGCGGAAGAATTGCGTGGGGTCAAGTTGCGCCATTAGTCCGTCGAGGGGGCGGTCGAGGGGATGAGTGTGTCCGTCGAGGGTCAGAGCCACGGTGTTTCCGTCTGTCAGGTAGATGCAGGCTATTTCGTTGACGTCGAGGGGCACGAGTTTGTCGCGGAGGGGGATGAGGAAGTGGTGCTTGTATTGACGGTAGTGTTGTTGCAGCATTTCTATGGCATGGTTCAGGGCTCCGTCGGGGTTGGGGAGGGAGGGGTGGAGGGTGAGGCGGTGCAGTTTTTCTATGGCGCGTTTGAGGTCGTCAGGGTTGATGGGTTTGAGGAGGTAGTCTATGCTGTTGACCCGGAAGGCTTGCAGGGCGTATTCGTCGTAGGCGGTGGTGAAGACGATTGGGCAGGGGATGGTTGTCTGGTCGAAGATGTGGAAGGCGAGCCCGTCGGCAAGATGGATGTCGAGGAATACGATGTCGGGGATTTTTGTTTCGTCGGTTCGTGAATGTGTTGGTTCGTTGATCGGTTTATACTTTGACGTGTTGTCGCACCCGGCGGCGTTGAACCATTCGACGGTTTCTTCGACGGTTTGGAGGACGGTGAGGATGGTTATGTCGGGTGCTGTTGCGGCGAGGAGGCGCGTGAGGTGTTGCACAGCTATGTTTTCGTCTTCGATAATCAGGGCGTTTGGCATATTTTGAATTTATTAAGGTGGGTTCTATTAATTCATTTTTGAGAGCGCGTGTCTCCGACACGCTGAGATGTATTTACTTGATATACCTAACACTGCATGTGCGTGGTTATCGAGAGTCTGCCTCTCCGGGGCAATTTATATAAGTCCTTTTAATACGTTAATCTGATTGACACGTTGACACATTCACACGTTCAAGAGGGGTATTTGGACGGTGAAAGTGTCGTGGGTTTGACGGATGACGATGTCGCGGTGGAGTGTGAGTTGGCATCGTTGGCTGAGGTTCCGCAGTCCGATGCTGCCGTGGGGGTCGGTGTGGGAGTCGTTTTTGGGTTGGAGGGGATTGGACACGACGAGGCAGAGGTTTTTTTCGTCAGCCATTGCGGAGGCGATGGTGACGGTGAGGGGATGGTTTTTGCTCACGATGTTGTGTTGCAAGGCGTTTTCCACTAACAGTTGTATGCTGATGGGTACTATTTGGGTTGAAAAGCATGCGGGGTTGATGCGGGTTTCGACCTGGAAACTGTCGCCATAGCGTATTCGCATCATAGCTATGAAGTTGTCGGTGAAGCGCATTTCGTCGGCAAGGGGGACGAGTCGTTGCTGCTGCATGATGTAGCGGTAGGAGAGGGCCAGCTGTTGGAGGTAGTGGTGTGCGCGGTTGTCATCGTAGCCTATCAGTCCGTCGAGGGTGTTGAGGGAGTTGAAGAGGAAGTGTGGGTCGATTTGTTTTTCGAGGGCGTCGTAGCGGTTTTGGATATTTTCGGTTTGTGTGCGTTCTTCTTCGAGGAGCATTCGTTGATGGCGTGTGAGGTTGTAGAGGAGGATGGTGATGAGGATTGCTGTGAGTGCCACGAAGCCGTCTTTGATCATGCCGATGTCGATGCGGATATCAATGCCTAAGGCTGGGGTGACACAGGCACCCACCCACGATGAGAGGATGCTGAACAGAGCGGCTATGGCGAGGGTGCCGATAATGGACCAGAGGAATGTCCTATTGGGGTTTTGCCGGTTTGCCGGGGCAGCGGAAAGATTGTGGAAAAGGTGGAAGTTGTACAGGAACAGCATGCAGCAGAGCAAGAGCATGTGGACAAATGTGAAGAGGGTGTGCGATGTGGAGAACGGTGCATACTGGCTGAAACGGAGATCGTCGATATGGATGATGCCTGTCAGTATCACTCCTGTGACTAAGGAGAACAGGAGGGCGTTGCGGGGTTTGAAGGGATGCTCAATGCGCAGAGGTGGAAAATGGGGCAATCGTTGGTTTGGGGACATGGCATATTTTGAGTTTGTTAATCTGATTAGCATGTTGACACATTTACACATTCATAATGTTGATTCGTCAATCTAACGTTGAACGAGTTGTTTTATTGTTCATGTCCAAAAACCCATTCAGGCGACACCTATTTTGAACCGTTTGGCTGCGCGGAGGCAGAGGCAGCTGGTGGCGAAATAGAGCGCGGTCTGCAGCCAGAGCATCAGGTATTCGAATTTCACTTCCGCAAGGGTCGCCCCCATGGTGTTGATACGGATGAATCCCTGTATGCCGTGGGTAGAGGGGAAAAGGTATGAGAACAGACGCCAGAATGATGGCATGTTGCATGAAGGCCAGATGGCTCCCGAAAGGAAGAGGAGTACCACGCTGAAGAATATACAGGTGATAATCCCCGTGTCGCGTTCGCGTACAAAACTGCAAACCGTCATGCAGAAGAAAACCGTGGCAAGCATGAAGGGGAGCAGGAAAACACAAAGGTCGCCGATGCGCCCGATATGGGGCAGGCCGAACCCCCGTGGCATAAGCACAAGGTCGACAGCCACAATGGGGAGGTAAAGCGCAAGGTATGCTAAGGCACGTCCCACCACTACGCGTGTGCGCCCTTCGAGACGCAGGTGCGGCGGGATAACGCGTAAAGTGCGGCGGTCTTCACGCGCGGTGCCGAAAAGAATTCCTATGCCGAGGAAAAGCGTTTGGTGAACCACAAGCACCAGCAGGGCGGGCACAAGGAAACTGGTGAACCCGCCGGCCGGCGAGTAAAGCTTCACATCGTCGAAAGGAATGGGTTGTACCAGTTCGTCGGCACCTTCGCCAGTAATGCCTGCAAGTCCATAGCGTTCCACCTCCACTTGCTGCATCTCGTCGAGGAGTACGGCACTGGTGCCCGACAAAACGCTGCGGTAATAGAGAAAACTGCTCATGTCGCAAAAGAGGCACACACGCGCTGTCTCCCCATGAGCGAGGCGGTAGTCATAGTCGTGCGGGAACAGAACAATGCCGTGGATGCGCCGCTGCTGCATCAAATGCTTGGCCTCGGCCATATTGCAACAATGATAGTCCACCCTCATTTCCGGTGTGGCATCAAGCTTGTGGATAAAACGGTGCGAAGCCTCGCTGCGCGACTCGTCAACCACTGCTACAGGCAGGTGGCGCACCAGCTCGTTCCGGTAAATGGCACCGAAAATAAGCGGGTAGATAAGAGTGGCGATGAAAAAAATAAGAATCACACCTTTGTCGTGCAACACCCGTTGCACCTCGATGACAAACACATCCCAAATGTCTTTCAGTAGTCTCATATTCTCTGGATTCGTTAATCAATTGAACATTCACTCTTCACCATAAGTACAAAGTAGACGGCATCCGACCAAACCGGTAATCAGGAAGAGCAGCAATGCGCAGACCTGCACCCAGCACAACCCCATCCCGCAACCGAAAAGCGAAATCCGCGACACGGCCATATAATAATGACGCAAAGGGAACAACTGGGCAAGAGCCTGCAGAGCCCCAGGCATATTGTCCACAGGGTATGAGAACCCCGACATTGTGAACGCCAGCGTGCCGTAGATGGCGGCAAAGCAAGTGGAAAGATGGGCGTCAGGAATAATGCCCGACAGGAAAACACCTGTGGCCTGCATGGCCGTGACAAGCAGCAGAGTGAGCAATGCAACCAGCAGGAAACTGCCATGTAGCTCGAAACGGCACCAGCCGAACAACACCACATTGCCCAGTATCCCCATCGTTGTAAACCACAGCGTATATGGCGCAAGCTTGCCCAGTAGAGCCGGCAACGCATCCTCCCCGAGCCACTCGCGCAGCGTACCCGCCTTGCGTTCCCTGCCAACCATATAAACCGTCAACAGCAGCACACTCAACCCCAGCATGCCTGGCAGCATCGTTGTCAGTACATACGGCTGGTAATTAGCCGTGGGATTGCTGATCAGGTGGGAGTCCAATTCAATAGGCTGGATAAGACCCATAATCTGCTTTTCGTCATAGCCTTTCTTTCGCAATACCTCGCGTTGCACCGCACCCGAGGCCAGTTTGCTAATAGTGGCGAGCGACCGATAGCTCAGTGCGCCGCTCAACAAATAGGCGTTATTGCTGTACAGAGCCAGATGCGGACGGGTAAACGACAGAACATCGTTATAGGTACCCTTCGGAATCTCAAGAAAAGCATAAATTTCCTGCCGCTGCATGGCCAGCCGTGCAGCCGTGTGGCTGTTGTACACTGCCACAACACGCACTCCTTGCATCGCGTTGATCTCATGGCAGAGCCGGCGGGAAAGATAGCTGCCGTCGCGGTCCACGATTGCAATAGGTAGCCGTTGGGGCTGCCCTTCGGCCATGAGGGTGAGGAAGAAAATATAGCAGAAGACTATCCCCAGCGTGGTCAACAGCAAATAGCGTGCTTGACCCTGCCAAAGCAGACGTTTTATCTCCCGCCTCAATGCCGAAACAAAAACACCCTTGCCCATCTCAATTCGTTGTTTGTAATTCGTTAATCTGTCTATTCATTGGTCTGTTGATATGATGCGAGCCGTTGAATTCATCGACATTGATGTTAACATATTTACGCATCCCTTAGCACAATGGCTGTCATTCCGGGACGGGCATTCGGTATCGGCTCCGTCGGCACCAGTTTCAAGTCAAAGCTCTTCACATCATATTGTCCGTTGATTTTGGTGGCACGCCAGACGGCATACGAGGCCATGGCTTTCAGGTAGGTGACTTTTGCCCGGTAGGTCTGTTCGCCAAGAGCGGGAATCTGGATATCCACTTCTTTTCCTACAGTCAAATTCCCCAGTAAATCCTCACGCACACTCACCGAAATCCATGTATTGCTCATGTCAAGGATGGACATGACTGGCGAACCCGTGCCGATAAGGTCGCTCCGTTTGGCATAGATTTCAGCCACCTCACCGTCGCATGGAGCCAACAGGTAACGGTCGTGTACATAAGATGCTACCTCCGACACGGCACCTTCGGCCTGCTGTACCAAAGCTGCTGCCGCAGATTTGTCCTCGCTCTGGGCTCCTTCGCGGGCCATTTCGTATTGCAACTTGGCGGCGTTGGCTGTGGCCACTGCAGCGCGATATTGGGCTTCGGCTTCGTCGCGCTTTTGGGCGGAAACCACTTTTTTGTCATATAGTGTCTGCACACGGTCATACGACTTCTTGGCAATGTCGACACCCACTTCGGCTTTCTGCCACATCTCATAGGCCGAGGCGACCTGCTGTTGGCGGGCACCGTTCTTGGCTTTGGTGCTTTGTGCGTCGGCAGCAGCGCGTGCGGCGCGCGCCTGCTGCATCTTCGCGTCCACTTCGGGGCTGCTGATATACGCCAGCGTGTCGCCTTCGTGCACATGCTGTCCCTCCTCCACGTAGAGGAGGCTCAGGCGTCCGGGTACCTTGTTGGAGACACGGTACTCGTCGGCACACACCTCTCCGGTAATCATTTCAGGTTCGGGTTGGATGGCGAAGATACCTATTACGGCAACAATGACCACTACGGCAATGACCGTACCTATTCCCATCCATAGGCTTTTCTGTTCTTTATTCATAATTTTGAATTCGTTAATTCGTTAGTGTGCTAATCCGTTAATCCGATTCACGCATTGACACATTAACACGTTTACACATTCATTTATTTTTAATTCTCAACACTCTTTCCCATGGCTTGCATCAGGTAGAGATGGTCAAGACGAAGCTCGATTTCGGCATCAAGCACTTCGCTTTTGGCTTTCATCCATGCAGTCTGGGCGGCCATAAGGTCGGTAGAACTAATCACCCCTGCATCGAACGACTCGTCGGCAAGGCGAAGGTTCTCTTCGGCATTCTCCAGGTCGCTCTTGGCCTGCTGCAGTTTCACATTGGCAACGCGCAACTCGTGGTTTAGTTTGTTGACTTCGAGGCGTACCAAATTGCGAGCCTCCTCCATTTGGCAGGCGGCTTCGGTGCGTTTGTGTTTGGCGGCTTTGACGGCAAGGATGTCGCCAGGATGGCACAAGGGGATATTGACCACCACACCAGCAGTGAACATGCCACCGAAATTCTTTTGGAATCCGTTGTACATGTTGGGGTTGCTCACCACGTATGATCCGGTCACGGCCACGTTGGGCAACAGACCGGCACGGGCAATGTGTACTCCTTGGTTGGCAATCGCTTCGGCATCGCGGAGCATTCGGATATCGTTTCTGCGGTTGCAGATGGTGTCGAGGAGAATGTTGTCCACGGGCAAGTATAATCGTTCGGTAGTGTCTTCGACAAAGGTGTAGTTGCTGTCCGGGTTAAGCCCGCATATCTGGCAGAGAGCCAGTCGGGCCAACTCCACACCGCAGTCGGCCTTGGTCAAGTTCATGCGGGCTTCGTTGAGCTTGACACGCACCTTGGTCACATCGCCACGGGTGGCCACATCTGCCTCAAGCATAGCCTCAACATCGCTGTTGAGGGTCTCGAGCAGATTGTAATATTGTTTGGCCAGCTGCTGTTTGTGGAGGATGGAATTATACTGCCAGTAGGCAGCGTCGACGGCAATAATCAGGCCGTCGTACACCTTGTCGCCCACAGCTTGCTGCAGGTCGCGATTGTATTGCGCAGTTTTATAGAGTGCGGCGAGACGCCCTCCGAGGAAAACGGGCTGGCTGACGGTGACGCTTCCGGCAATGATATTGCGAAGGTCGAGGTCCATGGCGTCGGTCACCTGTCGCCCCATGTTGTTGAGGTTTTCTTCAATGCGCATGCCACCGAGGTTGTGTACTATGCGTGTGGCCAGTTCGGGGTCGGTGATGCCTATGTTGGTCAAGAAGTCGCTTAGGGTGGCGGCAATGTCGCCCTCCACAGTGGTGCCGATGTGGTTGACATCGTATGCCTGCTGGTCGCTGAGGAGTTTGACACTTTTTTGGTTCCAGATGTAGGTGCCGTTGGCGTCCACTTTGGGAAGGAATTGGCAGAAGGCCATTTTTTCCAGAGCTTCGGCTGTGGCGATGCGCTCTTGGGCGGCTTTGAGTGTTGGATTGCTTTGAGTGGCCAGATAGCGGCATTGCGACAGGCTGAATGAGCGTTCGGGCTGTTGGGCTGCGACGGTGAGTGCAAGCAGCAAGGATAAAATGGCGGTCAGTGTTTTTCGTATCATATTTTGAGTGATTTTGATTCTGCAAAAGTACCACCTTTCTGCCACATGGAGAAGGCTCCGTGGTCTGAAACGGCAAAAAAGAGTCCCGAATTGCTCTTTTCTTGGATTGAAAATGAAAATTGCGAAATGTCTTGAATATGTTAATTCGTTAATCTGTTAATTCGTGAATCGGATTTGCTCATTTAATAACCGTTTTATTCTGTTTCCCGTCTTGATGACCAATAAGGGTACGGCCGCTCCGCCTTCGCTTCTTTGTCCTCAGTTCTTCCTTCGTTCTCCCATTGAGGAAGGAGAAATGAGGAAGAACTGAGGTCGAGCGGTGGATGAAAAAGCGAGCCAAAGACAATGCGAAAGGGTCTTGGGCGCAGGTTGGGGAAGATTCGTGGAGGTGGGTGTGCGTTGAAAAGGGATGACAGAAACGGTGGAACCGTTTTTGTTGTGCCCCGACAACGGAAAACCGGAGTAACCAAAGGGGACTTCTATGAATCACCTCAAAGAGGTGAGACTAAATAATACGGTACAAGCCGAAGGCGCAGTGCCAGGACATTCAGACATAAGGAAACTGCGTCCCGAAGTGCCGAGACATGTATACAGAATTTATAGGATTCGCCATAAACCATTTCGGTGTATGCAGGTCGATGTGATATGTGTCGGGGCAATAACTGGATAATGCCTGATGACCGATTGGGGTTGAATGGTCAAATGCCTTTGTGCAACTGGGGCACGGACGTTTTTGTCCCGGGATTGAGGGGCCTTTTGAATTGGTTTTGTCCGTTAATGGTTTTAACCGTTGATACGATGCTGGTCGTTAAATATATCAACATTGCATATGTCAACATATCATCATTCAAAAAAAAACCGTATCTTTGCAAACTGAATTGAAAAACGGTATTGGCTTATGACTAAGTTTATCGGAGCTCATGTGAGCGCGTCGGGCGGCGTAGGGAACGCGGTCCTGAATGCCGAGGCCATCGGGGCTACGGCTTTTGCCTTGTTTACGCGCAACCAGCGCAGTTGGGTGAGCAAGCCTTTGGAGCAGGGGGATGTGAATGGTTTCAAGTCGCTGATGAGGGAGCGTGGTTTTGACGCCCGTTATGTGTTGCCGCACGACAGCTATTTGATTAATCTCGGCTCGCCGGACGAAGAGACGCTGGCCAAGAGCCGGGCTGCTTTTCTCGACGAGATGCAGCGGGCGCAGCAGTTAGGACTGACGATGCTGAATTTCCATCCGGGCAGCCATTTGAACCGGATGGGTGAGGGGGAGTGTCTTGACCAGATTGCCCGCGAGATTAACCTTGCCCTCGACCGGACAGAGGGAGTGACGGCGGTGATTGAGAACACGGCGGGACAAGGAACGAATCTTGGCTGGCGTTTCGAGCACATTGCCCGTATTATCGAGGGTGTGGACGACAAGAGCCGTGTGGGTGTGTGCATCGACACGTGCCATACGTTGGCGGCGGGTTATGACATCGGCACGGAGATGGGCTATCAGTTCACGATGGAGGAGTTTGACCGTGTGGTGGGTTTGAAGTATCTCCGCGCGGTGCATCTGAACGACAGCAAGAAGGGAGTGGGCAGCCATGTGGACCGGCATGAGAGCCTCGGCCTTGGGTTGATGGGAAGGGATTTCTTTGTCCGCTTTATGAACGACCCGCGTTTCGACGATATGCCTATTATCCTCGAAACTCCCGACCCGGCACGCTGGGCTGAGGAGATCAAATGGCTTTTCCAACTAAAAGGAGAAAACTAAAAAACGATATGGCCGCTCAGGGAGAGCTGATAACTAAAAACTTAAAACATAAAACTAAAACGGGTATTGCCTTTTTAGTTTTTACCTGTTGTTTTTTAGTTTTACGGGCTCAGCCCACGACTGTCCACGACTATGAGTTTACCACAGGGGTGGACTCGTCGCTGTGGGTGGACATGACGGTGTCGACCCCATGGGTGCCGTTGATTGTATGCAGGTATCAGTTGCCTTTCTCATTCTTTTTCTACGACAGGGACTATACGGCGGTAGATATGTATCGTGACGGCTCATTGAGCTTTCCTCCTTCATGGGACAATGCCCCATACAATTACTTTCCCAATCAGTTGGGGCAGGTCGGGGTGCATGCTACCGGCATATTCGGATATCGAAACGATTATACGAACGACTATATGAGCAACCCTGGTTTTGTGTATATGCGAAGTTTGGAGTATGGCAGCGAGGGTCACCGTGTGGTAGTTATCCAAATGGGGAGTTTTCTGAATCACGATGTCGTGAACAATTTTCAGATACATCTGCATGAGGAGGACTATTCGATAACGATAGTGTATGGCGAAAGGGCATTTGCGGGCAGCACGCCAGTGGGAATCGGACTGCTGTTTGGAGCCAACCTTGCTGCTATTGTCAACCAAAACAGCCACACGGTGTCGACTCAGGCCACGGGGACACCACCCACCTCATGGCCGGGGCAATATCGTTATTATCGTTTTGTGCCGAGTGATTCGATATGTCCCATACCGAGAGATTTTTCGGCAGAGCTTGTATGGGAGAGTGAGAACGACGACATCCGGCTGACATGGAGTGATTGTTCTGTGATTGACAGTTTCAGGGTGGAGTACGGTCCCACGGGTTTTGCCGAGGGGAGCGGCACCAGTATGATGGTGCATGGAACGCAAGTGGTGATACATGATTTGCACACTGCGGAGGAAATAGAGGTAAGGGTGTATGCACAATGCGCTCATGGCGAAAGCGGCTATGCCAGCGATACAATTATCCCTTGTCCCACACCTGCGGGTCTTGTAATGTCTAACGTCAATTTGACAAGTGACGATCTAATTCTTAAGTGGGATAGTCTTCCCCGTTATCATAGCTACAGGGTGGAATACGGACCGCCCGGATTTGCCGAGGGAACAGGAACCACGCTGACTTCGAATACCGCGTCGGTATTGCTGCCGACACTGTCTCCAGATGAAGATTTCGAGGCGAGGTTATATGCACAATGCACTTATGGCGAGAGCGACTATATCAGCCTCTTGTTCCACGTCCCTTGTCCCTTGTCTGACAATAACAAGATACATTATGCCAGCCTCCATTGTGATGGTGTAAAGTGTTGTACGGGAACGTTCCATAACCCTGCCGATGTCAGTTCGCCGGCAAATATTCTTGACTTCGGCAGTGATTCGTCAGCATCGAGACACACTGTACACAGCGACACTTCGGAGCGTGACCCGCGTACGGGCAATAGGCTGCGTACTGTGCCTGAGGGGTTCTGCTCTTCGGTCCGGTTGGGCAACTGGCTGGGTGGCGGGGAGCAGGAGTCTATTTTCTATACCATTGATGTGGATACCAACGAATTTGACTTGCTCATTCTCCGCTATGCGCTGGTGGAGGAACAGCCCTATCACGCCCCGTTGGATCAGCCTCATTTCGACCTTGACATCACTACGCCCGCAGGTGTCAGCATCAGTCCCTGCTATCATGGCAATTTCGTTTCGGGCGACTTGTCGGGCTGGAACAGAGTGCCGGGTCTCGTTGAGGTTCTTTGGCGGGATTGGGATGCTGTGGGGGTAGATCTTTCCCCCTTGCATGGACAGACTATTGTCGTCGCTCTTTCAAACTATGACTGTGCTTACACGGCTCATTACGGCTATGCCTATTTTACATTGCAGACTGGTACAAAGCGCATCCTTGCCGAGAGCTGTGGCAATGAGATTGTGAACACGTTCCGCGCTCCACAAGGATTCTCCTATCGTTGGTATTCGGCATCTGACACGGCCACGACGCTTTCGACTGCCGACACGCTTCATGTCTCTACAGCAGGTGACTACGGTTGTCAGGTCTCATATCGTCTTTCTGAGCAGGTGTGCGGTTTTAGCCTCTCTACTTATGCCGGCGGGCGTTATCCGGTGGCAGCGTTCGCTTTGCAGCTGCTCGACTCGTGCGGTGCTCTGTGCCGCTTTGCTAACCAAAGTGTTATTTCGCGTGATAGTGCGCACACTCAATTGACCGATTTCCCGTGTGAGGAGTATTTGTGGTGTTTTGATGACGGGACAACTTCCACGGTTGCAAATCCGGTGCATGGGTTTGATGAAGGAGTACATACGGTGACCCTCTACGCCATGCTTGCGGGCGGAGCGTGTGTGGATTCGGTCAGCCAGGCGTTCTCTGTCGTTTTTCAGTATGATACTGTCGATGTCGCCATTTGTGAGGGCGATGTTTATCGGTTTTTCGGACAGGAGCTGGCCGAAGCGGGAGAATATGTGCATGCGGATGTTTGCCATCATACAACGCTTCACTTGCAGGTGAACCCTGTCTATGACACGCGGCTTTACGATTCTTATCAGCAAGGGGATGATTACTTCTTCGACGGTGTGGGTTGCTATCGTCCGGGGGTGTATGAAAGGCGGTATGTCACTGTTGATGGTTGTGACAGTACGGTAACGCTGTATCTCAGTTGTCTGGATGTAAGGGATACTGTGGTTTGCTCGTCTTCGTTGCCTGTGGAATGGGAGGGTGTGCCTTTTTACGGGGCGGGGAGTGACACGCTACGTTTTGCCTGTGCAGGGGGTACGGACAGCATTGTTGTGTTGAATCTCGGTGTTCTGCAGCAGCCGTTGCCGAGTATTGTCCCTGAGGCTTTCTGTCATGAGCCGGGTGGCTATAGTCTTGTTTTGCCCGACAGCCTTTGTTACCGATGGAGTTCGTGGCCGGAGGACACGTCTTTGCCCACAGGATGGGTGCGTGGTGGCGAAATGCCGAATCCTGTGTTGCTTTCGCCTGCGGACACGACGGTGTATGGTCTGGAGGCGGAGCGTTGCGACACGGTTCATTGTCCGTGGCGTGATACTTTTCAGCTTGCGCCTGTGCAGCCTGTGGAGGCTCGTCTTGCGGTTTTGCCGGATACGCTCGATATGGATAATCTCACGCTTACAGCGATTGACCATACATTGAGACCCCATGAGAGGCAGTGGTTTGTAGATGGGCTGCTTTCTTCTTCCACGGACAGCATGATGGTTTACTTGTCTTCCCTTTCGGAGGACAGTGTTCAGGTGATGCTTGTGGTGACGACTCCCGATTGCTTCGACACGGCTTATGCAACGGTGCCGTTGAGGATACAGATGCTTTGGTTCCCGAATGTCTTCACGCCCGACGAGCCTACCAACAATCTGTTTCGAGGCTATGGGGTAAATGTCCGTGACTACGACCTGAAGGTTTTCACCCGTTGGGGCGACTGCATTTTCCACACCACGGATATTAACCAGGGGTGGAACGGCACTTACCGCGGAGTGAAAAGTCCCATCGCGGCTTACGCTTATCTCTGCCACTACACTACGCTGGAAGGTCGCCGGGAGGTGGCAAAGGGTACCGTCACCCTGTTAAGATAAGACTATGACGCCTGTTTTAGTGGATTGAGTCGAGATACTGGCGCACATGGTCGAAGACTATATCGGCACGTATGTCGAAAGCTTCGCGCGAGGCGTACCCAATATGGGGCACACAGATACAATTGGGTGCTGTAAGCAAGGGATGGTCGGAGGCCAGAGGAGGCTCTTTCTCGTAGACATCTATGCCGGCACCGGCTATGCTGTGGTTGCTCAAAGCTTCGGCCAAAGCAGGGATGTCCACCACATTGCCGCGGGCAGTGTTGATAAGAATAGCGGTGGGTTTCATCTTGGCAATGCGTTCACGGCTTATCAAATGGTGAGTCTCGGCATTCAACGGCACATGCAGGGTGACGATGTCGCTCTGTTGCATCAAGGCGTCAAGGTCAGTGTACTCCACGCCCAGTTGCTCTACTTCAGTGTGGCGACTGCGGTTGTAGGCTATCACTTTGCAGCCGAAGGCAAGCAGCAGCCGGATGGTGGCGGTGCCAATAGCTCCTGTGCCCACAACACCTACGGTCTTGCCACGCAGTTCGCGTCCCAAAAAGGCACCGCGGCTTTCGCCTTGACGAGTGGCGGCATCGAGGTCGGTGATGCGCCGCATCACATCAAGCATCAGTCCGATGGCCAGTTCGCTTACCGCGGTGGTGGAATAGCCGGCGGCATTCTGTACGGTGATTTGATGCTCTTTACAGTATGCAAGGTCTATATGATCCAGCCCGGTGAAAGCAACTGAGAGGTATTTGAGTTCAGAACAGTGGCTCAATACTGTGGCAGGCAAGGCGATGTTGGAAATGACGGCAATCTCCGCTTGGTGCATTCTTTCCACCAAGGTGTCAGCATCCTCTTTGCGGTCCATGTAATATTCAAATTCATGTCCCTTTGAGTTCATTTCGCTTTTCAGCTCTTCAAAATGCTCCCGGCTTATGCCTAAGGGCTCTACGCATACAATCTTCATGGCTAATAAAAATTTATTTATTTCCGGCTTTTGGCCTTTTTCACGCTGAAACCGAAACTGCCGAGTTTCTCGCCAAGTGAGTAATATTTCCCATGCGAGAAGGCAAGGGGTTCGGCATGGTTCAGCTGAAACGCCCCAGTCGATTTGTCAATCAGTTTTTCGTCTGCATTCACTGCCACCACGTTTGCCAGAAACATGTCGTGGCTGCCCAGTGGACGTATATCTGTCACTTTGCATTCAATGTTCAGTGGACTTTCGGCAATCAGGGGAGCCTTTACTATCTGTCCCTTCTCAGGGGAGAGGTGCATCTCTTTGAATTTGTTGTAGTCTTTTCCGCTACGTACACCGCACCAGTCTGTCGTGCGGGCAAGCCGTGCAGTGGTAAGGTTGATGACAAACTCTCCTGTGCGTTTAATGATGTCGTACGAATGGCGTTCCCGTCTGACAGATATATAGCACATAGGAGGGTCTGTGCATACCGTTCCCGTCCAAGCAATAGTGATGATATTGTAGTTCTCAGGTTCATCACCGCAACTCACCATCACGGCGGGTAAAGGGTAGATGAGTGTGCCGGGCTTGAAGGGGACTTTCATGGCAGTGCGGGCTATTCCTTAAACTTTTTGTCCAGTTCCTCAATCCAGAAACGGAACTGCTTGTCGGTTTCTGCCAGGTTTGCAACGGTTTTGCATGCATGGAGCACAGTGGCGTGATCCTTGTTGCCGCACTGCAGTCCGATAATGGCAAGCGACGATTTGGTCAGTTTCTTGGCATAGTACATCGTCAACTGGCGTGCTTGTACAATCTCGCGTTTGCGGGTGCGCGACTGAATGCTCTCAATGGGAATGTTGAAGTAATCGCACACCACTTTCTGAATATAGTCGATGGTCACTTCACGGTTGGTGCTCTTCACAAACTTGTCGACCATCTGGCGTGCCAATTCAATAGTGATGTCGCGATGGTTCAACGACGACTGTGCCATAAGTGAAATGAGGGCTCCTTCCAATTCTCGGACATTGGTGTTAATATTGTAGGCGATGTATTCAATCACCTCGTCGGGCATTTCAACACCGTCGCTGGCCAGTTTTTGGCGCAGAATGCTCATGCGGGTCTCAACATCCGGAGGCAGCAACTCGGCAGCCAGACCCCATTTCAAACGGGAGGTGAGGCGGGTCTCAAGTCCTTGAAGTTCACTGGGGGCTTTGTCACTGGTAATGATAAGCTGCTTCCCAGCCTGATGCAATGTATTGAAGATATGGAAGAAAGCTTCCTGTGTGCGGCCAGCCTTGTTGCTCCAAAACTGAATGTCGTCCACAATCAACACATCAATCATTTCATAGAAATGGACAAAGTCGGATGTGGTGCCGTTTCTTCCGGCATCCATATACTGCTGCATGAATTGTTCAGAAGTAACGTACAAGACTGTCAGTTCGGGATGCAACTCTTTTGTCTTCAACCCTATGGCATTGGCCAAGTGAGTCTTGCCCAAACCTACGCCCCCGTGGAGCATCAAAGGGTTGAAAGCTGTCTTACCCGGCTTTTCTGCCACGGCATATCCTGCGGCACGGGCCAATCGGTTGCACTCGCCCTCTACATAATTGTGGAGTGTATAGGAGGAACTGAGTTGTGAATTGATGCGTACCTTTTGTATGCCCGGTATCACGAACGGATTGGGAAATTCCCTTCCGTCGTCAAGCTTCAAGTTCATCGGCACGTCGCGAGGTTGGTTCATGGTCGATTGCCTGCCGGTAGAAGGGATTTTTGTTGTTATTGGCTGCTCGGCGATGCTGGTGTCCATCACCACACTATATTGTAGACAGGCTTCGTTGCCCAGCGTAAGCTGTATGGCACGTTTCAGTAAGTCGGCATAATTCTGCTCCAACCACTCGTAGAAGAACGGGCTTGGCACTTTTATTATCAAAGTACTGCCATCCAGTTTCAGTGGAACGATGGGTTCAAACCAGGTACTAAAAACTTTCTCGTTCTCTTTACCCGTCAGATTGTCTTTGATAAAACCAAGACATTCTTCCCATACTCTCTGGTAGTCCTTCTCCATTACTTTCGTTGTTGTTTCGTTATTATAGCTCATTTTACTTTTTGTTTCGTGTTGTTTGTCAGAAACGGAATTTCTCCGTTTTTTCAAACAGCGACTTGTTGATAAGTCTTCGCCCTTCGCTGTCTTAGTATCACTTATGAAGCATCCTTGGTTCGCTGTTCATGATGCAAAAATGCAACAAAATTATCACCCGCCAAGGTGAAAAATAAATTTGCATTATTCGGAAAAAAAATGTAAAGCAAACCGTTCTCTACACCTCCTTCTTGATACGCTATTCTTTCAAAAAAACTGAAAAATAACTATTTTACATGTCTGACAGCCTTTTTTTCGCCCTTTAAAGATACGCTTTTTTTCTCGTATCACAAAATTTTTTTTCGGTTTTTCCCCCATTATCGACGTGTTTTGTTGATAAGCCAACCAACTTGTTGACCAGTAGTCCGATATTGACTAATATCTTTATAATGCTCTGTGATTCATATGTTTACTTTCTGTTCGCTCACAATGCACTGATAATCATAATTCCCCTTGGCATCCTTCGGCGCCCCCTTTTACCACCCATTTTTTTTAACTTCCTAATCCTCAAAAATATGGTTTTTTATCCACATATCTCGGTTCAAAAGTATATTTTTTTTCGGCCCCCGTTTGGGTTGGAAAAATCGGCTCTTTTTCCCCTCCATCCATGTTGGACAATCGTCGTAATGTACTCGCAACGCCAGTTTCCGTCTCTGCTTACCAGTCCAGTTTTCCTGTCTGCCCCCGGCTTAAAATTTTTTTTTATAGGCTTAAAAATATTTTTTATAAGAAAAACATCATTTATATTAAAAAAAAGAGTAACTTTGCAGATGGAAATATTACGGTAAAAAAACTGAAAAAATAATATAACTCTTTAAATTCAAATCAAATGAAAACAGCTTATAATTTCAATGCAGGTCCTTGCGTCCTGCCAAAAGAGGCCATTGAGTCCACCATCAATGCCATCCGCGACTTCGACAACACCGGTATCGGTCTGCTCGAGATTTCCCACCGTACCCCCGGTTGGGAGCGCACCATGGAAGAAACCCGCCAACTGTGGCGCGACCTGTTGAACATCCCCGCCGAATACGAAATCCTTTTCCTCGGTGGTGGTGCCAGCACCGGCTTCATGGATGTCCCCGCCAACCTGCTCAACAAGAAGGCTGCCTATCTGCAGACCGGTGTTTGGGCCAAGAAAGCCGCTAAAGAGGCTAAGAACTTCGGCGAGACCGTGATCGTGGCCAGCAGCGAAGACAAGACCTACAGCTACATCCCCAAGGGTTGGACCGTTCCTGCCGATGCCGACTACTTCCACATCACCACTAACAACACCATCTATGGTACCGAGATCCGCCGCGATTTCGACGCCAGCGAGATTAACAACGTCATGCTCGTTGCCGACATGAGCTCCGACATCATGAGCCGTCCCGTCGACGTGAAGAAATATGGTCTCATCTATGGCGGTGCCCAGAAGAACGTCGGCCCTGCCGGTGTCACCTTCTACATCGTCCGCAAGGACATCCTCGGCAAGATTACCGACCGCCAGTACATGAACCCCCTGCCCACCATGGTCGACTTCCGCACCCACGCTGCCGAAGAGGCTAAGAACATCTCCATGTTCAACACTCCTCCCGTGAGCGCCATTTTCGTCATGCACGAGACCCTGAAGTGGGTTAAGAACACCATCGGTGGTGTTGAGAACATGAACAAGATCAACCTCAAGAAGAGCGCCATGCTTTATGAGGAAATCGACCGCAACAGCATGTTCCGCGGTACTGCCGAGAAGGAAGACCGTTCCATCATGAACCACTGCTGGGTGATGGCCGAGGGTCGCGAGAACCTGCAGGATGCCTTCATGGCCTTCGCCAAGGAGCGCGGCATGGTTGGTATCAAGGGTCACCGCAGCGTCGGTGGTTTCCGCGCCAGCCTCTACAACGCTTGCCCCATCGAGGCCGTCGAGGCTCTCGTCCAGTGCATGCAGGATTTCGAGAAGCAAAACCGATAAGTTTTGCAGTGACCAGTGACCAGTGAAACGAATTACAACGTTGCACAGATCACTGTTCACTAATCAAAAATGGATGTACCACAACGATCTAAATGCATGGAAGGAAAGTATAAATCTTGTAAAAAAGGTTTATCGGTTGTCTGCCATTTTTCCTGCGTCTGAGCAGCTTGGACTAACTTCTCAGCTTAGAAGAGCCGTGATTTCTGTACCATCTAACATTGCAGAAGGGTGTGGCAGGAATAGTGATAAGGAACTTGTTCATTTTTGTTGGATAGCAATGGGTTCTTTGTCCGAAGTCGAAACTCAGATTGTCATTGCGAAAGAACTTGGCTACGTCAACGATACTGCAGAGATTGAACAGGACATCCGTAATGTGAGGAAAATCCTCTCGGGTTTTATCAATTATATTCAGAATAAAAAATAATCAGACTTGTGGCTCCAGCCTCATTCGTGTCACTGGTCACTGGTCACAGGTCACAAAAAGTACAAGAGAAACATGAAAGTTTTAGTTGCTACAGAGAAGCCCTTCGCAAAGGTGGCCGTCGACGGCATCCGCGAAGTGGTTGAGAAGAATGGCCACACCCTGGCTCTTCTCGAGAAATATACTGACGTGAACGACTTCTACAAAGCCGTTGAGGATGCCGACGCCCTGATCGTCCGCTCCGACAAGGTCACCAAAGAGGTCATCGACCACGCCAAGAACCTGAAGATCGTCGTTCGCGCCGGCGCTGGCTACGACAACCTCGACCTCGAGGCTTGCACCGCCCGTGGCATCGTCGCCATGAACACCCCCGGCCAGAACAGCAACGCCGTCGCCGAGCTGGTGATGGGTATGCTGGTCTACTGCGTGCGTAACTTCTACAACGGCAAGAGCGGTTCCGAGCTCATGGGCAAGAAACTGGGTATCCTCGCCTTCGGTAACGTGGGACGCAATGTTGCCCGTATCGCCAAGGGCTTTGGTATGGATGTCTATGCCTTCGACGCCTTCCTCACCGCCGACCAAATCAACGCTTCCGGCCTTGCCACCGCTGTTGCCAACCAGGAGGCCCTGTTTGAGACCTGCGACGTAGTGTCCCTCCACATCCCCGCTACTGCCGAGACCAAACAGAGCATCAACTACGCCCTCGTCAACAAGATGCACAAGGGTGGTATCCTCGTCAACAGCGCTCGTAAGGAAGTCATCAACGAGCCCGAACTGCTCAAACTGATGGCCGAGCGCACCGACCTCAAGTACATCACCGACATCATGCCCGACGCCGACGCCGAGTTCAAGGCTTTCGAGGGCCGCTACTTCGCAACGCCCAAAAAGATGGGTGCCCAGACCGAAGAGGCCAACATCAATGCCGGTATTGCTGCTGCCAACCAGATCAGCGATTTCTTCGCCACTGGCTGCACCAAATTCCAGGTCAACAAGTAAACCACAAGAGAATGGTAAGTAGTGAATGGTGAATAGACAAGTTGAATCGCTCATCACCCGTCACTAATGAAAATAGCCATTTTCAATCCTGAGCACGACCTTTGCCTAGCCAATGGTCGTGCTCATTATGTTCCCCCACAGTCGGCGGTCGATTTTGCCCGCCAAGGTGCCTCACTTATGCAGATACTCTACCCCGAGGCCCACTGCACTTCGGTATACGACAGTTTACAATTCTCTCTCCCCAGTTTCCAGTCTGTAGAGTTGCTGCCTTGGGGTTGGAATCTGACCCTCAAGAGCCAGCTGTTGCGGCAGGGGGTCCCCGAACATATTATGCCATCCGACAGCACGCTCTCGGACTGGCGAGCCTTGCAGCACAGGTCATCATGGCTCCCCTTACAGCCCCACAGTCATGCCGTGACCACGGCAGGCGAGGTGGAGGCTCTTCTGGCCCACAACCCCGATTTGGTGATGAAGGCCCCTTGGTCGGGGTCGGGCAGAGGGCTGCGTTGGGTACGTGGCAGGCTGAGCGACCACGACAGGACTTGGCTCGACAAGGTGGTGGGCGGCCAGCAATGCGTCATTGTAGAGCCACGCTGGGAGATACGATATGACTATGCCCTCGAGTACCGCATTGATGGCACTGGGCTGACGTTTGTGGGCTTCTCACTTTTCGACACCGCACATGGGGTCTATCGTGGCAACCGTCTGCTGCCCGACGAGGCGATAGCCTGTCGGGTCGGCTTCTCACCGACGCTGCGTACCTCGGTGGAGCGTTGGCTGCTGGAACATGTCGCGCCTCGCTATCATGGTCCGCTAGGGGTAGACTGCATCTGCGATTGCGAAGGCCACCATCACGTGGCCGAAATCAATCTCCGCCACACCATGGGAATGGTCGCCCATGCCTATCTTTGTGCCCATCCTGAAGCCGAAGGCTCGATATTCACCCCATCTGAAATAAGATAAATGCCTCTTGTGAGGCTGCGCGCACCATGTTGCGACTAACCCCACAATTATGGTCGGCTATTAGATGTGTTCTCTCTCTTGATGCGTTTGCCTTGGCGAAAAGGACTTTTTTTTCTTATATGTCGGAAAAAGTGAGTATCTTTGCATCCGATTTTATGAGGGAGTAATTGGCGACATAGGTCGTGGGCGATGTCAACAAATCACTGGCTAGTAATAGCTTGGCACCGTTCGTAAGCAATGAGACTCATAGTTGCGCAAAGTCGTAGCTATGGGTATTTTTGTTGTCAAGACCCCTTCATCAGGTCAGAAATAAGTAATTAATAAAGTATAGATATATTAAAAATGTCACGATTTTTCTTCTTTGCAGCATTCTTGATTTTCATCTTCTTTATGCTGGCACTCGATTTAGGGGTCTTTCACAAGAAAGACCATGTGATTAAGACCAGGGAGGCCGCTTTCTGGACGGCTATCTGGGTTATTCTGGCTATGCTTTTCGGTCTGCTGCTCCTCTTCAGGGCAGAGTGGGTGCACGACATCCGTTGCATTGAGGACCTCTTGGCCTATGTCAAAGGGTCTGATATGGAGAATCTCATCGACCCCTCGATGAGCTATTATGCCGCGTTGAAGATTTACCGCAAGGAGGTTTTCTCACAGTATCTGGCCGGTTATTTCCTCGAGGAGTCGCTGTCGATTGATAATATCTTCGTGATGATAATGATTTTTGTCAGCTTCGGCATCGACAAGCGTTATTACCACCGCGTGCTGTTCTGGGGCATATTGGGTGCCATCGTCATGCGCTTCCTCTTTATCTTCCTGTTGGGTGCCGTGGTGGGACGTTTCTCGTGGGTGCTCGCCATCTTTGGTGCCATCTTGATTTATAGTGGTGTGAAGATGTTTGTGAACAAGGGTGAAGAGAAGATCGACACGGCCAACCATCCGGCTGTGAAGTTTGCCAGCCGTTTCTTCCCAGTGACGCGCGAGCTGCACGAACACCGCTTCTTTGTACATCTCGATGGCCGTACGTTTATGACCCCCCTCTTCTTGGTGTTGGTGGTGATTGAATTCTCCGACATCATCTTTGCTGTCGACAGCATTCCCGCCGTCTTCTCCGTCACCACCGACCCCTATATTGTCTTCTTCTCCAACATCTTTGCCATCATGGGCTTGCGTTCGCTCTTCTTCCTGCTCAGCAATGTCACCGACAAGTTCTGGCTGCTGCGCTATGGTTTGGGCTTGCTGCTCTGCTTCATCGGGGTGAAGATGATAGGCCACGAGTTTTTCGGCTTGCATATCAGCACCATTCAGTCGCTCTTGGCGATATTGGGCATTCTGGTAGGTTCGGTGCTACTTTCGTTGATTATTCCTCACCGGAGTCGTGGTCAGGTACAATCGGAGTAGTTTATGCTTCTTCTTGAGTCGTTTGGGCTGGCGTTGGCATTGAGTGTCGACAGTCTGGTGGTTTCCACTACGAGTGCTTTCAAAAGCCGGATGCCTTTCCGCAAGGGATTGTTGATGGCCACAGTCTTTGCGCTATGCCAAGGGCTGTTCCCCCTGCTGGGGGCGTTGCTGGGCGAGGTGTGTCGCACCTTTGTGGCTGCCATCGACCACTGGATTGCCTTTGGGCTGCTTTGTCTGGTGGGGGGCAAGATGATATGGGATGCCTTTCACGAGACGGAGGCCGACGACACACTCGATGTGACCCGCTTCCGCACGATGTGCCTGCTCGGGGTGGCTACCAGCATCGATGCCTTTGTCGTGGGAATAGGGTTTGGCCTCGACAGCACTTTGGCCGAGACGCTTGTCACCGTGTTGGTCATCTTGGTGGTCACATGGGTGGCATCGCTGGTGGGGGTGATATTAGGCAAGCACAGCATACCTATACCAGAAAAGGCCGCCACCGTAGTGGCAGGCCTTGTGCTGATTGGTTTGGGTACCTACACGCTGCTGGAGCATCTCGTGCTCTAGCGCGAGGGGAATTGAAGCACTATCTCTACGGGATAGTGGTCTGAGATATAGGGTACGCCGTAGTCTCCATTGAGTGTTTTGAAGCTCTTCACCTGACAGTCGCGCACAAAGAAGTGGTCGATGCGCGAAGGGTTGCCTTTCCCGAATCCGGTGAAGGTGTAGGCGGTGTCGCTTACTGGGGCTATGTCGCGGGCCGACAACAGGCGGCTCTGATCCATGGGGAGGAAGATGCTGTCGCTGATGTCGGAGTTCATGTCGCCGCCAATGAGGACGGGGCCCTCACACTCGTCGGCCAGCCGGCAGAGCTGCAGCACCGAGTTCTTGCGTGCCTCGCGGCCCATGTGGTCGAGGTGTGTGTTGAGGTAGGTGAAGCTCTTGCCCGTGTATGAATCCTCGAAGGTGGCCACCGTGACGGTGCGGCGGCAGGCTGCATCCCAGCCGAAGCTGACGCTGTCAGGAGTCTCGCTCAGCCAGTAGGTGTGCCATCCGATGAGTTTCAGTCGGTCGAAGTTGTAATAGATACACATGCTCTCGCCAGCGGTGTCGCCGTCGTCGCGGCCCACGCCGATGTGGCAGTAGTGTTTGCTCAGGGCGCTGTCGAGGAACGCCATCTGGTCGGGCAGCACCTCCTGCATGCCTATCGCGTCGGGCATCTCTTCCAGTATCATGGCCGCCATCGCGTCGCGTCGGTACTGCCATGCGTTGGCACCATCATTCTCCCACGCACCGTTGTAGCGTATGTTGAGCGACATGATGGTCAGACTTTCATTGTGGCAGCTGCTCAGTGTCAGGGCTGCCAGCAGTAGTAACAGTATCTTCTTCATAATAGTAGGGTTGGGACTATACACCGAGTGTTACACGCTTATTTGATTGTCTTGATGGCCTCGAGGGTCCAGTTTTTGAAGAAGTCCATCACCTTCTTGGTGTCGTAGCTCTTTTCCAGCTCCAGATAGGAAGAGTTTTGGATGTGCAATACCTCTCCTTCGTGGCCTAGCACCACCAAGACGGGATAGCCGAAGCGTCCGGGGTTGCCCAGCCGTTCCAGCATGTCTAGGTTTTTGTGTTCCTTGGAGGTGTTGAGGTGGATGTAGACAAAATTCTCTTCCACGAATTTTCTGATTTCTTCATTATCGGTGATAAACTGGGCGAAGCGCAGGCACCAGGGGCACCAGTTGCCACCCACTTGGCATATCACCAGCCGTCCGGAGTTGCGTGCCTCTTCCAAGGCATTGTCTATTTGCTCCATGGGGCTGACCTCTTCGTCATAGACCTTTTTCAGTCCCGTCTCCCCTTGGGGAGCCTTTTTCTCAGTGTTTGGTTTTGCTTTCTTGACGGCCTCTTTCTTCTGTTGGGCAAAGAGGGGCATTGCCAGCATGGTGGCAATGGCTAGAATGATTATTTTCTTTGTCATGTATTTGTTGTTTTGAGTTACTTCTCTGTTTTATTATTTTTTGATGGCGGGAAGGTGGTTTGCATACCTCTGGGTCAGTAGGACTTGTTCCACACCTCTTCCACATATTTGCCGCCGTAGTTGATATATACCCTTACCTCCACCTGATAGTCCAGTGCGGGGTCGAGGGTGCCCTCCAATTTCTCATCGGCCATGGATGCCAACTTCAAAGTCAGCGACCGTACGTCCTGTTGGGTTGTTTGGCGTGCGATAACCGTGTTGTCGTTTATCCGCTGATAGAAATTGAAGAAGGTGGTGCTATAGGCATGCTCTATCTCAGACCCCTCCAAATATTTGGGAGTGTGATAAATCTGCCAAAACACCTTGCAGTCCATCAGGTTGTCGTCCTTGTTGGAGCAACCGACAAAGCAGCAGGCCATGAGGAGTGTTATCAATATTTTTTTCATTTGATCGTAGTGTTAAATCGTACTATACTTCGATTTGCAAAGATACACAAAAAATCTGTCATATACGATTTTTAAGAAAAACAATGAATTAAATTTTAACAGCTTCTTATTTCTCCAAGATTTCTAGATTTCCGCCGGAGGCGGAGTTGAAATATACCCCGCTACGCGAAATCCGGAAATCATAGGGGAATCTATTTTGGAAGAATCTGTTTTGTTTTGATGTAATTAGTTCATAGTTCTTACCTCTCTTATACATACCCCCCGCCTTACGGCGTACCCCTCTAAAGAGGGGATGCGCTACACGCGATGACACTATATACCAATATATCGTATACTATAAACAAAAGGATGCAAATGACCGCGTCAGCCGTCCCCTCTTTAGAGGGGTGCCACGATAGTGGCGGGGTATGCCTGCTGGCGGAGTCAGCATAAATCAAAAAAGTCCTATTATTAACTCTAATTTCTCCAGGATTTCTGGATTTCCGCCGCAGGCGGGGGTGGGTAATTATTCCCCGCTACGCGAAATCTGGAAATCATAGGGAAATCTATTATTACTAAAGTTTGACAAGGCAACCTCTAAAAATAGCCCGACAGGGCTTTTCGTTCAATAGAAACGCGTTGATTAACAATATTTATTTCCCGTAGGATTATGGAAGTCCAGTGGACTTACGTCCGTTTAAGCCTATTTTTGGAACCTACCTGAATTGTGATTAGACAAATGAAAGTTGCTGACAAATTATAATTTTTAATTCTTAATTTGATAAGTTCTTTCCAGGCTAGTTTGGTATTGTACAGGGTCAGGACAAGGGTGTCTAAAAAGTCCCCAAAGGGGACGACAGACCACAGACAGGGGTGTAAACCCCTGTACGAATGGTAGAAAAAAAAGAACCCCGAAGGGGTGACACATCGTATGTTACCGACTATCTGTCGCCCCTATTCAAGGCTTTGTTTTATCGTCCACAAGTACGGGGGCTTGCGCCCCCGCCTATCTCTTTCAGTCCTTCGGACTTTTTGAAACACCCTCAAAAGGGCAAAGAATCACGCCTTTGACCTTTTAGTCACTTGTCAAACTTTAGTTATTAGAAGAATTAGTTTTATTTTGATGTGATTATAAGAGCAACAGACATGTGCTTTAAGAAAAACAATGAATTAATAATAAACAGCCTCTCTATAAACTAAAAAGTAGGCAAAAATGGCTTCTATAGGTGCTCTGTAATGCCATTTCCTGCTTTTGGTGTTAAATAATCATAAAAATAGGCCTTCGAGTGATACTTTTTTGACTTTCTTTCGTCTTATAGGTAGGAAAGGACATATTATGCCATTCAACGATTCTCAAAAAGAACAATTCAAAGACCTCGCATGCAAGTATGAGGATACCGCCAAGGCGGTAGCCAAGCGTTATTGTCGTGAGGGCAGTTTTGAGTATAAGTCGTTGTTGTGCACTCTCATCACCCATTTGTGGGAGACCTATTCCAAGTTGCCAGCCGAGCTGGATGTGCAAGAAGAAGTGTGGATCTATTCGGTATTGAACCACAAAGCGCTCGACCTGATGCGCAAAGAGCAGTCGATTCTCAGCCGCATAGAATACCGCGAAACGCTGCCCGACGTAGCCGACGAGGAGGACCAAGTATATATAAATCGGCTCTACAAACTAATCGATATGCTCGACATCAATGACCAGGAGGTTCTGTACATGTATCTTGACGACATATCATTGGACGAAATAGGCAGCGCCTTGGGCGGCAGTCGTCAACGCGCCATCCGCCGTCTGAGGAGCATACGACAAAAATTGCGTGAACTAAATGATAAAACCGATTAAATATGAAACAAGAATTTGAACCTCAGAATGACGAGTTGGCGAAACTGCGTTTAGCGTGGCAGGAGCATAAGCGTCGCGTCCATGACCTGCCTGGTCTGAGCGATGAGGAGCTGGAGCAACTCTATGCCGACTACTGCGAACGGCACGGCGAGGTGGGGCCGTTAGAGAAGCATCGTGTGCCAGCATGGCAGCAGGTGGTGTCGGCCGTGGTTTGTCTTGCGGCTGCCGGGTACTGTACTGCGGGATGCGTCAGGATGTGGGGCGACTGGCCTTGTCGTCTGTTGTTGGGGCTTGTAGCCTTTGGCAGCCTGATTTGTGCCATCTGGAGTATATTTCCCCATTTGTGGACGCTGTCCCACCTCTACAGGCAAGAGCGATTCGAGGCAACGTGTGCCGATGGCCGACTCTCCTATTATGGACCAGCCCTGAGGAGTATTATGCCCCTTGGGGTGTCAGCTTTTATCATATTTCTCCTCACTACCCAGATGACGGTTGGCGACGGATACTATATAGCCACGTTGCGCCCCGATCGGCTGGCGGCAGTTGGCTATGTCACAGATCTGTTATACCACATGGCATGAAACGCACAGACTATATTACATTGTTGGTTTGCCTTTTGTCGATAGCCATAGCGGTGGTGGTCATCCGCTGTCCACGCACGGTACCCTTTAGGCAGTGCAGCGACGTGTACAAGCGATATAGCCAGATGGAGGGCATCCGTGCCACCTATATAAAAGACTTTAGGATCAACGACACACTGACCATAGGAGTGACCCTGCTCGAGGCGACCGACTCGGAGGGATGGGAGCGATTGTTGAAGGCGTTCGACGCATCACGCGACATGCTAAAAAGGAAAACTGAGGCAGGCCCAGGGGAATTCGGTGTATGGGTCCGTATGGCACCCAAAGGCCATCCGGAAAAGAAGGTCGAGCATGTCTCTTTCAGCAATAGTGAGCAAATGCCCGAATTAGTGGCTATATCTTTTGACAATCGCATTATAGGCATATTCCATACCGGCAATATAGAGGAACTAGAAGCAGTGTACTGCTATAACACTGATTATATGGTAAAAAAATCAAATCATTTTATTAATTAATAAATAGCACAATTATGAGATTCAACAAGATTATTTTACTGGCAACCATGGCCTTAAGCCTTGCCAGTTGCACGAAGGAAAACATGGTGGTTAACATCCATGACTATTCAACAACCTCAAACGTGACCTATTTTTTGAGGTAGAAGACATCGTAAAGGAAATTATGTGCGAAAAATAATAAATAAAAAAATAGCAATATGAAAAAGACAGTCTTATTATTTATCAGTGTGGTCATGGCGTTGGGCGTTGCCGCCCAATCGCATAGTTTCAGAGA
>JAEEGF010364560.1_pt1 | contig 27606 bp, 22 predicted proteins | sample 9134171 | NCBI WGS metagenome assembly JAEEGF01 (sample SAMN16246542, study PRJNA631951) | gut metagenome | biome: gut microbiome; feature: rumen; material: AP-attached | host: Bos | place: Iran: Karaj | collected 2018-10 | reverse complement strand
GGATGTAAAAATCCAAAAAGGACCTCGCCATACCAATTACTCCCCTTATTATAAAAAAATAAGTGCAGATGTCAGAGTTAACTACTCTCTAACAACTACACTTTTATGGTACTAAAAGGACCACCGCCTAATTTTGGCGGTGGCCCTGAATGAACTTAAAAATGTTTTGTATGGTGCGGGGATTAACCCATGATAGCTTCTACCTTATACTCGGTTACGCCTTCCTCGTAAGGAATGAGAGCGCCGCCTGATACAACGTCTGCCTTGGCTCCGGAAAGATCGATGTCCTTGCCGTTTACGATAAGCTTGCTGATACCCTTCTGAGCACCGTTCTGCTTAACGCTGATGTTGTAGGTAGCACCGCGGTACTTTCTGGTGATCTCGAAGTCTCCAAAGCCCTCAGGAATGCAAGGGTTAATGGAAAGACCATTGTGTGTGGGATAAACACCAAGGATGTACTGAGATACATTTACAAAGGTCCATGCAGCTGTACCTGTAAGCCAGCTGTTTTTGCCCTGTCCGTGGAACTTGGCATCGCGGCCTGCAACCATCTGTGAGTAAACGTAGGGCTCTGTGCAGTGGATCTCGCTGATCTCCTCAACGTAAGCGGGGCAGGTCTTCTTGTAGATCTCGAAAGCTCTGTCGCCGTGGCCCAGAACTGTCTCTGCGATTGAAACCCAAGGGTTGTTGTGGCAGAAGATTCCGGCGTTCTCCTTGTATCCCGGAGGATATGAGCTAACCTCACCAAGTTCGAGGTGATACTTGGTATAAGCGGGCTGGAGGATCATTACACCGTACTTGGTATCAAGTCTCTCCTCAACGCTCTTAAGTGCCTTCTCAGCAAGGCCTTCCTTGACACCGATTCCGGCCAGTACGCAGAAGCCCTGGGGCTCGATGTAGATCTGACCTTCCTCGCATTCCTTGGAACCAACCTTGTTGGAGTTTGCATCGTATGCTCTGACGAACCATTCTCCGTCCCAGCCTGCAGTTGTGGCTGCATCGTAGACTTTCTTGACCTCAGCTCTTGCACGCTCGGCCTCTGCATGGTCTCCTGTGAGATCACAGAGCTGTGCGTACTCTTCACCGTACTTAACGAACATTCCTGCGATGAATACTGACTCTGCAACGGGTCCCTCTGAAGGTCCGAAGGTCTGGAAAGACTCACCGGGATGCTCTGAGAAGCAGTTGAGGTTCAGACAGTCGTTCCAGTCTGCGCGTCCGATAAGAGGAAGACCGTGAGGTCCCTTGTGTGTTGCTGTGAAATCAAAGGAGCACTTTAAGTGTCCCATAAGTGTCTTGGCAACGCTCATGTCGTTGTCGAAAGGAACCATCTCTTCCAATATGGAAAGATCGCCTGTCTCTCTGATGTATGCGCTGGTTCCTGCGATGAGCCACAGAGGATCGTCGTTGAAGCCTGAACCGATATCGGAGTTACCCTTCTTGGTAAGGGGCTGATACTGGTGATATGCGCTACCATCCTGGAACTGAGTAGAAGCGATGTCGATGATACGCTGTCTTGCTCTGTCGGGAATGAGATGAACAAATCCGAGAAGATCCTGACAGGAATCTCTAAAGCCCATTCCACGGCCGATTCCTGACTCATAGTAGGAAGCGGAACGTGACATATTGAAGGTAACCATGCACTGGTACTGGTTCCAGATGTTAACCATGCGGTCAACCTTCTCGTTGGATGACTTAACGTGATAGATGGAAAGAAGGTCTTTCCAGTAAGCCTTGAGCTCTTCAAGGGCCTTATCTACTGAAGCCTCATCCTGATACTTGGCAAGCATTGCCTCGGCGGGCTTCTTGTTGACTACTGAAGGAGCTTCCCACTTCTGATCCTCAGGATTCTCGATGTATCCGAGAGTGAAGATGAAGGTCTTGGACTCTCCGGCAGCCAGCTTAACGTTGATCTGATGAGCGGCGATAGGTGACCAGCCGCTTGCTATAGAATTGGTGCAGGCACCTGCGGCAACAGCGTCGGGGCTGTCAGGGCCGTTATATGCGCCAAGGAAAGCATCTCTGCTGGTGTCAAAGCCGTCAACGGCTGTGTTCACACCGTAGATAGCGTAGTGATTACGACGCTCTCTGTATTCTGTCTTGTGATAGATGACTGAGCCGCCGCCTGTAACCTCAACCTCACCGGTTGAAAGGTTTCTCTGGAAATTCTTCATATCATCGTCTGCGTTCCAGAGACACCACTCTACATAGGAAAAGAGCTGAATCTCAGCATCGGTGCTGCGGTTATTGGTAATAGTAACCTTGGACACCTCACAGTTGTCTTCCATAGGAACAAAGGTAAGAACTCTGGTCTGAATGTCCTTCTTGGAAGCTGTGAAGGTGCTGTAGCCAAGACCGTGACGGCACTCGTAAGAGTCCAGGGCTGTCTTTACAGGCTGCCAGCCGGGATTCCATACTGTGTCGCCATCTTTAATAAAGAAGTACTTGCCGTTGTTATCATAAGGAACGTTGTTGTAACGATACCTTGTGAGACGCAGGAGCTTGGCATCCTTATAAAAGGTATAACCTCCACAGGTATTTGAGATTAGGGAAAAGAACTCCTTATTGCCAAGGTAGTTGATCCAGGGCAAGGGGGTCTTGGGTGTCGTGATTACATATTCAAGTGCAGCATCATCGAAATAACCGTACTTCATAATAAACCTCCATTGTACTTAAACGTTTAAGAAAAATCTAAGCATATTATATATGGGAATTAAATGGATTTCAACACAAAAATTAACTTTTTTTAATTTGAAGAAAAGCCAGTATTCATGCGGGATGAAACCATTATGGCCAAACGAGTTTTTACTTACGCGCATAAGTTAGCCCTCCGTGCGAAAACGTTTAACGAGAATATGAACAAAATATGTACACGGTCGAAAAAGTATATGAAATAACGGATATTTTTTTGTAAAAGACTAACAAAAATATCAAAAATGCACAAAAACGAAAATAAAACTATTGATTTTAAAGTAATTGTGATATATATTTAAATCACGAAAACGATTAAGTGAGAAGAGTAGTAGAAGGCTATGGCTAGACGTATTGTATCTTTGAAAGACATATCGAAGGCCTGCGGGGTATCCATCGCTACGGTTTCCAAGGCGCTTAACGACCACAGCGACATCAGTAAGGAGACCAAAGAGAAGATTAAGGAAGTCGCAGACAAGCTTGGGTATCATCCCAATGCAGCGGCTCAGGCACTCAAGACCAACAGATCCAACAACATCGGAGTGTTGTTTGTTGATGAGGCCAACAGCGGACTTACCCATGACTATTTTTCCCATGTGCTCGACAGCTTTAAAAAGAAAGCTGAGCAGGAAGGTTTCGACATTACCTTTATCAATGCAGACAGAACCGGCGGCAACAACATGTCGTATCTGGCACACGCACTATACAGAGGCTTTGACGGAGTGGTGATTGCCTGCGTGGATTTTTCGGACCCGGAGGTTGATGAACTTATTAAGAGTTCTATCCCGGTGGTCACCATAGACCATTCCTTTTATAACAGGATCGCAATTGTCTCTGACAATATAAAGGGAATCAAAGAGTTGGTTACTTATGCATATGAACAGGGACACAGGAAGATAGCTTATATCCACGGCTACGAGAATACAGCGGTAACCCAGAGCAGACTCTCAAGCTTTTACAAGACTATGCAGGAACTTAACCTTGAGGTTCCGGATGAATATATGATCGGCGCACCTTACAGAAATATAGAGAAGACCTTTGAAGCCACCAACAAGCTTCTGGATCTGCCGGATCCGCCCACATGTATCCTTTATCCCGATGACTTTGCAGCCTTCGGAGGATACAACGCCATAAGAGTCAGAGGACTCAGGGTTCCGGATGATGTATCCATGGCAGGCTTTGACGGAATCGAGATAGCAAGACGCATCAGTCCGGTGATGACAACCTTTGTCCAGGACACAGACAAGATAGGAAGGACAGCAGCATCCAAGCTGATCGATCTTATCAACAATCCGAAGGGAACTCTTATCGAACAGATAGTTATAGAGGGTGAACTTCAAAAGGGTGAGTCCGTGGGACGCATTACCAATAACTGAATATACTTTATTAAATAGGTTTAAGACGGCACCGAGCCGTTTTAAATAAAAAACACTCAAAACTCAAAAAAGAGAAAAAAGGGAGGTAAAGTATTTATGAAAAAGAAAGTACTCGGTTTTATGCTTTCAGCAACTATGGTTGCCGGTCTCGTTGCAGGTTGCGGTAACGCAGCTGAGACAGCTCAGCAGGTAGCTGACACAGCACAGCAGGTTGCTGACACAGCTCAGCAGGCAGCTGATACTGTAGAGCAGGCAGCAGACACAGCAGCAGACGCTGCTACTCCTGCAGCAGATGAGGGAAAAGTACTCAACATTTCAGCATGGAATGAGGAGTTCAAGTCTCGTCTTACAGATCACTATCCCGGATACGAGGTAGTTGACGGAACAACAGGTAAGATCGGTGATGTTACTGTTAACTGGCTGATCACTCCTAACGAAGAGAATGCTTACCAGAACAGACTTGATGAGCTTCTTCTTGCACAGGAGAACGCAGCTCCCGATGAGAAGGTTGACCTTTTCCTCGTTGAGGCTGACTACGCAGTTAAGTACACAGATACAGATTACACAATGCCTATCGCTGACCTTGGCATCACAACTGATGAGCTCAAGGATCAGTATTCTTACACACAGGCAGTTGTAACAGATTCTAACGGCGTTCTTAAAGGAACTTCATGGCAGGGCTGCCCTGGTGTTATGATCTACAACAGAGCAATCGCTAAGGAAGTATTCGGAACAGATGAGCCTGCAGAGATCCAGGCTAAGTTCTCTGATTGGGATAAGTTCTTCGAGGCAGCCGGTGAGCTCGACAAGGCTGGTTACGATGTAATTTCTTCAACAGCTGATACATTCCGTGTATATCAGAACAACGCTAAGCTTCCTTGGGTTAACGGAACACAGATCCAGGTTGATGACAACCTTAAGAAGTGGGTTGAGGATTCCAAGAAGCTCGCTGACGCTGGCTACTGCAACACATGGGGACAGTGGGGAGAAGACTGGAGCAAGGGATTCTATCCTGAAGGAAAGGTATTTGCTTACTTTGGACCCGCTTGGCTGATCGACTTCTGTATGGCAGCTGATGTAGAGGGATCTGTTGCTCACGATGGCGGCTGGGCTGCTACAGAAGGACCTCAGGGCTTCTACTGGGGCGGAACATGGATCTGCGCAGCAACTGGAACAGACAACCCTTCACTTGTAGCTGATATCATGAGAAAGATGACAATGGATCCTGAAGTTATGAAGGACATCGTTCTTAAGGACAATGACTTCGTAAACAACAGACCTGTTATGGAAGAGCTTGCAAACGATCCTTCTTACCAGAACGCAGTTCTTGGTGGACAGAACCCTCTTAAGATGTTCTGCGCAGGCGCTGACAACATCGATATGGCTAACCTTACAGCTTATGATCAGGGTCTCCTTGGAGATTTCCAGACAGCTATGGGCGACTACATCAACGGAAGCAAGGAAGTTCCTACATATGAAGCAGCTCTTGAAAACTTCTACACACTTGCACTTCAGAGATATCCTGAGCTTACAAGATAATCTGCTTGTAAATATCTAAGGATTGAATTAATTGCCTGCCGGTGTTTTGCCGGCAGGCAATTCTTAAAGAAACGCTTTAGAAAAGAGTAAGAGTAAGTTTTTTCGGAGGTAGTCGGTATGGCTGATCAGAAGTCTAAAGGCAACAATAATGTTGTCAAGTTCAACAGATGGGGATACATCTTTCTTATCCCGTTCTTTGTTACATATATCATTTTCAATTTAATTCCGTTGGGATCAACAATTTATAACAGTTTCTTTGAAAATTATCGTTCCGGTCTGAAGCAGATTGGTCCTAATTTCGTAGACATTCAGAACTATAAAAATCTTCTTGCTTCACCGGAGGTTTGGAAATATCTGGGCAATACACTTATCATGTGGATCGGTGGTTTCATTCCGCAGATAACAATAGCTCTTTTGCTTGCTTACTGGTTCTCAGATCCCAGTCTCAGACTTAAGGGACAGAGATTTTTTAAGACAGTTATCTACATGCCCAACCTGATCATGGCGTCAGCTTTCTCAATGCTGTTCTTTGCATTGTTCTCAGACAGCGGCCCTGTGAATCAGATCCTTTTAAGCCTTCATGTTATCAGCGAGCCTTACAAGTTCTTCCAGTTTGTAACAGCTTCAAGAGCTCTCGTAATGCTCATGAACTTCCTTATGTGGTTCGGTAATACAACAATCCTCCTTATGGCAGGTATGCTTGGTATTGACGCATCACTTTATGAAGCTGCTCAGGTTGACGGAGCCACAGCTTCACAGGTATTCTTCAGAATTACAATGCCTATTCTTCGTCCCATCTTCGTATATGTGCTGATCACATCACTTATCGGTGGTCTGCAGATGTTCGATGTTCCTCAGATCCTGACAAACGGCCGAGGCAATCCTGCGGATTCCTTAACCACACTTATCATGCTCCTGAACCGTTACCTTACAAGTAAGGACGTTGGTCGTGGTGGTGCCCTTTCAGTATTCATGTTTGTAGTAACAGGTATCCTGTCACTTATTGTATTCAGGATTAATACCAGAAAAGAAAAAGATTAAGAAGGAGGAAGAGGGATGAATAACGATACACAGATGAAGCCCCATGGCGTGCCTATTGGGGTAAGAAGAATAATCGCTTACATTGTTCTGGTATTCTTTAGTTTCCTTTGCCTTATTTGGTTTTACATACTGCTTATTAACTCAACAAGATCACACTCAGAGATGACACTTGGATTCACATTGTTTCCAAGCAAATATCTGATGAAAAACTGGAACAGTCTTGTAACAGGTACTATTCCAATTGCGAGAGGCTTTATCAACAGTATAATAGTTTCTACTTGCACAGCTGTTCTTTGCTCATATTTCTCAGCAATGACAGCATATGCGATCAATACTTACAGATTTAAAGGAAGAACAGCAATTGCAACCTTTATCCTTGCAATCATGATGATTCCCGGACAGGTTACAGCACTTGGTTTCCTGCGTTTGATCGTCAAGATCGGACTTGATGATTCAATTGTTCCACTGATCATTCCCGCAATTGCTTCACCTGTAACTTACTTCTATCTGAAGCAGTACATGGAGAGTAACCTCCCTCTGTCACTGGTTGAGGCAGCTAGAATTGACGGCTCCGGGGAGTTTAGAACCTTCAATACCATTATTCTTCCGCTTATCAAGCCTGCTGTAAGCGTTCAGATGATCTTCGCTTTTGTAGGCAGCTGGAATAACTACTTCACACCTGCCCTGATCCTTCATACAGATGTCAAGAAGACACTTCCTGTTATGATCGCTCAGCTCCGTGGAGCAGACTGGCTTAGATTTGATATGGGTCAGATCTACATTATGATCGCCGCATCAATCTTCCCTGTAATTGTGATTTATCTTATCCTTTCCAAGTACATCGTTGGCGGCATGGCCGCAGGTGCAGTTAAGGGATAATCCGTCACTGGTCGCAGCTTATGCGGCTGTGGTAGTGAGGTTTATTTAATATCCTCCTAATTTACTCTTTCCTTTTATAAGCGTTTCGGAAGGCCATGACATTCCCCGATGTCATGGCTTTCTGAATTTAAGAGGGCAAGAATGTGGCATGCTTCCTCCTTTCGTGATTATGTGATATTGTGGTATACTGTATTGATGAAGGAAACGTTACCGATTAGGTAGCGGCATCGCCATAGTAAATGTGAGTGATACAGGAGGAATTAGAATGAGCGAAGCTACAAAGCAGCTTGAATACTGGCTGAATGATGAGTATTTTGACGAGGAGACCAAGAAAGAGCTTCTTTCAATCCGTAACGATGAGGCTGAGGTTGAGGATCGCTTCTACAGAGAGCTTGAGTTTGGTACCGGCGGACTTCGTGGAGTTATCGGAGCAGGCACCAACAGGATGAACAAGTACACTGTTAGAAAGGCAACTCAGGGTCTTGCCAATTATATCAAGAAGCACGGCGGCCCCGATGCAGCATCAAGAGGAGTAGCTATTTCTTTTGACTGCAGACGTTTCTCTCCGGAGTTTGCCGATGAGACTGCACTTTGTCTTGCAGCCAACGGAATAAAGGCTTATGTAAGTGATATACTGCGTCCCACTCCCGAGCTTTCTTTTGCACTGAGAGAATTCGGATGTATCGCAGGAGTTATGGTTACTGCCTCACACAATCCTCCTGAATATAACGGATACAAGGTTTACTGGGAGGATGGCGCCCAGATCACACCGCCTCACGATACAGGTATTATCGGTGAGGTTGTTGCCATCACTGATTATCATGATGTTAAGACCATGTCCAAAGAAGATGCCATCGCACAGGGACTGTACATTCCCTTTGGCACAGAGCTTGATGACAAGTACATGGTTGAGCTCAAGAAGCAGATCATCCACCAGGATGTTATCGATGAGATGGCTGATAAATTCACCATCGTTTATACACCTTTCCACGGCACAGGTAATCTCCCTGTAAGGCGTGTCCTCAAGGAGCTGGGCTTTAAGAACGTATTCGTTGTTCCCGAGCAGGAGCTTCCGGATCCCGATTTCACAACTCTGGATTATCCTAATCCCGAGGATCCTAAGGCCTTTGAGTTGGCTCTTAAGCTTGCCAAGGAGAAGGATGCCGACATCGTTCTGGCTACAGACCCCGATGCTGACAGACTTGGTATTTATGCCAAGGATCTTAAGACCGGCGAGTATGTTGCTTTCACCGGAAATATGTCCGGAATGCTCATCGGCGAATATATCTTAAGAGAGCGTGAGGCTACAGGTACAATGCCTGCTAACCCTGCGTTTGTTACAACTATTGTTACGACCAACATGGCCAAGGCAGTTGCTGACAGCTACGGCCTTAAGTATATTGAGGTCCTCACAGGCTTTAAGTACATCGGTGAGCAGATCAAGCTCTTTGAAGAGAATGGTCAGTGCAACAACTATGTATTTGGTCTTGAGGAGTCCTACGGATGTCTTGCAGGAACTCATGCAAGAGACAAGGATGCCGTTGTGGCAGTTATGATGCTCTGCGAGCTTGCTGCTTTCTACAAGAAGCAGGGCAAGAGCGTATGGGATGCCATGATCGATATGTATGAGAAGTACGGCTATTACAAGGAAGGTCAGTACTCCATCACCATGAAGGGCAAGGAAGGTGCTGAGCAGATCGCAGCTCTTATGGACAGACTCCGCAGCAATCCTCCCAAGGAGTTTGGTCAGTGGAAGGTTGAGGAGTTCAGAGATTACAAGACAGGCAAGACTCTGAACATGGAGTCCGGTGCTCAGGGCGAGACAGGACTTCCTACTTCAAACGTTCTGTACTTTGCGCTTGATAACGACGCATGGTGCTGCGCAAGACCTTCAGGCACAGAGCCCAAGATCAAGTTCTACATGGGCGTTAAGGGCAAGAACCTTGAAGATGCTGCCAAGCTCCAGGATGAGCTGACAGCTGCAGTCAAGAAGGTGATTGAGTAAAAGTGAGATAGGCAGTTGATTTATCAATTGCCGTGATCGAACTTTGTTCTGGTGAGGCCTTTAGGCCGAGAGCAGAACTACATTATGAATCAAAAAGGATTTTAAAATGGGAATAAGGAATGCGGCCACTAAGACAATTGCATATGCCAAGCGCAATGGTGTCAGGGCCGCATTTTTTGCTGCCCTTGAGAGGGTATCTGACAAGGCTCACGACAAGTATACCTATCATCCTCTGTCTGCAGAGGTTTTGGAGGAGCAGAACAAGGAATACAAGCTTCTTGCAGAATCCGGCAATGTAGTCCGCTTCAGCATTGTGGTGCCCCTTTATAACACTCCGGACAAGTATCTGAGGGAGATGATAGAGTCTGTCATAAATCAGACCTACGGAAACTGGGAGCTGGTGCTGGCGGATGCCTCTGAGGAGCCTCTTAAGATCGTTGGGGAATATACCTCTCAGGATCCCAGGATCCGCTACTATCATCTGGAGCGAAACGGCGGTATCTCAGAGAATACCAACCGGGCCATTGCCGAGGCTTCAGGGGATTATATAGCTCTTCTGGACCACGATGATATTCTGACGCCGGACGCTCTCTATGAGGTGGACCGGGTCATCAGAAAGAGCATGAAGACCAACAAGCTGGCCAAGTTTGCGGGCTGCCCCATAAGGCTTATTTATTCCGATGAGGATAAATATGACGATGATGGGGATCGCTACTATGAGCATCATCCCAAGCCGGCTTTTAATATGGATTTATTGCTTTCCAACAATTATATCTGCCACTTCACGGTTATCAGAAGTGACATTATTAAGCGGCTCAAGCTGCGACGGGACTACGACGGAGCCCAAGACTACGATCTGTTCCTCAGGACCTGCGCCGAGGCGGCAATGGACATGCCTCAGGCCGGCAATCAGATCGTTCACATCGACAAGGTGCTCTATCACTGGCGCTGCCACAGGGGTTCCACCGCGGCCAATCCCACTAGCAAGACCTATGCCTATGAGGCGGGACGAAAGGCTCTTCAGGACCTTATGGACAAGCGGGGCATCAGTGCCACCGTGTCACACCTTAAGCATGTGGGCTTCTACAGAGTGGATTACAGCCGGGATCTCTTTTCCCAGAGGAAGGACCTTGGGTGTGTAGGTGGTCGCATTATCAGTAAAAAGAAACGTCTCTGCGGCGGAATGTACAGAAAAGACGGAAGCATTGCTTTCGAGAATCTGCCGGAGAGCTACAGCGGCGGACTTCAGCACAGGGCTGTGCTTCAGCAGGATGCCTATGCTGTGGATGTGCGCTGTATCAAGGTGAGACCTGAGCTTATCCCTGTTTTTGAGGAGATAACGGGTCTTAATTACGGGACCGGTCAGATGAACGGCGGGCTTGCGCCGGAGGAGGCCGGAGACCTCAGCCTTAAGTTTGCTGAGGAGGTCAGAAAGCGCGGATACCGGAGTCTGTGGGATCCCGGAATGGAGCTCAGGCTCCTGTAAGAAAGGCATTTTTATGGAGAAACTCTCAGTCATAATTCCAAACTACAACGGCAAAGGATATCTCGAGGATTGCCTTCGCAGCCTCAGGAAGCAGACCTTTAAGGACTTTGACATAATCCTGGTGGACAACGGCTCCGAGGACGGAAGCCTTGAGTATCTTGACAAGAAGTGGCCGGAGGTAAAGGTCATAGCCCTTCCGGAAAATACCGGCTTTGCCAACGCTGTAAACGTGGGAATTGAGGCTTCTGACAGCGAGTATGTGTTTCTCCTTAACAACGATACGATCTGCGACGAGAGAGCCCTTGAGAGCCTCGTCAGGATCATGGACAATAAGAGAAAGCTCTTTTCCGCCCAGGCCAAGATGCTAAAGATCAAGGACCCTCACGACATAGACGATGCAGGGGATCTGTACTGCGCCCTGGGATGGGCCTTTGCCCTTGGTAAGGATACGGACAACAGGCGGTTCTCCCGCAGAGAGTCCATAACCAGCGCCTGTGCAGGTGCAGCTATTTACAGAAAAGAGTATTTTGAGACCGTTGGGCTTTTTGACAGCGAGCATTTCTGCTATCTCGAGGATGTGGACCTGGGATACAGAGCAAGGCTCAAGGGCTACGGCAATGTTATGGAGCCGGAAGCAATTGTGTACCACGTTGGCAGCGCATCCAGCGGTTCCAGGTACAATAAATTCAAGGTTGAGCTTACAGCCGGGAACAACCTGTATCTTCTGTACAAGAATATGCCGGGGTTCCAGCTTTTCATAAATTTCCCTTTTATTCTGGTGGGTATATTGGTAAAACATTTCTTTTACCTGACTAAGGGTCTTGGCACTGCCCATCTCAAGGGGCTTTTAAAGGGAATGGGCAAAATTGCCAAAAATCCTCATAAGAGGGTCAGATTCCGCAGAACTGAGATTGTGAACGCTCTGAGGCTTCAGATCGAGCTGTGGGTTAATATGGGACGCAGGTTTCTTGGGGTGTGATATTGCCTGAGGCTCCATATTATTATAAAATGTATACAACTATAGGCGTTTTGCGCCGGGAATGGAAAAAGTTTGGATAAAGTATTGTGATAAAGGATAATCAGGTACATCTGAACAGGGCACATGTTGTTGTGGACGGGCTTTTGGTGGCCGGTTCCTATGTGTTGTCCTATTATTTGAAATTTGAATCTGTTTTTGCTGATAAGGCTCCCGGGGGACGTCTGTCCATGGGGGTTTATTTTTCTGCCCTTTATTTCCTTGTTCCGTGCTATCTGTTGCTGTACAACATGGTGCAGCTTTACACTTCCAGGAGGGCTCTAAAGCTCTGGGATGAATTTGTGGACATTGTGCAGGCCAATATCATGGGCGTCATCGGGTTCCTGGTTGTTCTGTACATTGTCAACCAGCCGGACTTCTCGAGATCCATGATAGCCATATTCTTTGGCGTCAACATCCTGCTGACTACCATCGCCCATTGGCTCCTGAGGAAGTTCCTGAGGTTTATCCGTGCCAAGGGCTATAATATCAAGCACATCTTGCTGGTGGGCTATTCCAGGTCCGCTGAGGCCTATATCAGCAGAATCTTGGAGAATCCACAGTGGGGCTATGAGGTAGCGGGGGTTCTCGATGATTTCGTACCTTTGGGCACCAGCTATCACGGTATTAAGGTCATCGGCAAGATCGAGCAGCTGGGTACATATCTTCAGGAGAACAGCTTCGACGAGATTACAATAACCCTGCCGCTGGATGATTACGACAGGCTTGAGGAACTGGTGGCGGACTGCGAGAAATCGGGAGTTCATACCAAGTTCATACCGGATTACACATCTCTTTTCCCAAGTAATCCATATACCGAGGATGTGCAGGGACTTCCCGTTATCAACATTAGATACGTGCCTCTGACCAATTCCTTCAACAGAATGGCCAAGAGGCTTGTGGATATCATAGGCTCGCTGGTGGGCATTATAATCGCTTCGCCGGTTATGCTGGCAGCGGCCATTGCAGTCAAGGCCAGCAGCAAGGGACCTGTGATCTACAAGCAGGAGCGTATCGGGCTTAACGGTCAGCCCTTTATGATGTTCAAGTTCAGATCCATGAAGGTTCAGACTGAAGCTGAGGAAAAGAAAGGCTGGACCACCAAGGGTGACCCGAGGGTGACCAGGGTTGGAGCATTCCTCAGGAAATACAGTATTGATGAGCTTCCGCAGCTGTTTAATATTTTTGTCGGGCAGATGAGTCTTGTGGGACCGAGGCCCGAGAGACCGCAGTTCGTTGAGAAGTTCAAGGAGCAGATCCCTCGCTACATGGTCAAGCATCAGGTTCGCCCGGGACTTACGGGATGGGCTCAGATCAATGGCTACAGAGGCGATACTTCCATCAGGAAGAGAATCGATTACGATATTTATTATATTGAAAATTGGAGCATGATTTTTGATTTTAAGATCATGCTGGGAACCATAAGGCATGGATTTGTAAACAAGAACGCTTACTAGTACGGATTGAGGGAAACCCGTTGATTTCAAGGGATTTTCACCCGACAGCCGCGGCCGGTGAGCGTTCTTTTTAGACTTGTATAATCACGCTATATGTGGCACAATGTATGGGTGTATTTTTAGCTTTAAATTTATTATTTGTTGGGATGAGGAGAAGTACAATGTCTAACAGAGAAGATGAGTACTATGATAGCAACGGACAGCGTCCTGCCCGCAGACGCGACGAATATGGGGATTACGGCGAGAGAGAGATGAGACGCACTGCATCAGGCAGAACCGGTTCAAGAAGCGCCGGCTCCAGAGGAACAGCTCCCAGGAGCACTGCTTCAAGAGGCGGTGCCGGAAACGGTGGTTCCAGAAACGGCGGAGGCTCAAGAGGAGGCTCCAGAAAGAAAAAGAATAATACAAAGGCAATCATTCTTCTTGTAGTGGAAGTTATCGTAGCCTGCATTCTTGTTTACCTTGCCTATACACTGTTCTTTAAGGTTGACGTTACCAAGGTTGGTAAGGTTGAGATGAACGAGCAGGTTATCAATGACAGTATCAATGAAGGCGTTGCGGACAATGATCAGATGAAGGGCTATACCAATATCGCACTTTTTGGTGTTGATGCCCGCGACGGTCAGCTGACCAAGAACACAAGATCCGACTCCATCATTATTGCTTCTATCAATAATGATACCGGCGAGATCAAGCTCTGCTCAGTTTACCGTGATACATATCTTAACCTTAGCAATGACACTTATACCAAGTGTAATGCAGCATACGCTCAGGGTGGTCCCGAGCAGGCTATTTCAATGCTTAACATGAATCTTGATATGGATATCGAGGACTTTATCACTATCGGATTCAGCGGTCTTACAGACGTAGTTAACAAGCTTGGCGGCGTTGAGATCGATGTTACTGAGGCTGAGATTTCTCACCTTAACAACTATCAGTCAACAATGGCTACAGAGCTTAAGATGGATTACACTGCTGTAACAAGTCCCGGACGCCAGACTCTGAACGGACTTCAGGCAACAGCTTACTGCCGTATCAGATACACAGCAGGTGATGACTTCAGACGTGCAGAGAGACAGAGAACAGTTCTTATGGCTTGCCTTGAGAAGGCACAGGGTAAGAGCCTCTCAGAGCTTGAAGAGATTGCCAACGCAGCCTTCAACGAGACCTACACATCTCTTGATCTTTCAGAGATCATCGATCTTCTTGGCAATGTGCCCAAGTACAAGGTTGTAGACAACAACGGATTCCCTTACGAGGATATGCGTGCAACCGGAACCATGGGTAAGTCAGGAAGCTGCGTACTTCCTACAGACCTTCAGAGCAACGTTAAGTGGCTCCACCAGTTCCTGTTCAACGACGCAGACTATGAGGTAACTGATGACGTCAAGAAATACAGTGACAAGATTCAGGCCGATGTTAACAAATATCTTAACTAATAATGTATAATATAAAGGGCTGGGTTCCTTTGAGCCCGGCCATTTTTTATGCGATAGGAAATTGCTTCCTGTCACATAAAAAATCGCTCAGCTATGGATGCGGACTCGCGCGACATGTAAATGATGCAAGAGCATCCGCGCTCGGAGCGAGAGTGTCGCAGGCGACATTCTATTATAAAACGTGCGTACGTCAGGAGATTATGCTCCGGCTGTACCTGATACATTGGAAAGGCAACACATGAATACTGTAGATGTGATCATTCCCACCTACAAACCGGATAATTCCTTTTTAAGGCTCATTGATGATCTGGAGCGCCAGTCCTATGCTCCCGGTCATATCATCATCATGAACACTGAGGAGCAGTATTGGAATGAGATGATATCCTCAGCCAAGGAAGACCCCCGGGACAGATACGACAACATAATCGTCCGTCACCTTAGCAAAAGAGATTTTGACCACGGTAACACCAGAAATCAGGGCGTTAAGCTCTCTGATGCGGACTTCTTCCTGATGATGACTCAGGATGCTTTTCCAAGGGACAAGATGCTCATATCAAGCCTTGTAAAGTCTGTTTCGGATGAGGGTGTTGCAGCGGCCTACGCAAGGCAGTATCCCAGGTCTGATTGCAACCTGGCAGAGCGCTATTCCAGGAAATTCAATTATCCTACCGAGCCCATGAGGAAGACCCAGGCCGACATTAACAGGCTTGGCATCAAGACCTACTTCTGCTCCAATGTCTGTGCCATGTACAGGCGCGATGTTTTTGATAAGCTTGGCGGATTTATCGACAGGGCTATCTTTAACGAGGACATGGTCTATGCGGGAGGCGCTTGTCAGAAGGGCTACGCCATATGTTATGTACCGGAAGCCGGTGTCATTCATTCCCACAATTATTCTTTTGGGCAGCAGTTCCACAGGAATTTTGACATAGGCGTTTCTCAGACCGATCACCCGGAGATCTTTGGGGCAGTGAGCTCAGAGTCCGAGGGCAAGAAGATGGTGAAAGAGACCATTCAGCATTTCAGGCACATAGGGAAGTCCTACCTGATCCCCCATTACATCATGATGTGCGGTTTCAGGTTTGTGGGATACAGATTGGGCAGAATGTACAAAAAGCTCCCTAAAGGGCTTGTCAGAGCCTTTGCCATGAACAAGGAGTATTTTTCTTAAGGTTTTTTGGAGATTTAGCATGGAACTTGATTTATCGGGAATTGATATCAAAATATCTGATGATATTAACACCTGGGAGGAAGTTAACCTCCTCTACAATTCAGCACTTAAGCAGATACAGACCAAGATTGAGATCCTCAACGAGGAGTTTCAGGAGGTCCACAGATATAACCCCATTGAGCACGTAAAATCAAGGCTCAAGGCCCCTGAGAGCATCGTCAAGAAGCTCAAGAGAAACGGCTATGAGTCAACCATTATCAATATGGTTAAGTACGTCAATGATATTGCGGGTATCCGTATTATCTGTTCATTTACGTCGGATATTTACAGGATCGCTGAGATGATCAGCAATCAGGAGGATATCAGGGTTCTGACCGTCAAGGATTACATTATGAACCCCAAGCAGAGCGGCTACAGGAGCTATCACATGATAGTATCCCTGCCGGTTTATCTTTCAGACAAGATCGTTAATGTTAAGGTGGAGATTCAGATCAGAACAGTAGCCATGGATTTCTGGGCTTCACTGGAGCACAAGATTCAGTATAAGTTCGAAGGGAAGGCACCGGCTCATATCAATTCCGAGCTGCACGAATGTGCTGTGATGGTGGCCAATCTTGACGCCAGAATGCTGTCACTTAATGAGGAGATTCTGGCTATAGAGGCGGAGAAATAAAAATAGCCCGAAGTGGGTGTCATTGAGGGATTTTTATGACCCTTTTGAGCCCCCAAAAAAAATAGCCCGAAGTGGGCATCGGTGGAAATTTTATGACCCTTTTGAGCCCCCCAAAAAAATAGCCCGAAGCACTTGCTGCTGAGGGCGTAAGAACATGATACAAGAGTATGCTGGACCTGCCGAAGGCATTTCATTGTCCGGCATATCATTAATGGGCGAAGCCCATTAATGAGGAGTGGGTAGGCACATCGCTGCACCTACCCTATTATGAAAAAATCTATCTTTCGTTATTAGTTCCGCATCTCTTGCGTCTGTAGTTATAATATACAAGGGAATTATGAACAGATTATGAACGAGCCATGAACAAATGGTAAAAGTCACCAATAAACAGTATTTCGATAATAAAAACTTGTATAATTTGCATAACAAATGTTAAGCTGTATGGGATATACTTTTTAGGAGAAGAAGTTATGCTGGGAGGAAAAGTAGTGGAAAATTTTATGGGAAAATTGGCTGAGAAGATAAACGCGCAGGATATCATCAAGGCCAACGCACAGGCAGAGGCAGCTGAGGCTGAGAGGATCAGGCAGGAAGCAGAGCAGTACAGGATCCAGCTTCAGGAGCTCAAGGACAATGAGAAGGAGCACAAGGCAGCCATCGACGAGACCAGGGCTGCTATCGGAGATACCAGAGATGTTCTGCAGCAGACAAGAGAGGCTCTGGATGAGACCAGACAGCTCATGTCCAAGCGTATGGATGAGAACGAGACCAGGATCCACGATGTGGGCGTCCAGGTTTATAGAAATGTACAGGCAGTTGTTGAGAAGGGCCAGGCCAAAGAGAGCGAGGAGTTCAAGGAGCTGGGCCAGAAGCTTGAGTCCATTCAGGTGGGCGTTGAGACCAAGAACAACGCCGTAGTTCCCCTTGTTGTGATCACAATGATCATAGCTTTGGCGGATCTTGTAATAAATATTCTGAGGATTTTAGGTATTGTATAAATGAGTTTTAGCAACACAGTTTTTCGGAACAAGATTAAAATATGGTTCCTTCAGTCGTCCCTGGTGGTGATTGTGGTCTGGTTACTCACAATGCCCAGCTTTGTCAGGTTCGAGAAGGGCGGAGATAACTTTTTTGCCATAAAATTAAACGGAACAGTGGTAGGTAACACTTCCTCCCAGGAGGAGGCCTACAAGGCATACAGAGACGCCAGAAGGGCGGTGGCTTCAGGCAGCGATGAGCTGATCCTTGCCAACACCGACCTGGAAATTGACGGCAGCAACGTGCTCTTTGGATCACCGGATCCCCTTTCTCTGATTTCTGCCAACATGGAAGAGGTCATAAGGGGCAATGAGAGGAGCACGCTGAACAGAGCTTATTCAATCAAGATCAATGAGTATTCGGTTAATCTGGGAAGCCTGAATGAAGTGATGGCTCTTTTGAACACAGCTATCTCAAACTTCGATTCCTCCAATGAGTACGATGTTAATCTGATACTTGATACCGAGCGTGAGGTTAACGTCCTGACACCTCAGGTTATCAGCAAGGAGGAGAAAAAGAAGGAAGAGGCCATAGCCGAGACCAGCATGCCCATGAGCGGCTTCCAGAAGGAACTTACGGATATTGTAAATGCTGCCAAGCCCCTTGCTTATGACAAGGATTTCTCCGATTATGAGCTTGGACTTATGAACATGGATTTTGCCGATAAGGTTGAGATTGTGGAGTGCTACCTTCCGGACAGCGAGCTCACGGATATTTCAACTGCCATCGACGAAGTCACCAAGGATAAAGAGACCAACCAGATCTACGAGGTTCAGTCGGGAGATACATTGGGTGGCATCGCCCAGAAATTCGGGCTTACCGTGGATGAGCTGGTTAACATGAACGAGACTTTGGAGAGTGAGACCACCATGATCCGAGTTCAGGATAACCTTATCGTTACAGTGCCTGAGCCCGAGCTTTCTGTGGTTTACACCATCGAGCAGTACTATGAAGAGGATTACGAGGCTGAGGTTCAGTATGTTGACAACGACAGCTGGTACACCACTCAGACCAAGGTCCTTCAGGAGCCCTCTGCGGGACACCGCAAGGTTGTGGCTCTGGTTACCTATGTTGATAACGGTGAGGAGAGCCGCGAGATCGAAAAGGAAGAGATCACCTATCAGGCTGTCCCCAAGATCGTTGAGAAGGGAACCATCGTTCCTCCTACATATATCAAGCCAATTTCCGGCGGAAGACTTACTTCCGGATTTGGAAAGAGAAACAGACCTACCAAGGGCGCAAGCTCCTACCACAAGGGCGTTGACTGGGCAACACCGGTCGGAACCTCTGTTGTGGCTTCTTCCTCAGGTGTTGTTACCAGAGCCGGATGGGGAAGCGGATACGGATACTGTGTATATATCAGACATCCCGACGGAAGAGAGACCAGGTACGGCCATCTGTCCAAGGTTCTGGTATCGGTAGGCCAGTCGGTAAGCCAGGGACAGCGAATTGCCCTCTCCGGAAATACCGGCGTTTCAACAGGACCACACTTGCACTTTGAGATCCTGGTGGGCGGAAGCCAGGTAAATCCTCTGAATTACCTTAACTGATGCCCGCGGTTTTACAAATGGGTCTTATTGTGGTATAACTATAAGTTGTCTAAGGGCAAAAGATATTTCGAATCAAGTTAGGTGCATCGGCTCACGAGGTCGGTGCTAACGGGGATTCTTTATGGAAAAGTACGTAGTAAAAGGCGGTAATCCGCTGGTTGGTGAAGTCGAGATTGGCGGCGCCAAGAACGCTGCTCTGGCCATTTTGGCTGCAGCTACAATGACGGATGAGACCGTATTAATAGATAATATGCCGGATGCTTCCGACACCAACGCCATGCTTCAGGCAATTGAGAGCATAGGCGCTGTTGTTGAGAGAACCGGAAGACATTCCGTTAAGATCAACGCTTCACAGATCAGAAACTATACAATTGAAAACGACTATATCAAGAAGATCAGAGCCGGATATTACTTATTGGGCGCTCTTCTCGGTAAATATAAGAGCGCGGGAGTAGCACTTCCCGGCGGATGTCACATCGGACTTCGTCCTATTGACCAGCATATTAAGGGATTTACAGCCCTTGGTGCCAAGGTTTCCATTCAGGGTATCATCTATGCTGAGGCTGAGCAGCTTGTCGGCAGTCATATCTACCTGGACGTTGTCAGTGTGGGAGCTACCATCAACATCATGATGGCTGCTGCTATGGCTGAGGGCAAGACCATTATCGAGAACGCAGCCAAGGAGCCCCACGTAGTAGATATAGCCAACTTCCTGAACAGTATGGGTGCCAATATTAAGGGTGCCGGTACTGATGTTATCCGTATCAGAGGAGTTGAGAAGCTCCACGGAACAGAGTACACAATCATTCCCGATCAGATTGAGGCAGGTACCTTTATGATGGCTGCCGCAGCTACAAGAGGGGATGTTACCATCAAGAATGTCATTCCCAAGCACTTGGAGTCCATAAGTGCCAAGCTTGTTGAGATGGGATGCCAGATCCATGAGTCTGACGATGAGATCAGAGTTGTGGCTACCAAGAGACTTCAGAATACACATGTTAAGACACTTCCATATCCCGGTTATCCTACGGACATGCAGCCTCAGATCACTGTGGCATTGGGTCTTGCCAGTGGTATCAGTATAGTTACGGAGAGTATCTTCGAGAGCAGATTTAAGTACGTAGATGAGTTGACCCGCATGGGTGCCAACATCAAGGTAGAGGGCAGCACAGCTATTATTGAAGGCGTTGAGAGATATATCGGTGCTACAGTTTCAGCTCCGGATCTTCGCGCTGGAGCAGCGCTTGTGATCGCGGCCCTGACTGCAGAAGGCTATTCAACCATCGAGGATATAAATTACATCGAGAGAGGTTACGAGGACTTCGACAAGAAGCTCAGAGAACTCGGAGCCACCATCGAGAAGGTTGAAGACGACAAGGACGTTCAGAAGTTTAAACTTAAGCACGCTTGATCAGAAAAAATAAAACCTGACATGTTTTTGCATGTCAGGTTTTTTATGTTTTATGTTATATGATCTCCTGGATGTATACATTCGGACATTTGCTGAGGTCTATGTAATCCGTTCCGACCTTTATGGTAGGGCGGGAGAGGTGGTTACTGTTGATGAATATTATCTCTCCGACCTCGCCGGTATTAAGGCGCACCGTGTTAAGCAGGTACGTATTGACTATGTTGTGAAGGAAGACCAGGATCATCTCGGCATCATACTTCTGGAAGCCTTCATCCTCAAACATCGATATGGCAATGAAGGGACACAGAGGACCGCGGTAATATCTGGCACTTGTCATGGCATCATAAACATCCGCAATCGCCACTGCCTTGGCGAATTTATCAATCTGAGGGCCTCTCAATTTCAGGGGATAGCCCGTTCCGTCACATCTCTCATGGTGCATCAGCGCTGCGTTCTTGACGTGGGAGCTGATCTCCATATTCTTCATGGCTTCATAACCCTTCTGGGGATGAGTCTTCACCACGGTATACTCATCGTCGGTGAGCTGCCCCGGCTTGGTGATGATGGAATCAGGGATCAGGAGCTTTCCTATATCATGGAAGAGCCCTGCCTGTGTTGCCAGTTGAATCTCTTCCTCGCTCCACTTAAGCCACTGAGCCAGAATGTTGGTAATAAGCGCCACGTTTATACAATGGGTATAGGTTGCGTCATCATAAAGCCTAAGGTTGTGGAGCATATCAAAAATATTCGAGGTGGTCCTGCCCTGTCCCAAAAGCGCATAAATCGGCGCCATCATTTCATCCAGGTCAAGGTCCTCATTGTTATTTATGATATCGTTAATAGTGTGCTCAAACTTATTGGCACACTGCTCAAAATCTTCTTTAAATTCTTTAAATTCCTGGGATTGTTTTAAACGTTCAGAATAGGTAAGCCCCATATCCTGCTGAGCGGAAGCATCAGCATGTTCTACCGGGCTATCTTCTACAAGAACATCAATTATCGAATAAAACGCCAACCTGGCGATGTCTTTCTCGTTCAGCACGGTGCCGCTATCAAGCAGCTTGGTGTTTGAATCATAGGTATAGACATCGTTTGCAAGGATCATTCCCGGTAGGAGTTTTTTTACTATGACTCTCTTCATAGAACCTCATAAACGTTTGGAAGATATAGTATTATTATAAATTTGCGTAAACCCAATGTCAAACAAAAGGAGCGTACTTTCGGTCTTTCCTGCGTTGGATAATTATGCATTGCTCGGATTGCCTGCAGTGTCCTTAAGGACCTCTTGACATAGAGGGGACATCGTTATACCATAAGCTCATAAAAATAATATTCTTCGGGGCAGGGTGTGATTCCCAACCGGCGGTATAGTCCGCGACCCACGCAAGTGGCTGATCTGGTGAGATTCCGGAACCGACAGTATAGTCTGGATGAGAGAAGAATGCACAATAGTTGTATGTTTTTTTATGATGCCCCGAGTCATGATTGTGACTTGGGCCTTTTTATTTTCTCAGAAATATGACCTCGATGAGAAAGAAGGAAAAATGAACGAGAAACAGACATTATTACAAACTATTACTAACAACGCAGGCCACTTCTTTGCGCTGGTAGCACTTGTGCTTATTGCCTTTGCTATCACATACTTCGCAGAGAGAAAGGCAAGACAGCGTGAGATCCAGCAGACAGGCAGAACAGAAGCAATGTTCAGCATCAGGAAGATCGCCATCATCGGTGTTTTCTCAGCTATAGCATTTGTTCTTATGCTCCTGGAGTTCCCGATCCTTTTCGTGGCTCCCAACTTCTACAAGTTTGACTTCAGTGATGTACCTGCCCTTATCGGTGGATTTGCAGCAGGCCCCATGGTTGGCGTTATGATTGAATTCATCAAGGTAGCGCTCAACATCCTCATCGACGGAACCACAACAGGATTCGTCGGAGAGATCGCCAACTTCGTAGTAGGAGCAGCATTCGTGGTTCCTGCAACAGTAATTTACAGATTCAAGAAGACCAGAAAGGTTGCGCTTATCAGCTGCCTTACAGGAACAATCTGCATCGCAGTTGTTGGTGCGACTCTGAATGCATTCTTCCTGCTTCCTGCTTATGCAGCACTTTTCGGAAGCGGAATTGAGAACTTCATCGCAGCAGGAACAGAGATCAATTCTCTTGTAACCAATGTATTCACCTTCTGCGCACTTTGCGTAGCACCTTTCAACCTTATTAAGGGCGTGGCAGACAGTGCCATCACCTTCCTTGTTTATAAGCAGCTCAGTCCCATCCTCAAGGCCGATATCCAGGCAGTACCTAAGGCTGCCAAGGCTGAGGAAGCCTGATAAATACAACACAACTATTGGCAAAAACCACAGGAGACCGCGGGTCATCTACCCTCGGTCTTCTTTTTATGTTAATATAATCTTGGTATGGTATGCGTAGAAAAGGAGAAACTATGAGCATCGTCACCAGGCATGAAACTAACAGTCCCGAAGAAACATTTGAGATAGGAAAGCGAATCGGCGAGAGTGCTACGCCGGGCATGGTTTATACACTTATAGGAGATCTGGGCGTGGGCAAGACCGTCCTTACCCAGGGAGTGGCAGCAGGCCTTGGCATCAAGGGACCTGTCAGCAGCCCTACCTTCACAATACTTCAGGTATATGATGAAGGCAGGATCCCCTTCTATCACTTTGACGTATACAGGATAGGCGACATCAGCGAGATGGACGAGATCGGCTATGAGGACTATTTCTACGGCGACGGGATCTGCTTTGTTGAGTGGGCCAACCTCATAGAGGAGCTTCTTCCCGAGCACTACACCGAGATCGTGATCGAGAAGAACCTGGAAAAAGGCTTTGACTACCGCCTTATTACCATGACCAGAAAATAACACCTTTAACATATAAAACGAAAGCGCGACTTTATGAAAATACTTGCACTTGATACCTCAGGACTGGTGGGAACAGTTGCCATCTCAGACGGCGACCTGCTTCTGGCCCAGTTCTCCATTCAATACAAAACAACACACTCGGAAATCCTGATGCCCATGCTGGATGACATGGCCCGCAAGGTAAACCTTGATCTTAAGACAATCGATGCCATAGCGGTAGCCAAGGGCCCCGGCTCTTTTACAGGCCTCAGGATAGGCAGTGCCACCGCCAAAGGCCTGGCTCTTGCGCTGGACAAGCCCATCATCCCTATACCTACATTGGATGGCCTTGCATACAACCTCTACGGCAATGAGAAGATCATCTGCCCCATGATGGATGCCAGGAGAAATCAGGTATACACAGGTCTTTACACCTTCGTGCCTGCCGCAACAGAAGAGAAGAACAATGAGCGCGGCTTCGATATGCAGACTATCTGCAGCCAGTGTGCGGTATCCGTAGATGAGATAATCGACAGGATAAACGCCATCGGCAAGCCTGCAGTCCTTCTTGGAGACGGTGTGCCCGTTTACCACGACAAGCTGGAGAGCCTTCTTGAGGTGCCTTACTCCATAGCGCCACTCCATCAGAACAGGCAGAATGCCGCAGCACTTCTGGCTCTTGCCGCAATCTACTACAGAGACGGTATCATGGTTTCGGCCGATGAATTTGCGCCTGAATATTTAAGACTTTCTCAGGCCGAGCGCGAGGCCCGGGCCAAAGAAACATCGTCTTCCGACAATTTGCAGGCTCATGAGGACGCAGCTCGCAACACTGCAGACAGACTTGCTTTCCGCAACACCCCCGGCAAAGTCAGGATCAGAGAGATGACCCCTGAGGATGTGGAGGATGCCTGGAAGCTTGAGAGTGTAAACCTTGGCAAGGAAGCCTGGAGTCAAAAGCAGCTCCTGGAAGCCATGACAAGGGATGACACCGTATATCTGGTTGCCGAGATGGCAGGCAGGATCATAGGCCTTTGCGGCGTGAGAAATGTATCCGGCGACGGAGAAGTTACCAACGTATCTGTATCAGGCGATGTCCGCAGAGGCGGAATAGCCTACAAGATGACCAAACAGCTTCTTGAGAGGGGCTACGGAATAGGAATAGAAAATTACACTCTGGAGGTCAGGGCAGGCAATACACCTGCGATCCGCCTCTATGAGAAGCTTGGGTTTAAGAGTGAGGGCGTTCGTCCCGGATTCTACGATGAACCCAAGGAAGATGCAGTAATATACTGGAAAAGGAAATAATTTATGATAGATGTTTGTTTGCTTGGAACTGGCGGAATGATGCCTCTTCCAAACCGTTTTCTCACTTCACTTATCGTGAGATATAACGGCAAAAGTGTGCTTATCGACTGCGGCGAGGCTACTCAGATCGCCATGAAGAAGAAAGGCATCAGCTCAAAACCAATAGATGTGATCTGTTTCACCCATTATCACGCAGACCACATCAGCGGCCTTCCGGGCATGCTCCTTACCATGGGCAATGCCGAGAGAACGGAACCGCTGCTTATTGTAGGTCCCAAGGGGCTTGAAAAGGTTGTAAACAGCCTCAGGATCATCGCTCCGGAATTGCCGTTTGAGATTCAGTTCCGGGAGATTACCGGGGATGAAATTTCTTTTGAACTGGAAGGAATGCCTGAATTCACCATCACAGCCTTTAAGGTGAACCACAACATTACCTGCTACGGATACAGCATGGCGCTGCGCCGTCAGGGCAAGTTTAATGTTGATGCCGCCAATGCTCATGGCATCGACAGACGCTACTGGGGCATCCTTCAGAAGGGAGAGACCGTAACGGCCGAGGACGGAAGCGTCTACACTCCGGACATGGTGCTGGGTGAGGAACGCAAGGGCATCAAGCTCACCTATGTTACGGACACAAGACCCACAGACAGCATAGTTTCCCACGCTGCGGATTCAGATCTTTTTATCTGCGAGGGCATGTACGGGGAGCCCGATAAACTGGCCAAGGCTAGGGAGAACAAGCACATGACCTTCTACGAGGCCGCAAGGCTTGCGAGAGATGCTCAGGTCAAAGAAATGTGGCTTACACACTACAGTCCTTCGCTGGTCAATCCGGTGGAGTTCCTTCCTGAGACCAGGAAGATCTTTAAGGACACCATTGCTGCCAAGGATGGTCGCAGCATTGAACTTAAATTCACTGAATAAATTCAGTAGCGCCGCAGCATAGAGGCGGTGCAGAAAAGAGGGGATATGGAAAAAGGCAGTGTCAGTTCCGCAGTGATCAAATCAGTGATTCTCATTGCTCTTGGAGCTTTGATTGTGCTGGGAGTTTATATGCTCTTTACCAGGAACAGGAAATCTCCAACAGAGGAGAGCTACAATCCCACAGTGGTTGATGAACTTACCACCACAAATCTGGACAAGAACTATCCCGCCAGTGCCAGAAAGGTTGTCGAGTTGTACATTCATACCATGCAGGTTATGTACAAGGAGGAGTACAACGAGGATCAGGAAGCCAAGATGATCGAGCTCCTCAGAGGCATCATGGACGACGAGCTTCTTTCCATTAACAGGAACTTCGACAACGACATAAGGGACGAAGTAAAGCGCAAGAAATCAGAGGACAACTCCATCTCCAACTTTGAGATCCTTCAGAAAAGAGAACCTGAAGAATACAAGAAGGATGGCAGGTGGATGTGCAAGATTGACTGCATCTACTATATGAGAATGGGTACTACCGGAACCACCACAGTGGACTACGTCTTCCTGCTCAGAAGAGACGAAGCCACCAAGAACTGGAAAATCTACGGATGGACCCTGAAAGAGAAGGAATAAATAGTGATCGAATATCATGCAGACGACTACGGGATGTTCCCGGTTCAGAGCCGTCATATAATCGACTGTTATCATAACGGAGCCTTAAACGGCATCAGTATTATGCCCAACAGCCCATATTTAAAGGAATGTATGGATGCCATTGAGGACATACGATCCAAACTCTTTGTGACCGTACACCTGAATCTGGTGGAGGGCGAGCCCCTGACCGGAGGAAAGGCGGGGCATCTGATCGGCAAGGACGGCAATTTCCATATCGGCTTTGGAAAGCTCCTTTTTGTGGGCTTTGTGCCTGTCCTCAGGCGCATTTATTACAAGCAGATCCGAAACGAAGTGGAGGCGCAGATTCTGGCCTGTGAGCCCTATATGAATGGCAAGTACAGGCTCGACGGACACGTGCACTATCACATGCTCCCGCTGGTATTTGATGCGATGATGGATGTGATAAAGCGCCATGACCTGCAGGTTTCCTATATCAGATTCCCCAGAGAGGAACTGGATATCTACAGGCGCGGTGCCGGCAAGATCAAGGATATTAAGCCCATAAACGTTATCAAGGTTATAGTGCTGAACACTCTGGCAAGGCGCAATCAGCGCAAGCACAGAAATCAGCTTAAGGCCCTTGGTATCGAGCGTAAGCTCTTTGTGGGCGTTATGCTCTCGGGCCACATGTTTTACGACAATGTCAAGGAATGCATCGCCCGGGCAGCAGATATCATGTCCGGCAAGGGTTACAGCAATATGGAGATCCTGTTCCACCCCGGAGATGTGACAGAGCCTTCCGAGGTCAGGCAGCTCACAAGCCCCGACGATATGGATTTCCTTAACGTCAACAGCAATAACAGGGCAAAAGAAGCAGAGGCTCTCCGAAAGTTTGGCGGCAACCTCAGGCGATAAAGAGAAATACCAGAAGGATATACATTTATGAAGATAGATAAAAATGTTGAAGAAGATGGCGTAATCTTCATGTCAATTAAAGACAGTGACAGTACGGAGACAGGGAGCGACGCTTCCGGCCACAAGGAGCCTGAGAATGGCGGCGAAGGCGATGTGACTATCCTTGCCATAGAGAGCTCCTGCGACGAGACAGCAGCAGCTGTGGTGCGCAACGGA